>Ga0213882_10000238_pt1 | contig 21686 bp, 24 predicted proteins | sample BarmaccoBMER_R09_FD_160106 | JGI IMG/M metagenome (GOLD analysis project Ga0213882, IMG submission 160106) | Barbacenia macrantha exposed rock microbial communities from rupestrian grasslands, the National Park of Serra do Cipo, Brazil - ER_R09 ...
TGTCACTCTGCACGGCGAAACTGCTGGGAGATCTTCTGCTCCGGCGGACCCCCGTCATTAATATCGCGCCGTATCTGCCGGATCGAAGCTACGCGGTCCATGGCTGAAATGATTTCGCTGTCGATTAACGGCGTGAGTATTCGTGTTCCTGCCGGCACAATGGTTGCGGCCGCCGTACTCATTGCGGGCGAGACGATGTTTCGCCGGTCGGTCTCGGGTGAAGCGCGCGGTCCGCTTTGCGGCATGGGCGTCTGCTTCGAGTGCCGCGTCACGATTGATGAGGCCCCACATTGCCGGAGCTGCCAGATCATCTGCCGGGACGGAATGAAAGTTCGCACCGGATGACCGAAGCGCGCCGCACGGTCGACATTTTGGTTGTGGGAGCCGGACCTGCAGGCATGGCCGCGGCGGTGCGGGCGCGAGAGAGTGGCCGAGGGGTGTTGGTCCTTGATGATAATCCGGCGCCGGGAGGACAAATCTGGCGCGGCGGGCAGGAGCACTCACCCAGCGCCCGGGCATCGTCCTGGTTCGCGAAAATGGCGGCGAGCGGGGCACAGGTCATCGCTGGCGCCCGCATCGTTGACGGAGACGCCAAGCGGCAATGTCTGACAGTCGAAATGCCGGACAGCGCCTTCGAAGTCTCTTACGACAAGCTGATCCTCGCGACTGGCGCCCGCGAACTGTTTCTGCCCTTCCCGGGCTGGACGATTCCCGGAGTCATGGGCGTAGGAGGATTGCAAGCTCTCGTCAAATCGGGGCTGCCGGTTACAGGGAAGCGGATCGTTGTCGCGGGCAGCGGACCGCTGCTGTTAGCCGCGGCTGCGTACTTTCGAGCCCACGGCGCAATCGTGCCGATCGTGGCCGAGCAGGCCCCCGTGTCACGGCTTGCCCCTTTCGCATCGCGCTTGGCGAAACATCCCGGAAAACTGTTCCAGGCTGCGGCGCTTCGACTCGCTCTGCACCGATCACGGTACCGAAGTTCATGCTGGGCGATACGCGCAAGTGAGACTGAGCGGTTGGAGAGCGTTCAACTACAGCAGCACAACCGCGTGTGGCTGGAGCCCTGTGAGTATCTTGCTGTCGCCTACGGATTCATATCCAATGTCGAATTGGCTGTGCTCATGCAATGCCAGACTGGAGCAGCCGGCGTTCGGGTGAATGATCTTCAAGAGACATCGCAAAATCAAATCTATTGCGCAGGAGAATGCACCGGGATCGGCGGCGTAGATCTTTCGATCATTGAAGGTGAGATTGCGGGCTATGCGGCTAGCGGACGAGACGATCTCGCCGGAAACCTATTTAAGAAGCGCGACAAAGCGCGGCAGTTTGCGGCAGCTCTTGAATCTGCTTTCGCGCTGCGCGATGAGCTTCGCAGCCTTGCCGATGCCGGCACAATAATTTGCCGCTGCGAGGACGTTACCAGGGAGCGGCTAGAGCCGATGCGATCCTGGCGTTCTGCCAAACTGCAGACCCGTTGTGGCATGGGGCCGTGCCAAGGACGGATCTGCGGACCCATTCTGGAATTTCTGCTTGGCTTGCATCCCGAATCGGTCCGGCCACCGGTATTTCCGGCAAGAGTGGAGACTTTACTACGCCAAGAGGAGGAAACGCGTCCTACGTAACTGTCCAATACACGGAGTACCGCTCCTCCGGAACACGGTCGAGCGGTACCAGAGTCACGTCTCTCTCTTGACCGGTTGTCCGGAACGTGAGGGACTCGCCGGGAATGGGCTTGAGCCAAGAATCGAGATTTTTACTCGATGCCTGGAGCGGCGGAACCATAAGCGGATGCTTCTTAACATCGGGACCTAGAGGGCCAACGATCATCAATTCGTTCAGGCCATCAGAACCAAATTTTCCAGCGAGCACTAGAGGGCCGTACAGTAGAGCTCTCGTGGTTGATTCATCTGGCATGGACTCCGTGTACAGATACATCGGAACATCGACTTGGACGCGATCACCCTGCTTCCAGGTGCGCGACACGCTGAGATAGCTGCCCGGAGTGGGAATCACAGGAAACAACTCGCCGTTGACGCGGAGCGAAGCGTTTGCTCCGACCCAACGCGGAATCCGGATGTGGAAGGGCATGTGCGCGGGAGCTGGCGTTTCGATCACCAGGATGGTTTGAGGCGAGTCGGGAAATACAGTTTCCTGGCGAAGGCGGATCCCCTTCTCTTTCCAATCCAACTCGGAAGGGATGAAGAGGTTCACATAGATGCCCTCGGCATCATGAAAATAGATGCTGTTGTTGAGTTTTGAAAAGTCCTCGACTCCCGTTCCGTTGCAGCACCAGAAGGAAAGATCTTCGGTCCCGAACGTTCTCCAGGCCGCAGGAACAATAGACAGGTAGTACTGGGTGTGTCCGTTTTGCAGGTTGATCGCGCCCAAGCGGTGGTTGTAGAGCGTTCGTTCGTAGTAATCGAAGTAGCGCGGATCGGCAGTCCACCGATACAGATGGCGCGTGAGCTTCAACATGTTGTACGCGCAGCAGCACTCGGTGGTATCGGAAGACAGTTTCAACTCTGCGCCGAGCCGGCGCGGCTCTACCAACCAGGCTTCGCCGTTACTAGTTCCGCCGGTGACGTACGCGCGAGCGGTGGTCACTTCATACCAGAGAAATCGGCGACATCATGGAACCGCTCATCCCCGCTGATTTCATAGCGCCGGGCTGCGCCAATGACTTGCGGGATATGGGTGTTTACATGCAATCGCGCAGTTCGTCCCGGCGTAGGCCGAGCGGATTAAAAAATCGCTTCTTCGTGAAGCGATCGCCCACCTCGGCGTAACGATCCTCGCCCGTAAGCGCGGCCAAGTTGTACAGTACTTCGTTCATGCCGCCGTATTCGGTGTTGAGGATGTCTTGCATGTGGGGCTCGGCGATGGGAGCGGTCCAATGGTCGGTCCAATCTGCCATGCCTTTGAGCACCTCGAGTGCCTGCTGATTGCCGTAGTGCTCATGAGAGTCGTATAGGCCCGCCATAATTTTGTGAATGGTATAGAACGGCCCCAAACCTTTTCGCGCATATTTAAACGGTCGAAGAACTCGAGCGGGAACGCGCTCAAGTATCCGCCGCCGAGCTTTTCCTGGCACTTGGCTAGCTCGGCGAGGATGTACTCGCCTTTTTCCTTGACGGCATCGTCCCCGGTAGATGAGTACATCAGCGCGCAAGCCGAGAGGTAATGACCGACGAAATGGCCTCGCAACTCGCAATCGGGTTTTTCCCAGCCGCCCAGCGGCTTCGCGGAGGAGGACAGGCCGGCATTGATGCGGAGATTATGCAGGAGCCGGGCCGCATCAAGCCGCTTCAGCAAATCGAGGTTCGCTTCCTACGCATCTTTGAATTTCCCCGCGCCAAGACGCACCTCGGTCATGCGGAACGCCTCGACCTTTGGACTAATGATATTGCGCGTGAAAGTGATCGTTTCGCCGAAGGGCGGTATCTCCTCGCGCATTGGATTCTTACGCGGGACGCTCGTATTTTGCGGAGTCGCGTTGGCGTTTTGCGGCACCCTTTTTAAGGCGCCTGAGGCGACCGTTTTGTTCGATACCTGTTGAGCCAGGGCTGGAGCAGCAGCGCTGAGCCCTAGGGCGAATTTTCGCCGGCTCAGAGTTTTCGATTTGGTGTTAGACATTTAGGCGAGGGCCTGATCTAAAGCAGACCAGATTCGCTCGACGGATATAGAAGCAAACACATTCACCTCTTCCAACCGATGATCGGCCCAACGGAATACAATGCGACTCTTCGCATCGACAACGCAGATCTGCTCGAAGCCCCAATCTTGGTAGGCCCTGCATTTTGTCAAAATCCGGGACGTGGGATCGTCGTCAGACAGAACCTCGACCACAACCTCCACGGATTTTGTCGGGTATGGCAATTCGATTCGGCCGCGCGTAGCAATGACGTCCGGAATGGCGTGAAACTCGGGGTCGATCTTCAGCTTGACCTCGGACTCTGGCTTGTAGCCAGCTTCCGATAAGAGATCCATCAGGATTTTTTGCAGCAGAGCATCCAGCCACGTTGGCATCGACTTTTGTAGAGCTTCTCCGTGCCAAAACTCGTAATACGGTTTGACTTGACCGTACTGCCGCTCAAATTCGGCGACCGTGAGCTTTTCTGCGGCTGTAGCCATGTGAGCGCTTTCTCTAATGTTAAATCGCGAATGCTGCGCCCTCGCTCAAATCACACGAACGGTTCGTCGGCAGAAGGGCCGTAGAGGCCGGGAACCGGGATGTTGAGCAGCCGGAGGTAGACTCCCAACTGAGCGCGGTGGTGCACGATATGGTTGAGAAACATCGTGCGATACAGAACCATGCGCGGGCCGTCTACGATCACGCGATCGCCGAACAAGAGCTTCCAGGGCTTTTGGAGGTGCTCGTCGGAAGCAGCGGCGAGGTGCGATTTAGTTTCAGCAGCAGCGCGATCCAATTCAGACAGCAGATGTGCCGTGGACTGGAATTTGAGATCGGGAAACTTCTCGACCTCCATGTTGAATTCGTCGCTAGTGAGCATGCGCGTACAGAAGTCAGGAAGGGTGGCAACGTGCAGCGCGAGGCGTCCGATAGCCATGGATTTTTCATGCGGTTTCCACTGCGGATCGTTCTCGGGAATGCGTTCGAGAGTGCGGCGTGTGCTTGCGATCTCGGGATCAAAGTCTTGAATCAAAATTTCGGCGATGCGCATGTAAATAAGTTACCGTCTTAAGATTTGCGTTGCCAAGCTAAGCAGGTTTAGCGCCGCCGAGCGCCGCCGTGGCGAGCGTACCGCCTAAGCCCATCGTTTCGACAGCCGAAGAGGGCACAATCACCATCGAGCCCCGCTCTTTAATGGCTTCATACAGCATATTCATTGCGCGCAAGTGAAGCGCAACGGGGTTGTTCTGGTACGTAGAGGCGGCGTGGGAGAATTTTTCTGAAATCTCCGTTTCGGCCTGTCCGAGAATGTTGCGCGCCTGGCGCTCGCGTTCAGCTTGTGCCTGTCGCGACATCGCATCTTCCAATGCCTGCGGGATGCGAACATCACGAATCTCGACCGACTGGATGGTTATGCCCCAAGGATTCGTTTTCTCGTCCAGAATGTGCTGCAATTCGCGGCCGAGCGACTCGCGTTCGGTAATCATCTGGGCCAATTCGTGCCGGCCAATGGACTCTCGCAGGCCTGTTTGAGCACTCATCGTGATGGCCTGGACGAAATCTTCGACTTCGAGAATCGATTTCTCGGCATTCCACACTAGCCAGAACACAATCGCGTCAACATTGACAGGAACGGTGTCACGCGTCAGGGTTGATTCGGCCGTTACGCTGGCAACCCGGACTCTTTGATCGACATACCGGCTGAGCCGATCAATTATCGGGATGACGTGGAACATGCCGGGCCCCCTTAGCCCTGTGAAACGCCCCAGCCGCAGCACTGCCACTTTCTCCCACTGGTCTGCGACCTTGATCGAGAACAACAGATAGGCGCCGATCACCGCGCCAGCAATTACTGGCGCCTGGTTGCCTCGCACTGATGTAAGCCAGGCACCCAGGCTCACGCAAATCACGCACAGTGCCACCGCGATTCCACTTATGTGATATCTATTTCGATCTCGCCACATACTTATCTCCTCTTCTTTCCTTCGTCGCTGTGTACTTTCCGAAGCCGCTCGACCAATTCATCGACCGTGAAGCCTGCCGAACCCGCGCGAGCGGCGACTTCGGTAACCATCTGATTTAGCTGGCGCTGACGTTCAGCATAAGTCCTTTCGCGGCTGATGAAAGCTCCAGCACGTTGGGTATGCAGCACGCCTCGGATCTCCAGTTCGCGGTAGGCGCGGAGAACCGTGTTCGGATTGATTGCCAGATCGAGCGCAAGTTGCGGGACCGTGGGGAGCCGATCCCCGGAGGCGAGTGCGCCCGAAGCGATTCCGCCTGTAAACTGATCGATGATCTGGCGGTAAACAGGATTCCCGCTCTGCAGGTCCAGATGGACCTGGAAAACCTTACGCGACGCCGTAAAGCAAGCGGCCACGCCCACGCAGATTGCGCACAGTGCCACGGCGATTCCAGTTACGTGATTTCTAGTTTGATCTCGCCACATAATACTTATCTCCTCTTTTTCCCTTCCTCGCTATGTACTTCGCGAAGGCGGTCGATCAATTCATCGATCGTGAACCCTGCCGAGCCCGCACGAGCCGCGATTTCGGTGACCATCTGATTTAACCGGCGCTGCCGTTCGGCATCATCTCGCTGAATCCTTTGCCGGCTGATGAAAGTTCCCGTGCCTTGCTGAGTGTCCAGCACGCCTCGGATCTCGAGTTCGCGATAGGCGCGGATAACCGTGTTGGGATTGATCGCCAGATCGACCGCCAGTTGCCGGACCGTGGGAAGCTGATCACCGGGGGAGAGGGCTCCCGAAGCGATCCCGCCGGTAACCTGATCGATGATCTGGCGGTAAACCGGCATCCCGCTCTGCAGGTCCAAATGGAACTGGAAAACTCTACGCGAATTTGATGAGCCGCTCATCTAGAATCATATTTTACTATTTAAATAGGACAGTCAAGCGGCAATTTTGATCAGGTAGTGATTTGAGCAGATAGGACAACGATGCGGACGGCCTGAGGAATCGACCGCAACGGTGAGAGCCGAATAGCTACTCCGTCTTGAGACCCTCTGCTGTTTTCTGCACTTGATCCATGTGGTTCAGGTCGTGGCCGGCCATCTGAGATACGAGATCTCTTACCGTCATTCGCCCTCGTTCCACGTGGGTGCCGAACCGCTGCCAGTCGTCTGGCGTTAGTTTGTCAAACAGCCGAAGGTTGGCCTCACGCAGCAATCGAAACATGTCGAGAGCGTTCCGAGGTTCCCAACAATCATAATCGCCCAGTCTCGCCCATTCATTCTGATCAAATGACGAAAGGGTTGCACCGCTATTCTCGATCATTTGCCGGTAACGCCAACTGCTCGCGACCTCTGCCTCGGCCATATGAGCAAGAATTCCAGCGATCGACCACCGCCCCGGGGCCGGCGGTTGCTTTAGCTTCTCCGTTGGAATGTTTTCGATCAGGCGGGCAAGGGCTTTCGGCGACTCACGTTGCACGGCGATGGGATCCTTGCCCTCGACAAATGCAGCGATACGAGCTTTGTATTGCTCGATGGCGAAGGATCCTGGCGTGGAAGTTTCCGGTTTCGGCATTCTGCTATTTTCCCGTGAATAGAGACCCCCGAGAAGCCAATCCGCGGGTTCAAGCTGGCGTGGCGCTTCTATGGCCAGATCCGGGCTGCTCTGAGTTCAGCGGCCACGTTACCTTTTCGCCCCGGCGCAGGGCCAGATTGCCGATGTGTCCGGAGCGGGCCGCCGCCACACCCGCTTCGACTGGCGCATTCGGCTCCTTCCGGTTCCGCACGCAATCGAAGAAGTTACGCATGTGGTCGATCGTGCCGTCTTCGAAACTGCGCTCGCTCGCGATCGGATTATCGCGAACTCCTTCGCGGTACACTTGGAAACCGCCGCGATTGAGCTTGATAGTCGCCTCTGTACCGCGAAACTCAAGACCTCCGTCGTCAATAGAAGACACCATGGTGCCTTCATAACCGACTTCGAAGCCAGGATACCGGAACGCGGCCTGGATGGTATCGGGGCAATCCCACTGTTCGAAGTAATAGCGATCGCCCATCGTTTGCGCGACGCTCGGTTCCGGGGTCTTCATGGCCCACTGCACAATATCGATCCAGTGGGTAAAGAGGTCGGTCATAGCGCCACCGCCAAAGTTCCAAAACCAGCGCCAATTGCCGAATTTTTCTTGCGTGAACGGCTGGTCCGGCGCGGGGCCGAGCCACCGCTTCCAATCGAGCAATGCCGGGTCAGCAGGTTTCTTCAGCCACGCGTTGTAATTCTGATACCAATAAGTGCGGACCTGTGTAATGCGTCCCAGGCTGCCGCCCTGGATTAAGTCGACGGCGCTCTGGAAGTGAACCCAGCTCCGCTGTTGCATGCCGGATTGAAATACGCGCTTGGAAGAGCGCACGGCGCGAATGAGAGGCTCCGCTTCCTCAAGCGTGTGCGTGATGGGTTTCTCCAGATAGACATCCTTACCGGCGGCCAGGGCGTCGCAGGCAATGTGCAGATGCCAATGATCGGGCACAGCGATGATAACGGCATCGACATCGGGTTTGGCGAGCACTTCCTTGTACTCGAGATGCGTGGTGGCCTCATTTCCCGATCTTTCGAGAAATTCCTCGCGGCGCGGCTCGTAGACATCGCAGACCGCAACTAGCTGAGAACCGCCGGCTTTGTCAGCCGAACCGACCAGGGTACGCATGCGTCCGCCACATCCTATAGCGCCGATGCGGATCACGTCATTGGCACCGATGGCTCGCGCGGCCGCGACAGCCGTAAGTCCACTGGCCATCAGAAAAGCGCGTCTGTTTGTCTTCATGGAACTGACTGGTATCTTACTGCACCAGCCGCGCGCTTCTGATTCGCTCGTCAGGTTGCAGGAACTTGTGTGCATACGCGCAACGATGCGATCAAGCAGACACCCATGCCCTGCGGCTGGTACTTTTCTCGCTACGCCAAACTCTTGGAACTCCTTACCCCATTGCACAAAACGTCGCTTTGGCGAGAGTCTGGTCCCAGGGAGGTTTTTATGGCTCGGAAAAGCTGGTCCAATCTATTTCTATTTCTTGCGGCAGTAAACCTGGTTTTCGGTCTACTTCCTGGTAATCCGGTAAAGCTTGTCGATTGGATCGGCGTCCCTTTCTGCCTCGTACTGGGAACCTTCGCGCGGCGCCGGATGGTTTAGATTACTGACCCGCGCCAGCCGCCTTTTCGTACCATTGACGAGCCCGCTCAAAGTCCTGCGTAACGCCTTGGCCGTTCGCGTAAAGAACACCAAGACTGTACATTGCGCTCATGTTTCCGGCAGCAGCGGCCTTCTCATACCAGCTACGGGCAGTATCTAAATCCTGCTCGACGCCCTGTCCATTCGCATAGGCGAGGCCGAGATTGTACATGGCACTTGAGTGCCCGGCAGCGGCCGCCTTTCGGTACCATTCCACGGCCTCATTGGAATCTTGTTCTACGCCTTGGCCCCTATCGTAAAGAGCCCCCAAATTGTTCATGGCGGTGGGATTCCCGGCGGCAATCGCGACCTCATACCATTGCCGTGCTTTGCCGAAATCCTGGGACACGCCCTGGCCGTTCACATAGAGAACTCCCAGGTTATTCGCCGCTAGCGTGTACCCGGCCGTTACCGCCTTCTCATACCATTCGCGCGCTTTGCCAAAATCCTGGGGCACGCCTTGGCCATTGGCGAAGAAGACGCCGAGATTGTACATCGCCGTGGAGTCGCCGGCGTGGGCAGCTTTTTCATACCAAGCCGAAGCTTTCGCGAAATCCTGCGGCACGCCCTGTCCATTGGCATAGGCGACCCCGAGATTGTACATGGCGGTGGGATAACCAGCTTCGGCAGACTTTTCATACCAGTGCCGGGCCTTGTCCAGATCCTGTTGGACTCCCTGGCCATTGGCGTAAATGACGCCGAGGTTGTACATGGCGACGGCGTGGCCAAGAGCAGCGGCCTTCTCGTACCATTCGCGCGCTCTACCGTAGTCCTTCGGAACGCCTTGGCCGTTGTAATGGAGGACACCCAAATCGTACATCGCGCTGGGCATTCCGCCCTCGGCGGCCTTTTCATACCACTCGCGCGCCTTTCCGTAGTCCTGCTCAACTCCCTGCCCCTTTTCGTACAGCGCAGCGATATTGCTCATGGCGGTAGTACTTCCGGCTGCCGCGGCAATTTCGTACAACTCCCGAGCCTTCACGTAATCCTGAGGGACGCCCTGGGCACTCGCGTACAGGACGCCGATGTTATTAGCGGCCAGCTTGTATCCAGCGTCCATAGCCTTCTCGTACCAGTGGCGGGCCTTCTCATAATCGCGGTCGACTCCCTGGCCGTTGGCGTATAGGATCCCGAGATTGTACATGGCAGTGGCTTGGCCGGCCACAGCCGCTTTCTCGTACCACTCGCGCGCCTTGACGAAATCCTGCGGCAGGCCCTGACCGTTCGAGTGCATGTACCCGAGCTTGTACATGGCATTTGACTGGCCGAGAGCCGCCGCCTTCTCAAACCAGGTGCGAGCCGTCCGATAATCTTGCGGCACGCCCGATCCGTTCGCGTACAACGAGCCGAGATTATACATGGAAGTCGCGTAATTGCGGGCTGCGGCCTTGGCATACCACTCGCGCGCCTTGGCGAAATCCTGCGGGACGCCTTGGCCCTTCTCGTACATGATGCCCAGATTATTCATTGAAGCGGGATCACCGGTACCGGCCGCGTACTTGTGCTCCTCCTCGGGATTCCGGCGCTGATCGGCTTGTTCCTCTTCGCGCTTGACAGCTGTTTCCTCTTGAGTTCTCGTTTTGCCCCCTCCTATTGCTGTCGGAGCCCTGAGCGGATTTGGCGGCGTCCGGTTTGATGGACGTGATCTCTTCCGGCTTGTTGGGCGCCTTCTCCTCCGCAACCTGATAGGCCACGATCACATTGATCAGTTCGCCCAGAAGCTCATCGGGATCGGAGCGCTTCGCATCCAGTTGGTCCACCCAGGTGTCATAGCGGCGCTGGAGGTCCGGAGCGCTTCCCGTTACGTCGACGACGTTGAGAGCAATATCCATTAGATTCTTGGGGAACCTCGGATACTGCTTCGCCACATTGAAGATTTCACTGCGGACCCGGTTTCTGCGTACGATACCGCTCGGCCGGCCTGTTCTCGCGATCACGAGGTCTCCGAGTTCCTGGTTGATGGTCTTACTCTGCGGACGCTGCGTGCAACCGGCGAGCTCGAGCTGTTCCTGCACGTAGGTGGTCAGCTCGTACATGGAAATATTTCCGTCCTCGTTTTTGTCGGCTCCGCCCTCGCTGATACCCGAGATGATGTACTTGGTCAGAAGGCTATATTGGTCGCCTTCCTTCTCCTCTGCAAGCTGTACATCCCCGCAGGCGGTCAGAACGTAAGTGCCGCGGCCATGAGGAAGTGAGAGGGCAACCTGCTCCGCCGCGTTTCCCTTGGCAAACACCCTTCCGGCGGCGCCGCTGAAGCAACAATCCAGAATCAGCACCATCTTACGGGATTTGGATTTTTCCATATAGCCGGCGATCTCGCGAATCGGAACGGAGGTTCGGAGCAGCCGCTTTTCCGAGGTGTTCGCCGTTGCGAGATAGAGTTCCCCGTTGAAGTCCGGCTTACCATGTCCGGAGTAATAAATAAGGACCAGATCGTCGCGCTCGGCTTTTTGGAGAGTGTCGTAAATGACGTCGAGCGCATCGTCGTGCCGCTTATCCAGCAGTCGCTCGACTTGATAAGGGCCGTGCTTCTCAGACTGCAAAAGATCGCCGAAACCCTTCACGTCTTGCGCGGGGCAGCGGAGCGGCGAAAGATTTGCTTCCGGCAGATAATTGCTGTTGCCGATCAGGATGGCGTAGCGTTGTTCGGCCATGGCACCGCACCAAACGAAAGCCCCGATTTAAAGCGGGCATTCTGTTTGGAAATTATAGCCTTGCGCGGGGTACATAGCGCAACGGCATCGAATGTTTGAGCTTTAACAAAAAGATTGCGGGCGCTTCGGGGGTTTCGGGTATGGGTTAAGCGCCCGCGTCTTACGGGGATGTACCTAAATAACGCCCTGTTTCAAACCGTGGTTACTGGTCGCAGGAAGTGTTTTCCCTAGTAATTTTGTTTAGTCGAACATTCCTTCGAAGAGCGGGGAGGTGAGATACCGCTCTCCGGCATCCGGAAGCACTACAACAATGGTTTTGCCGGACATCTCAGGCTCCCGGGCAACGCGAACCGCAGCCGCTACTGCGGCCCCACACGAGATACCGCTGAGGAGACCTTCTTCACGCGCCAAACGGCGCGCCATCTCGATTGATTCCTCGCTTGTAACCTGCTCGACGCGATCAATGATTGAGATGTCCAAAGTATCCGGAATGAACCCGGCGCCAATTCCCTGAATGGAATGTGGTCCCGGTTCCAACCTCTCGTTACGCAGCTTTTGCGTGATCACGGGACTAGTGGACGGCTCGACAGCGATCGATACCAGCGGGTGCTTTTTTTCGTGCTTGATGTAACGCGACACACCGGTAATGGTTCCACCGGTTCCCACGGCCGAGATGAGGACATCGATAGCTCCTTGCGTGTCTTCCCAAATCTCCGGGCCGGTCGTTTCGAAATGGATGCGCGGATTGGCGGGGTTCATGAACTGCTGGGGCAGGAAGAAGCGATCGGGATCAGAGGCGCGAATCTCTTCGGCTTTGGCAATCGCCTCATGCATGCCTTTCCCGCCTGAGGTCAACACGAGCTCCGCGCCCAAGGCCTTTAGAACTTTGCGCCGCTCCAAGGACATCGTGTCCGGCATGATCAAGGTGACAGGATAGCCGCGTGCGGCCCCGACGAACGCGAGCGCGATTCCGGTGTTGCCGCTGGTGGGCTCTACAATTGCCTTGCCGGGCTTCAGTAATCCCCGCTCTTCGGCATCCCAGACCATCGATGCGCCGATGCGGCACTTCACGGAATAGGCGGGGTTGCGCCCTTCGACCTTCGCCAGAATGGTGGCCTTTACGCCATCCACCACGCGATTCAACTTAACCAGCGGTGTCCGTCCGATGCTGAAGGAATTATCCTGATAAACCAAGCTGCTCCTCAGATCTCCCAGTTGGGAACATAGGCCGTGTGTTTTTCCCGCCACCCTCGGGCAAGATCACCGAAGGTGGTACGGTCAAGGACATCAGAAACGGCATTATCGACGCGGGACCAAATCTCACCGAACGGATCATCGTCCGCCGGTGATCGCTGGCCGGTCCTTAGGTTCTCGACAGCGCGCAGTACTTCGCCGACCGTGATCGCGTCCGGCGCGCGCGCGAGCAGATAACCGCCTTCAGCGCCGCGGCGCGAATCGACAAAGCCGTTCTGTTTCAGGCCAGCTAGGATCAGCTCCAGAAATTTTTGCGGGATCTTCTGCCGCCGTGCGATATCAGCGATTTTGACCGGTGACGTTGCCGCCCCTCGTGGCAGGGCCAGATACTGAGACGCCAAGTCGAAAACAGCCTTGAGCGCGTATTCGCTCTTGACTGAAATGTTCATTCGATTACTCCTAACGATTCTAATCTGCGTGGCCGATCTGCTTGTTAGAACTCTCTTCCATGTGCGTGCCTATTTGGAAAGTTTGAGCTGGACGTACCATGAAGATTGCAAGGTCTAGGTTTTTGAGGCTCATTTGTCAAGACAACTATTCGGTACGGACGGAATCCGCGGCGTAGCGGGTGAACCTCCACTGGACGCCAGAACGGCGCACGCGCTCGGTGTCGCCCTTGGTACCTGGGTGAACCGGGAGCGCCGGAAACACGACGGGCCAACAGAAGTGTTGATCGGCATGGACACGCGCGAGAGCGCTGGCTGGCTCGCGGGTCAGGTCGCGGGAGGGTTAGCGCGCGCTGGCGTACACGCGCGGTTTGCAGGAGTGATCACTACACCCGGAGTAGCGTATCTCACGCGAACCGGTCCTTTCGCAGCTGGTGTGATGATCTCGGCCTCGCATAATCCGTATTACGACAACGGTCTCAAAGTGATCAGCCACTCCGGATACAAGCTGCCGGATGCGGTGGAACTGAGCTTGGAGGAGCTGATGGCGGATTGGCTGGCCAAGATTGAGGCCGCGGAGCCGAAATCTCTCGCGATTGACCGCTCGCTGGATGAATCCTACATAGCTTACCTGGCTGCGACCGTGCAGGGACAATTCCCACTGCGGATTGTTATTGATTGCGCCAACGGTTCGGCGAGTGAAATAGCGCCCCGGCTCTTTGCCCGGCTGGGAGCACACGTAGATTGGATTTGCGTTTCGCCGGACGGCCGCAACATCAATCTGAACTGCGGATCTCTACATCTCGAAGGCTTGCAGCATCGCGTAACGGAGTCAAAAGCGGATCTGGGTATCGCATTCGACGGCGATGCGGACCGGGCCCTTTTTGTTTCGGGCTCCGGCAAGATCGTCGACGGAGACGCGGTCCTGTTCCTGGCAGGATCTTCGCTGAAGACCGCAGGCAAGCTGCCTGGGGACTTGGTTGTCGCGACTGTGATGTCGAATCTGGGCTTGCAGAAGGCGCTCGAGAGCCACGGAATCGAGATGCTGCGAACACCAGTGGGCGACAAATATGTTCTCGAAGAGATGCTCAAACGGGGCGCGGCGCTGGGCGGAGAGCAGTCGGGGCATGTCATTTTCTCCGAGTTCGCCACAACGGGAGACGGATTGTTGACGGCGCTGCGAGTGCTCGAGATCGTGCGCAACTCGGGACGCAGTCTGGACGAACTCTCAGACGATATCAAGAAATTCCCTCAGAAACTGGTCAATGTTCGCGTAAAACACAAGCGGCCGCTCAATGAACTCGAGACAGTGCAGGCTGAGATTCGGGCGGCCGAGAGCGCCTTCGACGGCTCCGGACGAGTAGTGGTCCGTTTCTCCGGCACCGAGCCGCTGGCGCGCGTGATGATCGAAGCGGAATCGGACGAGCAGGTCGAGCACTGGACCGGGCGCATCGCGGATGCGATTCGAGCAGAGCTCGGCGCCGCCGGGTAACGGAGTTCCGAAATAAAACCATCTTTCTCCCCGGCGGCCATCCTCGCAAAACTTGAAAGCTGCATGGGTGCCGTCTCGGAGCTCGCGCCGATCTCCGAAGGCGAAGAATCGCAAGCCTATCGCTTTCGAAGCGGAACCCGGGCATACGTCCTGCGATTGAATCCTGATAGCGTGGGATTCCAGAAAGACGCTTTCGTTTATCGGACGTTTGCACCACGCGATCTGCCCGTTCCCAAAGTCATTCGTATCGGTGAAATTGATCACCAGTTCTATTGCATATCCGAGAGCTTGCCGGGTGTAACCTTGCAGGAGTTGAAGCGGGAGGACTTGCCCCTACTGCTCGGTCCAACTGCCCAGATATTGGAATTGATTGCGAAATCCGATTTGGGGGAGACGAGTGGGTTCGGCACGTTCGACAAGGACGGAACTGGCACGTATGAAAGCTGGCGGAATTTCCTGAGCAGCATCGCGGATCGTGACCGCTACAACTGGGAAGCTGTTGGGAAGCTAGTAGATTCGACTGAAATCCGCCGCTCGTTAACGCGGCTTGTCGCTCTGGCTGGGCGTTGCCCCGAGACTCGCGCGCTCGTTCACGGTGACTTTGGATCGAATAACGTGCTGACCGATGGCCGGCGGATAACGGGCGTGATTGACTGGTCGGAGGCTTTATTCGGTGATCCGCTTTACGACGTTGCTAACACTTTCTATTGGAGAACCTGGCTCGATTGCATGGAGGAACAGGCCCGGTACTTCGAGGCCCATCTCGACCCATCACCCGCGCTGAGTGATCGATTACTCTGCTACCAACTGCGAATCGGTCTCGCGGAGATCTATCAGAATGCAGTCGAAGGCAAGGTGGACGGCGCTGCCTGGGCGGCCTCGCGGTGCCGCGAACTGATTCGGTAGTCACGGGTATCGCCGATGGCCGGCCGTGCTATCCTCAAGATCGCCCTTACGCTTCCTCCCCCGCTGCGGTCCTGCAGTTCAGGACTGGTGCTATGGAACGCGCTGCCCGGCTCATAAAGAGCGACAAACTCGCGAAGATCTTCTCGGATGAGGATCTGGCGCGTGCCGTGTGGCCGGCCGCCGTCGGAAAGAAAATCGCGGCACACACAGCGGGAATAAGGTTAGTCCGTAGCAAGCTTGTGGTCGAAGTAGCGGATGCCATCTGGCAGAAACAACTATTTCCGTTGACGGGACAGATTCTGGACCGCCTTCGCAAGACGACCGGAAGCGACGCGATCACTGATATCGAATTCCGGATCGCTGTTCCCCGGCGGACTGCACAATGGGCCCACTCCCTCGATAGCAAGGGCGCGGAAACATCTTCAGCCGATGAAGCGGAGGCGATTCGCGATCCTGTGCTAAAGAAGCTATATCGACTGTCTCGCAAGAAGGCCACCGCTTGAGGCTCACTGAACCCGAGGTCCGTTATGTTGCTGATTTGGCGAATCTGCGGCTCAGCGAAGAAGAAGTGTCCCGCATGTCGCACGACCTTGGCGAGATTCTGACGCATATCGAGCAGCTGAACGAGCTTGATACGTCGAACGTGGAACCAATGGCGCAAGTTCTGTACGAGGCGGACGAAACCGCCACTTTGCGCGAAGACATCCCGCACACGCCTCTCGGGAACAGGGAAGCCCTTGCCAATGCCGCCGCAAGCGGGGCGGGATATTTCAAAGTGCCCAGGGTAATTGACCGGTGAAGTCCCCACACGACCTCGCGTCTCTCACGATCGGATCCGTGCGCGAGGGACTGCAAGCTAAAAAATTTTCGGCGAAGGAACTGACGCAAGCGGCGCTGGATCTTGCAGAGGCGGAGAACCCCAAGACAAACGCATTTCTGACGTTTGCGTGCGAGCACGCGCTGGCGGATGCCGAACGAGTAGATAAAGCCGTCGCGCATGGCGGCTATGTGGGCGCGCTGGCAGGCGTCCCGGTGGGCATTAAAGACGTCATTGTCACGAAAGACCTGAGAACCACTTGCGGCTCCCGCATTCTTGAAAACTACATTCCCCCGTATGACGCGACCGCAGTCTACCGGCTCCGTGAGGAAGGCGCGGTCATTCTGGGCAAGCTCAACTGCGACGAGTTCGCGATGGGCTCCTCCAACGAGAATTCAGCATACGGGCCGGTTCGGAATCCGCGAGCGCTGGACCGGGTTCCGGGCGGGTCGAGCGGCGGGGCCGCAGCATCTGTTGCACAAGGAACGGCCGTAGCTACGCTGGGCTCGGATACCGGAGGGTCAATCCGCCAACCGGCCAGCTTCTGCGGTGTGGTCGGCGTGACACCTACTTACGGGCGCGTTTCCCGCTACGGATTGGTAGCGTTTGCGAGCTCGCTCGACCACATCGGCCCATTTGCCCGAAATGTAGAAGATGCCGCGACCATGCTGCGGATCATCGCCGGTCGCGACGATCTGGATTCTACTTCGGCTTTCGCGCCGGTTGACGACTATCACGCTCTGATGCGTCACCCGGTTCGCGGCCTCAAACTAGGTTTGCCGAAGGAGTACTTCGAGGGACTGAATGCCGAGACAGGCGATGTGATCCACGCGGCGATCAAGCAGCTCGGATCCCTTGGCTGCGAGATCCGCGAAATTAGCCTTCCGCACACAAAGTACGCCTTATCCTGTTACTACATCATCGCTACTGCAGAGGCGAGCTCGAATCTCGCGCGTTATGACGGCGTGCGCTATACAATCCGCTCGGACGGAGATTCGTTGACAAGCATGTACCGAAATACTCGCGGATCCGGTTTTGGTGCAGAGGTCAAACGTCGCATTATGCTGGGCACATATGTGCTGAGCGCCGGCTACTATGACGCGTATTACCGAAAAGCGCAGCAAGTTCGCACGCTGATTGCGAAAGATTTCAGCGAGGCGTTTAAAGACGTTGACGCACTGGTAACGCCTGTCTCGCCGTTTCCCGCGTTCAAGATTGGCGAGAAGGTGGACGATCCGCTGGCGATGTACTTGTCGGACGTGTATACGCTTACCGGGGATCTTGCAGGGGTTCCTTGCATGTCGGTCCCGTGCGGCGAGTCCCCGGAAGGGTTACCGATCGGTCTACAAATCTTCGCGAAGCATTTCGACGAAGCAACGATGTTCCGCGTCGCTTACAAGTACGAGCAAGCGACTTCGCGGTAGCGCAGCGCAGTTATTCGACTCGAAGGGCAGCTACGGGATCGACACGCGTGGCGCGCCGGGCGGGAATATAGGCCGCTAAGAGGCCGATGAGAATCAGAAACACGAAACTCCCTGCAAAGGCTGGAGCGTCCGTCGGTCGAACGCCGTACAGGACACTCGAAAGAAAGCGCGTGAGCGGAATCGTGAGCAAGCCGCCGGTCAAGACACCGGCACCGGCGAGCTTCAGGCCCTGCCCGATCACAAATAATCGGAGCCGTCCTGGCTTGGCGCCGAGCGCCATGCGGATACCGATTTCGCGCGAACGCTGAGCGACGGAATACGCCATCAACCCGTAAATTCCGACCCCCGCAAGAGCGAGCGCGAGCCCTGCAAACGCGCCTAGCAGCAGAGTGCGGAATCGCTCGGGAGAGAGCGAACTCGAGACGACCTCGTCCATCGTTCGGACATTGAAAACGGGCTGATCGTGGTCAACCTGATGAACGGCTGCAGTCACGGCGGAAGCCGCACTCGCCGGGTCCATTGAAGTACGCACGACAACTGCCATGAAGGGCCAGGGATCTTGCGTGTAAGGAATATAAAGCGCAGGACGGGCGGTCTCGCCCAGGCCATGCTGGCGGACATCGGCGACAACGCCGACGATCGGAGTCCAATCCTTTGTGTCTCCAATCTTGAGGTACTTGCCGACCGGATCCTCGCCGGGCCAGAAGTGATGCGCCGTGGCCTGATTCACAATAACGACCGTTGCCGAAGTAGCGCTATCGCGTTCTGTGAACGTGCGCCCTTCCAGCAAGCGTATTCCCAGGCTGCGGAAATAATCGGGACTGACCACCAGATAATCGGGGGCGATATCGCCGCCAGGAGGCGTGCGCCCTTTAATGTCTACGTTGCGCGTACTGTTGCCGCTCAAGAGTGGAAGACGAGAAATGATACCGGAAGACGAAACGCCTGGTAGATTGCGCGTATTTTCCAAAATGCCGTTCACGAAGCGGACGCGATCCTCGGGTTTCGGATACTGCGCGGGAGCGAGGGAAAGTTGGAGAGTGAGGACACGTTCCGGATTGAATCCTTCGGGGGCGGAGAGTAAGCGGCCGAAGCTGCCGATCAGGAGACCCGCTCCGATCAGCAGGACTGCGGCAAGCGCCACTTCAGCCATCACAAGGGCGCTGCGGATGCGAGTTGCTTGAGCCCCACCATGCGATCCGCGGCCAGCTTCTTTCAGCGCATCATTCACGTCAACCTTAGCGGTCTGAATAGCCGGGAAGAGCCCGAAAATCAACCCTGCGTTCCCGGCAACCGCCAATGTAAATAGCATCACCGGAAGACTTATCGTAAGTTCGCCACCTGGAATCAAGTTCGCCGGCATTAACTTCTGCAGTGGACCAAGCGCGATGCGCGCCAGCAGAATGCCGGCAACTCCCCCGGTACACGCAAGCAGAACACTTTCCACCAGAAACTGCCGGACAAGTCGCCAGCGGCCTGCACCCAAAGCGCCGCGAATCGCAACCTCTTTGTGGCGGGTCGCTCCGCGCGCAAGCATGATATTAGCCACGTTGGCGCAGGCGATCAGCAGTAATAACCCCACCGATACGAGGAGAATGAGCACCGGCGAACGCGTTTCGCCGACGAGATCGTCGTGTAAGTTGACGACGTGCGTGCGATCACTCTCTTCGTCGTCGCCGTAGAGTTTTTTCAGGCGTCCGGCAATCAGCGTCGTTTCTGTTTGCGCTTGCTGAACCGTTACGCCTCGGCGAAGCCGCCCCAAAATGTCGAAATAGTGAGTGCCCCGGTTGGTTGACTCGTCAAGCATCGGACGCAAGGGGTGATCCGGAACGCGGAAGCGCGACGATTCCCAGATTTCGGTTTTCTCAGGAAACTGAAACTGCGGAGGCATGATGCCGACAACGATCCGCTGTTCGCCATTGACCAGGATGGATTTCCCGATGATGTTCGGATCGCCTCCGTAGCGGCGTTTCCACAAGGAATCGCCGAGCACCGCTACGAGTACGCCTCCGGGCGGATCCTCTTGCGGTGTCAAGGTACGCCCAAGCTCCGGCTGAACGCCGAAAACGGAAAAGAAATTCGGCGTGACGACCGCTCCGGGCACGCGTTCCGGGCGATTTCGCCCGCTCAGGTTTACGGGGCCGCCGCGATAAGCTGCCAGCAATTCGAACGACTTCGCCTGGCGCTGATAATCCGGATAGTCGCCCGCTGAGAGGGATTCGTCCATTCCGCCGGGAAGCCTTTCATAAAGCGTGACTATGCGATCCGCGTCCGGAAACGGCAGCGGACGGAGTAATACTGCATACGCCACACTGAAAATCGCCGTGTTTGCGCCGATGCCGAGCGCGAGAGTCAGGATTGCGGTGATCGCGAACGTCGGAGTTCGAAATAGAGCGTGCAAAGCGTAGCGAAGATCCTTGCCCATGTCTTCGAGCCAGATAGAGCGCGAGCTTTCGTAGAAACGCTCCTCGGCGGTGGTACGATTACCAAACTTGCGGAGCGCTTCTGCTTGCGCTTCGGATTCATCGAGTCCTTCTTCTCGAAGCCTGTCGGTTTCGAGGGCGATATGGGCCTGCACTTCGGCAGAAAAATCGGTTTGCCGGCGGAGCCTGCGGAACATCTCAGACCTCCACTTCGCCGCCGCCGAGCACGTTTCCGATCGCGACTGCGAGCCTTCGCCAGCGGTTCATTTCAGCGGAGAGCTGCTTTCGGCCGAGCTTCGTCAGGCTGTAAAAGCGCGCCTTGCGATTGTTATCCGACGTGCCCCACTCGGCTGAAATCCAGCCGCGGGCTTCCAATCGTTGCAGAGCCGGGTAGAGCGCCCCGTGATCCACCAGCAACTCGTCGTTTGAAACGCCCTGAATCCAGCGGGCGATCCCTTGCCCATGCTGGCGTCCGAAAACCAATGTGCGAAGGATCAGCAGATCCAGAGTGCCTTGCAGCAAGTTCAAGCGCTCTTTTTCCTCTTGGGTTGTCATCTTACCCGAGTATGGACCTGCGTTGGGTCAGATGTCAACACGAGAAAATGCCCGAGCACTTACAGAAGAACTAGCGAAGTTTGGGTAAAGTAGTACTCGCGCTGCAGGGAAGGAGAATCATGTTAGAGAAATCGGGGGTCGGCCGCGCACGGGAAATAATACTGGGAAAGCGGTTGTGGTTGGCAGCACTTGCCCTCTTTGCCGTGAATGCGTTTGGGCAGCAGAGCTACGTGGGTTCTTACAGTGTCTTCGCCGGCTTTACGTACCTGGAGAGTCCTAGCATCAATCTGGCGGAGCGTGGCTTCCACACCCAGATTGGGATCAATCCAAGAACATGGCTCGGCATTGGCTTTGACTACAGCATTTCAACGGGACACACCTCCATCACGCAATCTGAGCTGATCCCGAGTTTGCAGCAGCAGCTCAATGCGGAATTGGCGCCTTTAATTGCCGCGGGGTTTATCCCGGCCAACTTCATGCTGACGATTCCAATCGACTCGACCTCGCAAACCTTCGCATTGGGGCCGCAATTGGAGTACAGGCATTGGCGGTGGGTAACTCTTTTCATTCGCCCTTCGATCGGGGCTATTCATGAGGCCGCGACGGTGCATGCGAATGGGCCAATCGAACAGATGATCCTGGCACGGCTCGCGCCTTCCGGAACGAAAACCGATTGGACTGGATTTTACGGATTCGGCGGGGGTACAGATCTCATTTTGGGAGATCGACTGAGCATCCGGGTGCAGGCCGACTTCGTTCACGACCATCTGTTTAGCGATCTTCTCCCCGGCCGAAATACAGTGCGGTTTTCGATCGGCCCGACTTTTCATTTCGGCAGAAATGTAGCGAAATGAAATAACGTTAGGGCGGCAGGATGGCTATAAGGAGCGTACTGTTCGGGGCTCCGGCTGAATCTCACAAGTATCGACGACCGCCAAGTATATAATTCGCGGAG
>Ga0213882_10000240_pt1 | contig 21521 bp, 21 predicted proteins | sample BarmaccoBMER_R09_FD_160106 | JGI IMG/M metagenome (GOLD analysis project Ga0213882, IMG submission 160106) | Barbacenia macrantha exposed rock microbial communities from rupestrian grasslands, the National Park of Serra do Cipo, Brazil - ER_R09 ...
TAGTCGCCAGCGGTTCGCCGATGCTTGGGCGCAGTTTCCGGATTGTGCCAGGATGACGCGCAATCCGGACAGAATCCGGCGACAGAGGAAGCCAACCTCGCTTCTCGCATTGATCCACCTTGACGTAAAGTCGGCGTTGCTGACATTGACTGGTGTAGAGCCGTTCGGCTATTCCTAAATCGTTTGCAACGACCAAGGGGAATCGCCTTGATCCCTGAAGGGGAGCTGCATCAGGACCGTACGGGCTCCCAACGCACATAGCCCAAACAGAGTTGCCTCTTGTCGGGCACGCATCAACCGCCCTGAAGGCAGTTAAAATCCTGGTCGAGCCGTCTCGACGCGAGCTATACTCTTCCGTACACACTTGGGCTCGTACACGCCCCGGCCAGCACATTTCTTTAGAGGAGTCTGAAATGGATCGTTCGCGAGGAAGCAGGAAAGGACGTTCTCACGCGGTCCCAATCCCTGAGAGCAATGCCAATAAGTACTTCAGCTACCGCGAGGCATGGGTCCGCATCAAGAAGGCCCAGGGCTACGGCTTCTATCTGGAGGCGGTCACTCTCGAAGAGAGCATAATTGCCGACAGACTAGTTTCATTCCTCGTTTGTGTGGGTGAGATTGAAGCCGGTTCGCAAATCGAAAAGCACAATTTTGCTCAGTTAATCCAACGGTGGATGAAGCGTGTGCCGGAGCCCATACCGATCAAATACTTTCCTGACTTGCGCTCGGCAATCGAGGAATGGCGGAAACATCGGAATAAGGTCGTCCACGGTATGGTGAAGTCGGCTCCCGGCTCTAATCATAACGATGTGCTCGACTTTCCTTGAGGAGGCCAAATTTATTGCTCTGCAAGGTCAGACCCTAGCACTTGCTATCTCTGACTGGGTAAGGAAGTCAAAAAGACAGTTCGATAGGACCGAAGGACGATTGGCTAGGCCCTGACGGTCGTGCGCTTTACAGGTTACACCGGCTAATTTCTACCTGAAGATCATGAGCAGCGGTGAGGGTCTTCGTATCCATTTGACGTAAAGTCGGCTTTGGACATTCAGCCAGAATCATTCGGCCAGTGAAATCAATACAGGCGAAACCACAAGGACGTGTACTCGGCATCTCGCGGAAAGATCCGTAGCAGTGCCATACGAACGGTAGCCCGTTATACGTCAAAATGGGTTGATGAAGTGCTGAAGTGCTCCTGTCCCCGACGCACTTGCTTCAGGAGACACTCGAACGCTATGTCCGGCGTGACGGGGTGCGCAATGATCGCCTTCGGACTTCGATATTGCCGTCGTTCATAGCTTTCAGTTCGAGCGAAGAATGCCGTGGAACCGTGATCAGCAGGTCGGAGGGAGCGAAGCGAGCGCTCAGGTCGCCATATAATGGCGTGATAACATGCGCGGTCGCCGGCTACTCCCGATCATCGCGTTTTGCGCCCTCATGGGTGCTGGCGTCGGTAATTGCGCCCCGCTGCGGCTGAAACCGCACATCGTGAACGATCCGGAACTGGGCGTCGAGGCCTTTCGCCTGCTGATACCCGCCGATTGGAGCGTGGAGGGCGGCGTGGTCTGGCGCGCGAATCCGACAAGGCCGGCGACCGTATCGATGCGCGTGTTCAATCCGAATGGAATTGAGCAGATCGGCGTCGTGCCGGATATCCAATGCGTCTGGGCGCCGACTTTGCCGGCGTTCGGATTCAGACCTGGCTCGTACTATCTTGGTGCGGAAGTGCGCACGGCCGTCGCGGACGCGGTCACGGCGCTGCGCACGATCGTGCTTCCTCGTTATTCGGCGCAACTCGCCGACGCGCATATCGTGATGCAGGGGGACCTGCCCGCGCTCGCGCAGGCCTGGGCGGCTGCGAACTACCCGGGCGTAACGCAGGCGCGCTTCTCCGCCGGCAAGATCCGGATTGAGTACTCCGTCAAAGGTGTTCCGGCCGAAATGGATATCTACGGCGTCATGGGCGGCTGGACCTATCCGCTTCAGGGCGTCCCGATGACCAACTGGAGCGTCGAGTGCATCCGCTATTCGCGTGCGCCGAAAGGCAAACTCGACGATCAGTTCAAGCTGTTCCAGGCGATGGCGTATTCCGAACGGCTCAACATTCAGTGGCTGAACCGCTATTCGCAGGTCAAAAACATGATGGTGCAGCAACAGATCGAGGCCAGCAATCGCGCGGTGGAGCTGAGCCGGTATCTATCGCGCGTTAACGATCACATCAGCGCAACCATTCGCCAAAGCTACGAGACGCGGCAGGCCGCGCTCGAGCGGGCGAACGCGAACTTCGACCGCTACATCCGCGGCGTGGATCGTTATCAGGATCCATTCAAAGGCGCGGCGGTAGAGTTGCCCTCGGGCCATCACAACGTGTGGGCAAACGCCTCGGGCGAATACATCCTCAGCGACGACGCGAACTTCAATCCCAACCTGGGCAGCAATCGTTCCTGGCGCCAACTCCAGCACTGAGCGCCGGGCGAGTCCTCTCTGCCGCATCCTGTTCTTACAAATAAATCGAGAACGTAGGGCAGGTTGGGCAACACCGTCGATCTTGCAAGATGGATTTGCGCAATTACCGGACAATATCGGAATGGATTTTTGCGGCTCGGTTATATTCTGATTCAAAGGCGGCATGCGAGCATGAAGAACCTTTTCGATGCGACCGTGGCGAATCAGATAAAGGTCCGGCTGGGCAAGTTGGAGCCGCAAAGTGAGAGGCGCTGGGGCAAGATGACAGCGGCGCAGATGGTTGCACATTGCTCGGTGAGTATGCAGTGGGCGGTGGGAGAAGTGGTACCCGAAAAGGGAGCGCTACCCGCACGTCTGATGGGGCGCCTGGTGAAGCCGATGGTGTTTCGCAACGAAGACCCGCTACGGAAGAATTCGCCGACGGCGAAGAGCCTCATTGTGGCGGACGAACGGGATTTGGACAAGGAACGGGAGCGGTTGTCGGGATTGATTGACAAGTTTGCGGCTGGAGGGGCGGCGGGGTGTACGAATAATCCACATAGTTTCTTTGGCAACATGACGCCGGAGCAGTGGGCGATCTTGATGTACAAACATCTCGACCATCATTTTCGGCAGTTTGGGGTCTGACCGCCTCAGAAACCGTAAGTTTTGCAAAAGGGGCTTGACTGCCGGCAAGCATCGCATCATGCTTGCTGCAAACCTAGGGGACAGATTCGAAACCGCCGCAACGGCTTTTCGGGTTGGCAGAGTTGACTACTGCCCTGCATGCAACGGCTGGGGCAGTTCAAGTTGACGGATTGTTTGAATGTAAGTCGAGCGAGGAGCGCGTGGTGTACAAAAAGCTGAACTCAACGGAGACGTTGATTCAGAGAACAACCAGGGAGGCTCCTCAACAGACATATGTATTACATCGGGCTCGACGTTCACAAGAAGACCATCAGTTTGCGTGAAGGATGCAAGCGGGCGGATTCAGCGGGAAGGGACGATTCCAGCGAGTCGTACGGAGCTGGACAGCTGGATGAGCCATGGATAGCGGCTATGGAAGCCAGCATCTTCACAGGTCAAGGTGGCGCATCCCTTGATGCTGCGCGCTATCGCCGCTTCCAAGAAGAAGAACGACAGGATTGATGCCGGCAAGATCGCGGACTGCCTACGTTGTGACTTCCTGCCGGAGTGCCACATGGTCTCGACCGAGATTCGGGATCGGCGCCGCACGTTGCGCTATAGGCATCTGCTCGTGCGACAGATGGTGCAGATGAAGAATCGAGTTTCCGGTCTGCTGCTGGAGACGGGAGTGCCCCACAACAAAAAGCGGCTGCACAAAGTGAAGTACTTCCGAGAGTTGCTCGCCACCAACAAAGAAGTAGACGAAAGCATCCGGCCGTTACTCAAGCTCAGCCGCGAATCAATCGAACGGCTGCAGAAAACCGACTACGCTTTAGTCAGTTCTCTCGAACGAGATCCGCTGCTGAGCGAACGATTGAAGAACCTCAGGACAGTTCCTGGCGTGGGGCCAATCACGGCCTTAACTTGGGCACTGGAGATTGGTGATGTCTCTCGTTTCCGGTCGGTGAAGCAGGCCATCAGCTATTGCGGATTGTGCGGCGACGAAAAGAGCTCAGCAGATAAGGTGCTGCGAATGCCGCTTTCCAAACAACGCAACAAGCATATTCAACATGTTTTGGTCGAAGCCGCCAAGCTGGCTCCCAAGCAGAGCCATGAACTCGCGTTGGTATACGAGAAAGCCAAGCAAAAAGGGAATACCAATCGTGCGACCATTGCGGTCGCTCGCAAGATGGTGACGTATCTGCTTGCGGTGGATCGTGTGAACCGGCCATTTGTGCCGGCAGAGAAACGCAGCACCGCCGCGGCGTAACGCCACAGAAAAACGAGGATTACACAGCGCGCCGGCTGCCAGGTCCTGCAGATGGCCGACTGAGCGATGGGGATGAACACTCCTGAGGCTCCCTCCGAATTGTTTCGGGACTGGCAGCGAACACAAACTCAATCATCTGCGACGGCCGATACGGCTTGATGCAGCAAATGGATGTCCGGTTCTGCGAAAGCAGGAATCTCCGCCGAGAGGCACACAGGCGTGAGCTGTGAATCTGATGTAGAAGTTCTTGCGCGCTCCTCCGCAGCGCGCCTCAGGAGTCGTGTGTTTTCTCTTGACAATCGACTTACATGGACGTTGGCTATACGGAAACGGCAATATCGCAGCACAACAAGCAGGAACATTACATCTCAGTGCCTTGCGCCGGCGCAGCCGCCGCATTGAGAGCGACCAGGGCGCCGGTGCCAGTTGGCGGCGCTTCAGCGACTTTCTGCCACCATGACGTTACTGCCTGACCTGTCAAGCTGCGAATACAGAATCCATTTCGAGTCCGGTGACACTGACAGCCCAATATCACTTCGGTCCAGAAAGAGTTCATTCAGAGGCAGGATCAAGCGTGTTTTTTGGGTTTTAGGATCATAGGCGCGAATCGCTGGCGACTGGCTTCCCGTGGCGCGATCGATAAAGATGACTTCATCGCGAGTTAATGTCCAGCCCTCGGGCTGGACGTGATGGGGCGGACCCACTACTAACTCCTTAGCGGACGCAATCGGAAGGCCGGATTTGGAAACCGGCAGCCGAAAGATGGCTTCGGTTCCAGTATTCGAAAAATAAAGCCACTTGCCGTCGGGCGATTCACGGGATGCGTAGCCGTCATCGCGCGTGACCTGCACCGCGGGACCCCCGAGAGCCGGTTGCCTCCAGATGTCCCATCGGCCCATTCGTTCGGCGAAGTAAATATATTCGCCGTCGGCAGACCAGTTAGGGTTCGCTTCGCGGAAACGCCCAGAAGTCAGTCGCTTGGGTTCTCCACAACGCATCGAAGCCGGGTCGCATTCCAGAGCGAAAATGCCGGAGTGCCCATGAAGCTGGCTGTCAAAAGCTAGCTTGTGCCCATCGGGACTCCATTGGAGATGATCCACCGGTGGGCCGTTGAGGTTCGTGACACGTACCTGACCGGAACCATCGCCCTTTGCGAGCCAGATCTCTCTGCTACCCGATCGATCGCTCACAAACGCAATACGCCCATCGGGTGAGTAGGTGGCGTCTTGATCGCGAAGAGTGGATGCAATGAGCTTCACAGGCTTTCCCACTCCCGTGGTGGATACGCGATAGATGTTGAGATCCCAGAGCTGGTTCACCCATGCCACGCGGTTTGTCTTTCGGCCCGTGGCGGGCGTAATAGCGTCAATCCCTCCCTCGGTAATGCGTTCTGGACGGGCTTTCGATGCTAGCGGAAATCGCCAAATGTCGAATATAGTGCCGCCTCGCTGGCAGGATACAATCAGGCTCTTGCCGTCGCGCATCCAGGCGTGTCCCCAAATCCCTCGCCCCTCCGCGGTCACGCGCCGGGGACTTCCTCCCGTAACTGGCACGGCATAAAGGTCGTCTGCCCAAAACTCCACGACTCTTTTGAAGACTACGGTTCGACCATCTGGCGAAAATTCGGGATCCCAATCACCCCAGTCTTCCGCAGGCGGCGAAGTCAGTTTCCATTGCTTTCCTGTTCGAAGGTTAAAAAGGTAGATCGCAAGCCGCTGAGCCCCCCGCAAGTCATCCGAGAATGCCAGCTCGGTTCCGTCTGGAGACCAGTCGATAGTCGAGCTGACATTTGGGTTCGCCACGTCTACAAGCTTCTTCTCCTCACCTCCTGTGCTTGGTATCGAATACAAAGCGCCGGACTTTTGAAATTCTTTGTTCGCGCGCTTAAAGGCAATCCGTGTGCCGTCCGGCGACCAGACAAGATCTCCAATCGGGCCCTTTGAGTCATCGCTCGTCAGCTTTACAGGATCATTCTCAGAAAGCCGCTTGACGTAGATCTGCCTCGGACCATCCAGCTTGTCAGTCCAGGTAAACGCTACCGACTGCCCATCAGGAGACAGCGCGGGAGATTGTTCCCAGCCAGCTTGGGAAGTAAGAGGTTGGATTTTCAGCTCCGCGAATTGTGCCGACTCTCGCCTGCCTAACACAAACCAGATGGCAGCGGCCAATACAAGAAGCGAAATAGCCACCGTGGCCAGCCAGAAGCGGCGGCCCGGACGCGGCTGCGGGCGAGACCTTTCTCCAACCACCTGCTCTCCGGAAAACGGCAAATTCTCGCCGAGTTGTTTTGCCACTTCCGCGGCAGAGGGCCGCATAGCAGAGTCCTTCGCCAGCATTCTCATGACCAGCGAACTCAGGGCTGCCGGTGCGCGCGGATTCACGGAGATGAGTGCAGGCGCATCCTGTGTGAGGGTGGCCTGCATCGCAGTCAGCGGTGATTGATCAGCAAATGCACGCCTCCCGGCCGCGAGTTCAAACAGCACTAGCCCAAACGAAAATACGTCGCTGGCCGATGTCAGTGACTCGCCCCTGGCCTGTTCGGGAGACATGTAACGCAAGGTTCCGAAAATCGGGCCCTGCGCCCCCGCAGTGTTCTCTATTGCCACTCGTCGCGCCAGACCGAAGTCCAGCACCTTCACGTACCCGTCATTGCGCAGAATGATGTTCTCGGGTTTGATGTCGCCGTGAATAATGCCGTTGGCGTGAGCGGCCGTCAACGCTTTGGCTATCTGGGCGCCAATTGACAGCACTTCGTCGATAGGGAGTGAAGTACCTCTCAACTTCGCGAGCGAGCTGCCCTGCACGAGCTCCATAACAATGGCCGAACAGCCTTCGGACCGAACCACTTCATGGATCGTCACGATATTCGGATGATTCAAAGCGGATGCGGCTTTTGCTTCACGAGCAATCTGCACACTGTCAACTTCGGATGCCGTTTCAGCTCGCAGGAATTTCAGCGCCACAAGTCGGTCCAGCTCCGTATCGCGAGCAGACCACACTTCACCCATGCCGCCACGGCCCAGCATTTCCAGCAGGATGAAGCGCTCAAAACGTTGATTGGGCACCGCAACATCGGAACAAGATGCACGTGGCTGCATGTCCAATAACGGTTCGCTCAGAAAGCTGCCGGCGGACTCATACTCCTCAAGCAACTCTTCCACTGCTTTTCGGAGCAAAGTGTGGGTGCCGCAGGCCTGGTCCAGCAGCAGGACGCGTTGATCGCCCGACTTCTCGAGTGCTGCGTGGAACAGCTCGACTACCTGGTTCCACTCCGCAGGGGCCATGCCTACTACTACCGGATCTTAGCCTACTGGCTGGTTCCGCAGTTGCCCTTTTAGCCAGGACTTGGCGACAAGCCAATCGCGTTTAACTGTGATGGGAGACACGTTTAAAACCTCTGCAGTTTCCTCCGGAGATAGCCCGCCGAAATAACGTAGTTCCACCACTCGCCGTTGCCGCGGGCTCATCTCTTCCAGTCTGTCGAGTGCGATGTTCAGCGTGAGCACTTGCTCCGCCTGTTGATCGGAAAGCGCCACGCAGTGCTCCGCATCCACAGCCGAGCTGCTAGGCCCGCGCCGTCTAAGCGCCCGCCTACGGCGAGCGTAATCAACCAGTATTCGGCGCATAATGGATGCGCTAACACCGATAAAATGAGCCCGGCTCTGCCAGTCTCGTGCCTGATCGCGTACCAGGCGAATATACGCTTCGTTCACCAGCTCGGTAGGCTGCAATGTGTGATCCGATCTTTCGTTTCGCAATTGCAATCTTGCCAGCTTCCGCAATTCGTGCAAAACCAAAGGGATCAGCCTATCGACAGCATGCGAGTCGCCGTTGCCAATCTGCTGCAGAAGCACCGTCACTTCTCCAGGATGGGCGGATTGCACAGCGGGCGACTCCTTATCTGCTAAGAATACACGCGAATATTGCCGGCGTGTCTTTTTCCGAACAGCCCCTGTGTTACGAGCAGTTCGGAAACTGAGATTTATCGGTCGCGACGCCGACAGCCAAGGCGCCATGATGGGCCGTCACTTTGACGTCTAGTCGCTAGGGTGAGATTGGCCAGAAACCGGCTTTGAGGACCTCAAATCAGTCTGAGGTAGTAGCAAGTGCAAATCTGCTCTCACGTAAGTTTTACGTAAGATGGATCAGCGGAATGAGCGGGATGATCAGTATCGTCGGAATGCAGAATCAATAACTTGCCTGTTCTCAACACCCCGACCCAGCCCGACTCCCGCCGCCTCCACCATGCTGCCTCCCTCCCTGACAGCACGATGCAATTCGCCTCAGGCAACATTTCTCTGGCCCGCTCCGATAATTCGAACGTCCGAGCGGAAAGGAGCACTTCAAATGCGCATCACAGATGGCGCGGGAACGCCGGCAATTCCTCCTGAGACACAGCCATCCGCCAGCAGATCAGCCGCACCAGAACCCGAATCGTCCTCCAGCACCAAAATTACTCCCAGCAGTATCGTCCAGCATGCTTTCCCTTATCTGTCCGACGCGGGAAATCGCGTCAACCTGCACGGCGTCGCAATCACGAGCCAAACTTCCGCCTCCCTCAATCGCAACTCCGGCGATTTCGAACTCGCCAGAATCACGACTTACAATTTCGTCTCGCGGGATACCGAACTCACCGAACGACAGAGCTCGTCGCTGAAGGTTGCCACCGCCTCGCCGTCATTGTCCGAAGAGTCGAAGCGGGAAGGCGAAAACACCGAGGAGGACCCGAACTTTTTTTTATCTAGAACTAACCTGAACCTGATCAGCGCGCAAGGCTCCGCTAATGCTTCCCTGGCCAGTGCGACGTTTTCCAATCGCCGAGTGTCTCTCACCGTGTCCGCCCTTGGCGTCCAGGCTTCGGGCGATGCGAATCTCGGCGTTACTCACGACGGCATCACTGCCCAAGCCTCGGGGAATGCCAGCGCTTACCTCGTTGACGCCAGAGCCGGCCTTCACGCTGGACCCACGCAAGCTTCAGCCGATGCATCGGTCGGTGCCGGGGTTAATGGCAACGCGCAAGTCGCATTCAACCCGCTGAAGGGCGATGTCGGCGTGAACGGTGGCGTAGGCGCTTTCGCCGGTGCCCAGGCCAACGAAACGGGCAGTCTGAGCGTTGACGGGACAACCGCCTCTGAATCCGCCAACGTCGGCGCGGGCGTCGGTTTCGAGGACAAATTGGACCTGGGCATCGACAAAGGGAAAATCGACGTCAATCTCGATGTAGGCGCCTATCTCGGCGTGGGCGCAGGCGTCGATGTCTCTTTCAACGTGAACGTTCCTCAGGTTGCCGACAGCGCCTGGCACGCCATCACCAGCTTCTTTTAGCTTCGCTGCCCTAACGGAGGGCGGGGCTTAGCCCGCGTGCGGCTTTAGCGGGCTTCTGCTGATCGCCCTACACCATCCCAAACCGAAGCAAATGATACTGCCATGGCCCCAATCCCACGTACAGTCCTGGCGACAGCATCTCGTCACCATTGCGCTCGAAGCTCGCCCCGGACAGAGAGTCGCTCAGCCGCCACATTCTTCCTCGCAGTTCGTTCCACGGCGTTCGAACCTGTCCCTGGGCACTGCTGCTAGTGAGATTTACAACCACCAGACAACAATCGTCACCGTTTCGCCAGCTCCACGCCACCAGATTTAGATAGCTACTGTCCTCAGGCCAGCCCGAACGCTCGCACAAGCTCCATCGTCCTTCCCGAAAGGCCGGGGCGTTGATGGCCTTGAGGAGCCTCGAGTAGAAAGCAAATAAATCCTGATCGACGGGTTCGTCGGGACGCCTCCCGAGGAAGACAGGCAGCTTTACCTTTCGTCCTTCAAACTGACCTTCGTAGAAAAGCCGCGCTCCAGGAACCGTCGCGATTGTGACCGCCGCCGCGCGCAGCTTTTCAGGGGAAAATGTCGCTGCCGCTCTCGGCTCATCATGATTCTCGATAAAGCGAACGAGCCTTTCCTGATACCCAAGCTCTGCGCAGAGGTGAAGCCGTACCGCCTCGGCACTCTCATGTTCCAGGCGATCATAGAGCCTCTTGTCGTAACAGAAATCGAATCCTCGCTGCTGAAGCTCCCCTTCCAGATCCCAATACGCTTCTGCCATGAAGAGAAAATTCGGATACGCCTTCTTGACAGCCGGAATGACATCACTCCAGTACTCGGTTTGCGGCCTTTGCCCCGCGGCATAACCCCAGGTACGCTCAAAAATCGAGTTCAGCAGAAGCATCGCCATATCGCAGCGGACTCCATCACACTGGCTCGCAATGCTCGAGATCGTTTCGACCACGGCTTGTCGAAGCCCCGAGTGAAAAGCATTCAACTGCAGGACGTCGGACCAGGGCGGAAAGTAGGGGTCCCGCCCGCACGCAAAGATATGCCCGCCGGATTCCAGAAACGATGCCGGATGACTTCGCAGATCTTCGGCGCTTCCCTGAACGAAATACTCCGGGTGCTCTATCACCCAGGGATGATCTGGTGCGACATGGTTCGGGACGAAATCTAGAATCAGGCGCATGCCCCGCCGCACCAGTTCCTGCCGGGCAACCGCCAGCCCTCGGTCGCCCCCTAGATGGGGATCAACACTATAGCGACGCACGCAATAAGGGGACCCGACGTCATCTTCCTCACGAAAATCAGGCAAAGCACGCTCGAAATCGTCTCGCAAGGATTGATTCCTGTTAGCGATGGCAATTCCCGCGGGGCTGCGTTCCCACACTCCCATCAACCACATGGCATCAAAGCCGAACTCGGCAATGGCGTCCCATTCCGCAGGATCAACGCAACTTAGATCAACTCTGGTTCCGTACTTTCTCGAAAGCTCGAAAAGCCACACCCACGTATCGATTTCGTAGATACGAGGACCGCGGGGCCAGACAAGTGTCGTCAGGTCGACATCCTGTGACTGTGCAGCATCCATGGGTCGCTGAGCCCGTCCTCGAAGCGTTAGAAAAATTGCGCCTTAAACCAGGTGAGGCAAATCTTACCAGGTGGCTTCCTTTTTGGCTATGCGATTGCTGTTCACAAACTGGAACCCCGCCGAAGGGCGCATAATTCAATGATCAGGAAACCTGCGGTATTGGTGATCGCGTTCTCAATATCCGCAATACTGGCTGCCTCTGCCGTTATAAATGAGCCTTATGGAAGAAACATCAGCGGAACCGTCACAGACAAAGGCGGCGAGCCCCTGAAAGGCGCCATCGTCCAACTTAAGAATCTCACTTCTCTCCAGGTATTGTCGTATATCACTCAGACTGACGGTAAGTATCGCTTTTCCGGTCTGCATACCGAAACAGATTATGAGCTGCGAGTGCTGTACAAAGGAAACTTAAGCGGCGCAAAGAGAGTTGGACGCCTGGATTCGCGAAAGAACAAAAACGTTGATCTTTGCATACATGTCCCAGTTTCGTGACGTGTAAGTGACAGAATCCTAGGTATCGACGAGCCACTAATCATTCGCCGCATGGTAGCCGCAGACATTCCTGCTGGACTGCAGTTGTGCCGGAGCAGCGGATGGAATCAGCTTGAAGGTGACTGGTCCCTGTTCCTACAGCTCAGCCCGACGGGATGTCGTGTTGCGGAGAAGAACGGCGAAGTTGTAGGTACACTGGCAACGGTTCGTTACCAGGATCGCTTCAGTTGGCTCGCCATGGTGCTGGTAAATACGCAACACCGGCGAGCGGGCATCGGGACGCGGCTGCTTCAAGAAGGTCTCGCTCTCCTGAGCAGCAATACTTGCGTTCGCCTCGACGCCACGTCGGCGGGCCGGGAGCTTTACCGGCAACACGGGTTTGTCGATGAGTATTCCCTTACTCGCTTCACCAGAAGCGTTGATGCCCTACAAGTCGCTCCAGTTCACCCGATGATCCGTCCTATGCGTGAACAGGACCTTTCCGCGGTGTTCCGCCTGGACCGCACCATCTTCGGAGCAGACAGAGAACCGGTGCTTCGATCTCTCTACGCGCGTTCGCCCGAGTGTGCCTGGATCGCTCGCACATGCGAAATAACAGGCTACTGCTTTGGACGTCCCGGTTTCCTGTATCAACAGCTCGGGCCAGTCATTGCCGACCACCAAAACATCGCCCGCGATTTAGTCTTGCAATGCCTCGCTCACGTGCGCAGTCAGTGGCTCGGAATCGACGCCCCGGCGCATTCTCCCTCCTGGCTTCGCTGGTTAAGATCAAATGGATTTGCGGAGGAGCGCTCGTTTATTCGCATGCATCACGGAGAAAACAGATACCCTGGCCACAGGGAACGTGTATTTGCCGTCGTTGGTCCTGAATTCGGTTAGCGTACGCTGAACGGCGATGCTCAAATCTCGAGTGGAATCAGTCGAAGACCTGGAGGCCAGTCTTTCGGAACCAAGCGAAGCAGACCGCGCATTCGTGCGGGAACTGAACGGCGACATTATCCTCCTGGGCGCTGGTGGCAAAATGGGACCTTCCTTAGCAAAGCTTGCTAAGCGCGCCTCGGACGAAGCGGGTGTCCGCAAACGCGTCCTGGCGGTTTCTCGATTCACCTCTGAAGCCACGCGGCGCGATCTCGATGCCGCCGGCGTCATAACGCTCGAATGCAATCTGCTCAACCCCCCTGAGATGAATCAACTGCCTGAATGCGAAAACGTACTCTATCTGGCAGGTCGCAAATTCGGCTCCACTGGTCGTCCCGATCTTACGTGGGCAATGAACGCAATCGCCCCTGCGCTTGCGGCGTATCATTACCGGCGCAGCCGTATCGTCGTCTTCTCAACGGGCAATGTTTACGGCCTGAGCGACATCGTTTCGGGTGGCTCACGAGAAACGGACCCTCCATCCCCAACCGCGGAATATGCGCAGTCCTGCCTCGCCCGAGAGCGAATTTTCGAGTATTACTCGAACGAATACAAAACGGAGTGCCTGATCTTCCGCCTAAACTATGCCGTCGATCTGCGTTACGGCGTGCTCGTCGACATCGCTCAAAAAGTCTACTCCGATGAGCCCGTCGACGTGACCGTTCCCACATTCAATGCGATCTGGCAGCGCGATGCGAACTCCTATGCCTTACGCGCGCTCGGGTTCTGTTCCTCGCCACCGCGAATTCTGAACGTCACGGGCGCCGAGACCATTCGCGTTCGAGAGATAGCGCAGTCGTTTGCAACTCATTTCAATCGCGCGTGTCGGATCCAAGGCCAGGAAGGCGATCGAGCACTTCTAAGTGATGCATCGCTCTGTCATTCTCTGCTAGGTACGCCGTCTGTTTCGTTGCCGGTCCTGACCAAGTGGGTAGGAGATTGGGTTATGTACGGCGGCGGCACTCTCAATAAGCCGACTCACTTTGAAGTTGTTGACGGGAACTACTAGTGGTGGCCCATCCAAAGCTCGACCGCCAAGCCGCCGCCATTCTCAAGAATGGTTGCGTCATTCCCGCACACCCGCTCGCGCTAACCGCAGAGCGGAAGCTCGACGAGCGTAGGCAAATAGGGCTCACACGCTATTACTGCGATGCCGGCGCGCAAGGTGTTGCGGTGGGCGTCCACACGACCCAGTTCGCTATTCGAGATCCACGTTTCGGATTATTCGAGCCGGTCCTCCGGCTTGCTGCCTCAACCGTAAAGCAATTCGAGCACGCCTCGGGCAAACGGGTCTTGAAAATTGCAGGATTGTGCGGCAACACCGGGCAGGCTGTTCACGAAGCGGAACTTGCGCGCGAGGCAGGGTTTGACCTCGGATTGCTCAGCCTCGCCGCGCTTGCCACAGACGGCGACTCTGATCTCATCGCGCACTGCCGCACCATCGGCCAGGAACTTCCGCTCTTCGGGTTCTATTTGCAGCCGGCAGTCGGCGGGCGAGTGCTGAGCTACAATTTCTGGTGTCACTTCTGCGAAATTGAATCGGTCGTTGCCATCAAGGTCGCGCCATTTAACCGTTATCAGACAGTGGACGTGATCAGGGGAGTCGCCGCCAGTGGGCGCGGCTCGGGAATCGCACTCTACACCGGCAATGATGACAACATCATTCCGGATCTGCTCGCCGATTTTTGCCTGGACCAAGGAAGTTTTCACTTCGCCGGAGGACTGCTCGGACAATGGGCCGTATGGACCAAGCGCGCAGTCGAGCTGCTTCATGAAATTCAAGAATGCCGAACCAACGGCGGCCGGGGAGCGCTCGAAATTCTTGCCCGCTCTGCTTCGCTTACCGATGCCAATGCTGCCCTATTTGACGCGCGCAATCAGTTTGACGGCTGTATTGCCGGCCTGCATGAAATCTTGCGGAGGCAGGGTCTGCTCGCCGGCCCTTGGTGCCTCGATCCTGAAGAGAGCCTTTCACCCGGGCAGATGGAGGAGATTGATCGAGTATGCGCCAGTTATCCAGCTCTGCAAGACAACGACTTCGTTCAAAGCAATCTGGATCGCTGGCTGAATTGAAATGAAAACCATCCTCTTATGCACTGTTACGCTCGCTATGTTTACTGCGCCTATCGCTGATCCGCAAGCAACGCCGACGCTGGAAAGCAAACACGCTCACGAAAACGTCGCTCCTAATACCGATCCAAACTCTTCGTTTTGGGTTTCGGCTCCGCGCATCATCGCCGATAGCGATCCGTTCGGTAAACCCGTTGCAGGCCATCGCACTGAAGTGCGCTCGCGATGGACGAAAGAAAATCTGTATCTGCTCTTCATTTGCCCGTATGAGCACCTTCACCTCAAACCCGATCCCAAGACGGATCGCGAAACGAACGAGTTGTGGCGTTGGGATGTCGCCGAGGCATTCATCGGCTCAGATTTTCAAAATATGCGGCGGTACAAGGAGTTCGAAGTATCGCCTCAAGGCGAATGGGTCGACCTGGATATCAATCTCGACAATCCGCATCCGGAGCATGGTTGGCTGTGGAATTCAGGCCTCCAGGTCGCAGCGAGAATCGATCGCGCCTCTCGAATCTGGTACGCGTGCATGCGAATTCCGTATGCATCCATCGATACGCGCCCGGCCGCTGCCGGAAATCTGCTAAGGGCGAATTTCTACCGGTCGCAAGGTCCGCCTGAACAACAGAAACACATTGCCTGGCAGCCGACCCAGCACGCAAGCTTTCACGTCCCCGAATCGTTCGGCACGCTCAAGCTGATTGAATAGCAGGACCTCGCCACGGTCATTTGCATCTTCGGTGCTAGGCAGCTCCGGCGATACGCCATCTACGCTTACCAGCTTTTGTCGCAACGTGGAGGCGCGCCGAATCGAAATCGGAGCACACGACGGCTTCCGTGCTCAGACCCTCGGTTCGCTTTCGCCGGCTGGGTCCACTTCAGTGAATAGCTTTTGCGGTCCTGGGCCGGAATTCTAAATTCAGCTTTTGAGACAGATAGTCCTTAAGAACGAACACCTCGATTTTGTGAGCCCTGCGCGGATTATCGAGGAAATAGCGCGTACGATCGCCAATGGCATTGGGCGCTATGATCGATAGCTTCCGCTCTTCACGATTGATGTCTTTAACGATATCTCCATGCTTCAGCTCTGTGTCCCAGCAAATGATGCTGTGTAAGTTCTCGAACGAATGATTAAATGCTGTCGAAAGAAGATACGTAAATTCAACACAATAAAGTCTCGAGCCGTGCACCTGCACGGCATCATTCGCCTTCACAATACGTTAATTCCTTCAAGCGTGTCGTAATCAACCATGCTAAATGGGAATAAAGTGGGCTCAATCGTCATCAACTGTACAACAAGGCTGTAAACACCGCTCTCTCGTCTTGGCTCAACAACGGTCAGATTTTTGTACATAGCAATCTTGGCGTTGTTGGCCTTGTCGACACGAAATGAAAGTTCTTCTTTTCTTTTTCAACAGTATTATAAGTGTCCGCTTCTTCTTCTAAGTAGCTCAACTGCAGCCAGTCGTCTCCCTCGGTTAACTCATCATAGATTCGCCGGATAACACGTTCCACGTCCTGCAAGATCTCTGTCGGTGTATTCTCGACAGATCCGCGATTCGCCGTAAAGTCTCAGCGCCTGACAGTTAAAGAAGGCGTGTAATTTTGTAAATTCAGACCCTTTGGTCGTGATCCATTCATTCTTTCGCTGAATCGGAATGAAAACCTTACAGAGCCAGAGACCGTAACGGTCCTGAACGGTATACGCTCCCTCGGGGGCGTTGTAGCCCGGACGACGCAGCATTGGATTGCTATCGTACTTCACACGTTTGCCTTCGACGGAAAACACGGCGTCATAGCGCACTTCTGGATGATTTGGTAAGCTTCCAGAACTTTAGGAAGCGGCGACAGTAGTAATTCGGTGCCTGTATGAGGTACTTATCAAAAAGCGCATTGACATTTTACTTTCACTCGGGAACTGGTGGCCAAAGTCAAGGATTTCGAATTCATCGCGATCCAATCCCTTGAGATGCAACTTGACTCCCAGCAGTGTCTCAAGGCCGAACTGCCGCTCGATGCTTCCAAATTTTGTGAACCATAAGACGTGGTCCTTCAGCCTGCCATGTGTGAAACGATCACGACGATTATTGTTATATCCATAGATAGTGATAGTAGTCCCTGTCGCGGCTGTTTCGCAGGGCTCTTCGCGCACCAGCACCTCAGGGATTTTACGGTCGTGCAGCTTAGAGAATGGCGCATCCAAGATGGCAATCAGTCGAATCCCGTCCCGTTGCGTTTCCGCCACGAGCTTTTTAGCATTGAAATACACTTTTGTTCCATGGCCCTTTTCCCCAATCGTTGTCCTGTCCGTGCGCCGCGTTGAATTCCCGAGACCGAAAAATGACTGCAGCCCAATCCGGTTCATGCCGTCGCCGTTGTCGGTCAGACGAATGACAAACGTAGCCTCGCCGGCAACTGTTTCAACATCGAAGGCGAGACGAATGTCTGTTGCATGAGCATCAAACGCGTTGCTGATAGCCTCCCTGACCAAGTCCAAGGGATTTGCGAAATCATTTGCGATTTCGATGAACTCTTGAGCTTCATCAACGGGAGGAATCAGAATGAATTCACTCAATGGGACCTCCTGTGCCGCAAGTGCAAACTCCGCCGTTTGTATGGGCGCTAAGAATCTCGCATTGTACCTAACCAGCCGTTTTCGCCGTTGTGGTCTTGTTGATGACAGCCGTGGTGCTGATAGCATGTTTCGTTCCCACGCTGCGAGCCGTCGAAGTCGATCCCGTAATTGCCTTGCGTGACGAATAGCCCAGTCACTGCACCTTCGGCAATGCCCACGCATACAGAACACTGTCGACGCCGGTGACTATATACTGGCGGCCATCTAATTCATACGTCATCGGCGAGCTATTCAAGAGTCCACCCGGATTAACGTGCCACAAGGTCCGGCCATCCTCTGGATCGAGTACTAGCAAGTTACCCGAAACATCTCCGGTTATCAAGAGATGTCCGGCGGTAGTCAAAATGCCCGGATGCGCAGCCCCTTCCTCTTCTTCTCTAGTCCAGCGAACTTTTCCCGTTCGATAATCGATCGCGACAAGAAGCGCCTTAGACCACAGCGGGCTTGCCGCGCCTCCTTGGTGGCCTTCAGGCTGTTGGTTCGCGTTTAGCGTCAGGTAATAGACCGTGAATCCCTGCTGCGCGTTCACGTAGAACAACTTCGTTTCCGGATCGAAACTCGGAGCCATCCAGTTCGTGGCGCCTTCCTCATAGGCATTGACCAGTGCGCCATCAAGCTGCGGCTCCTTCGCTTTGTTCGGGATCGGCTGACCTTTCGAATCGAGCCCTGCAGCCCAGTCAGTCTGAACGAAAGGAGCCGTGAGAAGATGCTCGCCCGTCGCGCGATCGAGCAGAAAGAAATAACCGTTCCGGCTGGCTTGCGCGAGCAACTTCCGGCTTCGGCCTTCGAACTCCGCGTCGAATAAAACGGGCGTCTCGACCGCATCCCAATCATGCATATCGTGAGGGGAAGGCTGGTAATACCAGACCAATTTGCCGGTATCGGCATTCAAGGCCACAATCGAGCACGTATAGAGATTCGCGCCCGCTCGCCCGATACGTGCCAGCACGGGATGTGGGTTACCCGTTCCCCAATAGAGAAGGTTCAAGTCGGGATCGTACGTTCCGGTCATCCAGGTCGGACCTCCGCCATGTGTCAACGCCTCCTCATCCGGCCATGTCTCCGATCCGGAAGCGCCGGGTTTTGGAAGACTCTCCCAGCGCCAGATCACTTTCCCACTCTCCGGATCCAGTGCTTCCAGAAAATGCGGGATGTCCGCCTGATCGCCGGACGTTCCAATGATCACGCGATCTTTAACGATCAACGGAGCAATGCTGATGTAATAGCCAAAGTGCACATCGGCGATTTCTTTATCCCAGATCTGCTTTCCATCACGCGCATTCAGGCAGACCAGGTGCGCGTCCGGCGTGCCGAAATAGAGCCGGTCCTTATACATCGCCACCCCACGTTGCCCGATGTGGTCGCCTTGAGATGGTCGATTGTAGTGCCAAATCGATCGGCCGCTACGTGCATCTATGGCCCAAACGTTATCCGGCGTTGTGAAGTACAACACTCCGTTTACCTCGAGCGGCGTCGATTTGAGCGTTGTCGAGTGAGTCTGAAACGCCCAAGCCATGCCGAGCGATTGAACGTTGCTGCTGTTGATCTGCGTGAGCGTGCTGTAGCGCCGGCCGGAATAATCGCCGTTGTAGGAAGCCCACGTATCGACCGCTGGTTGCAGAAGGGCGGCCGGATCCAGCGCCTGCGCGTATACAGAGGACGCGCTGATCAGAACAACGGCAACCCACTTCATTTCAATGTCTCCAGATAGGCAAACAAGTTGTGTACGTCCGCCTCACTGTATTTGTGCAGTAGTTCTAAATGAGCCGCCAGCGGATCACGAATTTCAACCTTCACCTCGGAACGCGGCCACGAATGATACCAACCCGCCTCATCTTTGATCGCGATATTGAATGCGTCTTCATAGAAGAGCGTGCCGGCAAAGCGCTCTCCTGAACTAGTTGTTATATTCGCAGTCTTTTTTACATCGGACGGGTACAGGAACTGCGCTTGAAGATCGGTAGGTGTGTATTTTTTCGCGATACCTGCAAGATCGCCTGATGGCGAATGGCATTTCGAACATTCTCCGGACCCATAAAAGAACGCCTTTCCTGCGGCGGCATCGCCCGTGACTAGAGTCTTGAGATCATACTCGCGCGGATTCGCTGGGCTTCTGAGATCCGACTCTTCCAGCCTCCGGTGAAGAAACGCGACGATCTCTGCGATTTGACTATCGCTGAGCGGGACCGGCGGCATCCCCTTTCCCGGACGGCCATCGCGGATCACCGGAGCGATCCGATTTCCATTCTCGTCGTGCCGAACGATTGCGGAGCGCATCAGGTTGGGGCCCTCCGAGCCGCCGTTCGCGTCCGCGCCATGACAGAAGCCGCAGCTCTGGGCGAACTGCGTCCTTCCGCGCCTCGCGGAATCCGAAGCTGAAACATCCTGCTCCGCGTGCAAACCCAAACCCGGAAGCAGTAACAAACCAAAGAGGAGCGCGCATCTCCATCCGCGCATGAGTTCACTTGGTCTGACATCCAGGAGATCGAGCATAAAAAGCATTGCCCTTGAAATCGAGCTCTTTAAGACCCGCACGGGAAGTATAGAAACTCCTAATTACTTCACCCTTCAGAAAAGCAAAGAATCGAGTTCCCGGATTTTCATTCTCCTTATCCGCTCTTCCGTCGCTGATCGAATCCAATATCGCAATCTGTTGCTCTGTGCTGAGCGACAAGAAATCCTGGGCCTGCCGCGATTGTGCCGCGCTCGCGATCCATGTGAGCCCCTCGCGACAGATTTTCTCAGGGTCCGACGTCTCGATTTCATTTACATGATGCAAACCGAAATACGCTGCCGCCAACGCGCGAGGAAGCGAGTTCATGTGAAGCGCAGCCTCCCGAACCCCAGCCGCGCTTGAAACACGAAGGTCGATCCACTGGGCTACTTCCTGACTGACGATTTCGCGGCCATCTGCGCCGGGTTGAGAGACCTCGCCCAGCAGCAACTCGACGATCCGATGGGTCACCGTAAACTCGTCTTCCGAAAAAAACTGCGGGTGAAACGGCTCGCTGCTCGTGCGGATGTAGTCAGTGGGGCAGCCCTCTGGAATCGGATGGAATCGCCCGTCGTTCATGAGCGCATGACTGAGATGCTCGGCATCCGGCTGGTAAAGACCTGGGGGGAGTTGCGTCGTCTGCTGCTCGCCGGCTTCGATTTTGGCTGCTACTCCCAATCCAATAGCCGCTTGGCTGAGCGTAATCATCCAGCTTCGGCGCGTCAAATCATCCTCTGGATCGATTGGCTGTGACATTCGGCCTTTACAATTCGCCCTTCTTATTCGCATCGACGATGTAATCTGCTGCTCTGGAGGAGATCGCCATAATCGTGAGCGTCGGCTCGTAGCAGCCTTGTGTCACAAACGCCGCGCCATCAGTAACGAAAATGTTCCTGGCGTCGTGCAGTTGGTTATGTGCATTGAGCACGCTCTTCCTCGGATCGGTTCCCATCCGCGCGGTTCCACACTCGTGAATATTCTTTCCGAACACGCTCAATTCCTCGCTCGGTGGAGTCGGATTCTTCACCTTCAATTCGTCGAGCACGCTGCCGATGTCCGCCCGCATGGCTTTGGCCATCTTCCGCTCATTCTCTCCATAGCTCGCGTGAATTCTCAAAACCGGTATGCCCCAGGCATCCTTCACTTCCGGGTCGAGTTCCACATAATTATCGAAGCGCGGCAGACACTCACCCTGCGCCTCGATCGAAAAGTAATACGGAATCTCGCGCCTCACCCTGTCGCGCCAACCGCTTCCAAATCCAGGCAGCATGAAGGCTTGTTCATACAATTGCTGGCTTGCGCCTCCATCGAAACGGTATCCACGTAGAAAATCGGGGTTCCTGTGGCCCTCCGTGTTTACGTATTTCGGGATCAGGTACCCGCAAGGATTGCCGACTGGTTCGCGTTGCGCGCTCTTCAAACTCGCAAGTTCCCCGCCGGCGCCTTCGATCGTAAAGTGATCCATCAAATAGTGGCCGAGAACTCCGCTCGAATTTCCGACCCCGCTAGGAAAGCGATGCGATTGCGAGTTGAGCAGAATGCGCGTTGATTCGAGTGCGCCCGCCGCCAGAATGACCACCTTTGCCCGCGCCTCTCTATGAGCCCCGCTAACGCGCTCGATGTAGTGGACGCCCTCCGCGCGGCCTTCGCGGTTCATCAGAAGATG
>Ga0213882_10000242_pt1 | contig 21440 bp, 17 predicted proteins | sample BarmaccoBMER_R09_FD_160106 | JGI IMG/M metagenome (GOLD analysis project Ga0213882, IMG submission 160106) | Barbacenia macrantha exposed rock microbial communities from rupestrian grasslands, the National Park of Serra do Cipo, Brazil - ER_R09 ...
TCTAATGCCTCTGGGTCATGCTCAAGCAGCCGCCGTGCAAGATCATCATCGGACCAGTCCTGTTGTACCATCATTGTCCCTTCAAGACCTAACTGTAGGTGGTACACTTGCCCGCGTCTTTGTGAAGAATATACGTATGTGCAGACGCATAGCTCACAAAGCTCAAGCTATCTACAATTTTGCTCGAAAGAGCGACAAAAGTCAAGCTCCTGTCACGCGCTCAGCGGGATCATGACGGACATTGTCTCAGAGTGAAAGAGCAGGGTCAGACCTTTTAAAGCTGCCGTAGGAACCTGGAATACAATTGTGCCACTGCGCGAAGCTTGTGGGGCAATCGTACCAAATAAACTAGGGGATACAGTGGACTGTGGTCCAAATACGTCTCCCTCTTTACTGATCAACTGAAAGTAGCTAGACGTATTTGTAATTGTCGCACCGCTGGTATTATTGATTGCCATAGTCATGCTAATTGTTACAGAACTGGCATCAGGTCCGATCTGTTCACTTACGTTACTAATGTTAAGAGCACGATCTGGAAGCGCTACCTGCTGACCACTCGTGCTGCCAACCACTGGAGCATTCACGAGCAGGGGACCTAGTAATTTACTGCTAGCGAGAACTGGCTTAGAGACCGCTGGGACTATATGCACTCCTTGTTGAGGAAGTGAATTAGTGGCCTTTACAGTAGGAGAGTTACAAGCCGCCAGGGCACATAATGTGAGAAATGCCAGACTCATTACTATTCGTTTTCTATGCATGGGTATACATCCTTAAATTTTTATATCGGTCTTTATTATCCTGTGTGCGCTGAATCCATGCAAGCCTGTAGGAGATGAGTACTAGTTCTTGCAGAGAAGAGAGTTACCGTTTGTAACTCTCTTCTCTGCAAGAATATCTCTATTTTCTGCTGCTGCCTGACTAAGGAGCAGCGGCGAGGTCTGGTACTAGCTTATTGGCGACAGGGCTACCGAGTCCAGTCACAAAGTCGTAACCAGAGTGAGCACTACAAACAGAGCCGCAGCCACCGTTGCTACCAGACGTAATGTCGTGGAAGTCAGTTGCATAATGCGAACCTGCCACGTTGTAGATTTCTATGTCGGCATTTTTCATGCTACTGCTACGCGACGCGTCCGCCAGGGCTAGGATGCCAGCGAATAGTGGAGTGGAAACACTGGTGCCACCGACGATGAAGAAGCCTTTCTGCCCCTGGTAGCCAAAGCTATCGTAGATTGAAACTCCTGTATTGGGGTCACCAACCATAGCCACATCGGGAATACCACGCCCGCTTTGGTTGTTAAAGCCATTCTGGAATGAAGGACGTTTCTCAATAGCACTGATGCCACCACCACTGCCACTCCACGCTGTCTCGCTGACATAGGTACCATCACTCTGAACCTTAAGCGTAGTACCACCGACTGCAGTCACAAAGGGAGAGGCAGCCGGGTATTGCGCCCCGTGGCCGTTATCACCGGAGGCAGCGGTAAAGCTCACGCCAGCCTTGTTGCCATTTGCAAAGGTGCTATCTGTACTCGTCTCACTAGAGAACTCTCCACTACCAAAGCTCATTGATACAATGGTCGCACCATGATTGGTATAGGCATCCTGTATCGCGGCAAATATATTGCTACTGCTGGCGCTTTTGGCAGCTTCTAGCACGAGATGCGCCCTCGGAGCTATAGCATGGGCCATCTGTAGGTCAAGATCACTCTCTAGTGCCCATCCAGAGTTGACTGTTTGGGGCCTTCCTTGAGGATAGACCACTGTAATCGTTGTTGCGGGCAAACCGTACGTTGCATCATATTGGTTGAGATCGGCCTGTGCATTGGGATTGCCATATGCATCGACTATAGCGATAGTCACGCCTTGCCCCAGGCTTGTCAACTGATCAACGCCATACGCTTTTCTCAATTGGTTAGCCGACAGACCGCCATTGGCATCCGGCACAAGTCCACTAAACTTATGCACACGGAAATATGGATGGAATCCAGCAGCCTGACCGTCTGCCTCCTTCGCAAAAGCAGAGATTGCTGGACTACATAAGGCAAATAACACAACTAGGACCAGTACTGGTATAACTTTCTGTTTCAAGACATTCCCTCACATTCTTTTGTGTTTTATCTGTGCTCAACAGTGTACATGGAGAAACGCCAAGTCGTCAAGTCTAAAAAGGTGCGAAGGTGCGAAGGTGCGCACAAAAAATCCTCGGCTGAGCCGAGGATTTTTTGTGCGGGTGAGAAAATGTGCGTGTTATTTTATATCCAGCATGGGGATTTTCGAGACGGTCCAGCGGTCATTAGGGCTGGCGACCTCGAACTGCACCATCGAGATGGCGTCGGTGGGACAGCGCACAATGCATAGTCCGCAGCGAATGCACTTCTCTTCGTCGATAATCATATCGGCCCCCCCGCGCCAGTTCTCGGCTCCCTGATGCATGAAATCCCCCTTGACGATGCGGGAGAGGCCCTCCATGCTAATGCAGTCGTAGGGGCAGATGTCGACGCAGCCAGAGCAGAGAATGCAGATCGACGGATCGATCATGATATTCAATTGGCACTGCAGACAGCGGCGTGCCTGCTGAACGGCCTGCTCGGGGGTATAGCCGGTCTCGGCCTCACGCGTGTTACTGTAGCGCTGCTTCAGCGGCAGCGAAGGTATCATCCGATGGGAAATGGACTCGTAGTTATCAACCATACCACGGCGGTAGTCGGGTAACTCAATCTCTACAGCCGCCTCAGCGGGCTTATCGACACCGCCGAGGTAGCGGTTGATGCCACCAGCGGCGTCGCGGCCATCGGCAATTGCTGAGATGAGATTGCGCGAACCCAGGGTATAGTCGCCACCAGCAAAGAGGCCGGGGTAGCTTGTCATCCAACTCTCAAAGTCCACCAGTGGAATACCGTACTTGTTGACCTCAAGTCCAAGTTCCTCGGCCTGTATCCACGAGGCATCACTATACTGACCAAAGGCCGGAATAACCGTGTCTACTACAATCTCGAACTCGCTACCAGCAATGGGCACAGGGCGACGGCGACCACTTGCATCGGGGTCTCCTAGCTTATTACGGATAAAGCGCACGCCACTAGCATGAACGCCGTCCTTACTAGTGATAGCAGTCTGTGTAACGAGATACTGAAACTCAACATGCTCCATCATAGCCTCATCGACCTCGTACTCGTCGGAGGGCTGCTCTTCCTTGGAGCGGCGATACATCACGTAGACTTTCTCAGCGCCAAAGCGAATTGAAGTGCGGCAGCAGTCCATAGCGGTGAATCCTGCACCCAACACGGCCACACGCTTACCGATATAGGCAGGTTCGCCATAGTTGGTCTTTTCCAGCAAGCGGATGCCATCCTCAACGCCCTTGAGATCAGCACCGGGAATAATCTTGCCATCAGGGCCAGTCAAGGGGTTGGGGACGTAGCAGCCAGCCCCAATATACACAGCATCATACTGCTTGAGTAGATCGGTTAGCTTGACATCGCGCCCCACACGCACGTTATACTTGATCTCGACGCCTATATCTTGCATGTATTCATCGCACTCTTCACGCGTGACATCGCGTGGGAGACGCCAAACTGGGATACCATTGACCATGACTCCACCAGCGGTGGGATATTGTTCATAAATAGTCACTGGGTAACCCATTTCGCGTAGGTCGCGAGCACAGGCCAAACCAGCAGAGCCAGCGCCGATGACAGCGACCTTCTTGCTTTTAGTGATAGGAGGAAGCTCAGCGTGATGGCGATACTCGCGATGGTCAGCGGCAGCACGCTTGAGCCAGCAGATTGCTATCGGCTTGCCATCGACTTTGTTGCGGCGGCAAACCGGTTCACATGGGCGCGCACACGTACGACCAAGCACACCAGGAACAACGTTGGCTTGGCGGTTGAGTAGATATGCTTCATCAAAACGCGCTTGTGAAATTAAGCCAATATAAGTAGAGACATCCGTGTGCGCGGGACATCCTACCTGGCAAGGAATATTTGTTTGATACCAGTCAGGAGGAACAGCAACTGATTGGTATCGTGCTTCTAGTTCTTTATCGGGGTCTATCATATTTGGATCCTTTAGCGGACTTCATAGAGGCTATTGCTCCTTCTCAAATTATATCACAGGAGTGAAGATGTAGATGTTTTGTGCTTGGCCCTTGACATGTTCATCAGGGGTATAGCCCATATGCGTGATCTTCTCGACCCAAGAAGAAAGGCAATGATATACTTTGGGGACAATATTTCTGCTAACTCCCAAAGGAACATCTATGACCGTCAATACTTCTAATACCAATCAGACAAACATTCTTTCGTTGATTACACATGAACTACGCTCGCCGCTTAACACCATTAATGGCTATCTCGACTTGGCTCTTGGTGGTGCAGCAGGAGAGATCAATGAGCAATTGCGCGAATTCCTCGTACGTTCGCGCGCTGCCAGCGAGCACCTCTATATGCTACTTGAAAATCTGCTCTTGGTTGCACGTGCCGATGCTGGCCAATGGAGGTTAAACTGCGACCTGCTCAACCTCCAAGATGTTGTACTAGACGCCGTTGAAGCGTTGCAGTTGACCGCTACTGACCAGGGCATCACGGTGATCACTGAGTGTGTTAGTCCATGGCCATTGCTCTATGCCGACTTCGTGCGCCTTCAGCAAGTGCTGTACAATCTCTTAAGCAATGCCCTTCGTTTTACTCCGCAAGGTGGACAGGTGACGATTTCTGCTCAGTTAGAGCGCAACATTGGACGGTATGCCGTCTCGGACGAGCATGAGCAGGTAGTTGTCTTACAAGTGCGTGACAGTGGATGTGGTATCGCGCCGGAGTACCAGCAGCATATCTTTGAGCGTTTCTTCCAGCTTCCTGCGGATGTCGGACACAGTAGGGGCCAAGGGCTAGGACTGAGCGTGGTAAAAATGATTGTAGAACAGCATGGCGGCTCTGTAATAGTTGAGAGCAGCCCAGGGCAAGGTAGTACTTTCATCTGTATTCTCCCTTGTTTGCTATCGTAATTATAGTTGCCCTTGACGCACTAGTAAATGCATGATATGCTCAACTTATTCCAGTGTGTTCCTGGGTATTATTTATTAGCAGAAATAGCTGGGAATACGCACAAGAATGAGGTTGTATAGTGTAAGCTTATATCAGGAGAAGGAGACCAACAGTGGGTATGCTGCGTATCATGTCCCGTCGTGGCGACGACCGGGTTATGTGGGATCTGAAAAGCGTAGAGAGCAATGATCCCGAAGCCGTAGCAGCAATCAAAGAAGCTGAGCGTATCTTTAACGAAGAGAGAGCAAGGGGGACAACAGCTTTCAAAGTGGAGTCTGGCAAAACTGTAGAGCGTATTGACAAGTTTGATCGTACTGCCGAGCAGATTGTTATTGTCCCACGCGTTATAGGTGGATGAGTGAGGAGTAGAAACGGCCATGTTAGAAACGCTGAGTTTGTTTCTCGGTATCTGGCTGCTGTTCCTCCTGCTGGCAATCTACTACCTTTCGCAATCCCCAGATGGGACTGTGGGGCGTTTTCGTGAGTCGGTGAGTGAGCATCTCTCCGCTGAAAGCCGTGCCAAAGTACTCTTGCGCGAAATGCTGTCCGAGAATCAGTATCAGCAGCTTATTAAGTTCAATTACTTGGACGTTGCGAGTCCCTCCATAGAAAGTCGCTTCTATCGTATCCCTTGTTCTGGTGGGCTGGTCAAGGTCTTCGAACAAGGCTGCACGGTAATGGAGTTATGCCTGCAACCAGCCGAACCACTACCCGATGGCGATGTGGTGGTGATGCATAAGTTGATGATTGAGGCAAACGAGGCGGAATATTTGCAGAAGGCAAATCATTTCGCGCCCGGCATTATCTCACTACGTTGCCAGCGTCTATAAGCTTTCTATAACAAGAACTAGACAAGCAAATCTGGTATGTTGCCTTCAGCGACATACCAATTTTGCTTGTCTAGGTGTGTCCTCAACTTTTGTCTCCTTTTCACGTATATACTGAAGTAGGGTTTCTCCATCTTTGTGAGAAAAGAAGCTCTTTCAATGGTTCCCTTACCCCACCTGGAAAAAGAGGGAAGTGGTGGGGTTATGAGCATAGTAAACCCCTGCATCATCTAGCTAAAAAGACTCTCCTATTCTCGACTCTATGGTATAATGGGCCAAGAGGATAGGTGGAAGACATAGCAAGATTCAAGAATGATAGGCGTACAGAAGAAATGAACTGTCCTGTTTGTGGTACGGCTAACTCGCCAGGCGAGGAGTATTGTGACAACTGCGGCGCTGCACTTAATCAGCCTTCGGGCGTGATACCTCAGGCCCCTATAACCGGATCAACTCCGACGGTAGCCGATACGACTCTAAGTGGCACTACGTTGAGTGGCAGTGGTGACACAACGGGCTATCGCGCACTTGCACCCAACTCGCGTTTGCAGACTGGGCGCTACGTCATAGAGCATGTGCTTGGTCAAGGTGGTATGGGTGCTGCTCTGCTTGCTAAAGATACGCGTGTCTCGAATAAACTCGTCGTTATTAAAGAACTGATCTCCGATAGCACCAATCCTCAACAGCGCCAGGACGATGTGCGTAACTTTGAGCGTGAGGTGGAGACGCTCTCAAAAATTGAGCACCCTCTCGTGCCCAACGTGACCGACTATTTCACCGAGGGCACTCATTCCTATATGGTGCAGGCATATGTGGCGGGCGAAAACCTGGAAGACCGTCTTGAGCGTCTCAAAGGACCAGTGCCTGAGCAGGAAGTCTTAACCTATGTGTCACAAATTCTAGATGTGCTCGATTACCTGCAGCAGCAGACGCCGCCTATTGTACATCGCGATATCAAACCTGCGAACATTATTATCGGCAGTAAAGACAAACGGGCACATCTTGTTGACTTTGGTATTGCTCGCGCTGACTTTGCCAAAAATGTGAAGCGCAAGCAAACGGCAGCTTTAGGAACACAGGGCTACGCGCCTCCCGAGCAGTATCAAGGCAATGCAGATGGTCGCTCCGACCTGTATGCATTGGCTGCTACTTTGCATCATCTGCTCACGAACCGCGATCCGCGTGAATATCCGCCGTTTAGCTTCCCGCCAGTGCGCTCGTTCAACAAGCAGCTCTCAGCAGACATAGAGCGTGTGCTTACAAAGGCTCTTACCCTTGATATCAATCAGCGCTATCAAAATGCAGCGGCGATGAAGCACGACATCGACGACATCCTTTTACGTCGTTTCCGTACTCAAGATACAACCAGTAGCTATACCTTTGGAACTTCCGGTTCTATGGCGGCTGTCGACGCAGCGAAGCCAACGAGTGGCAGCAGGCAAACTTCGATTCCCCTTAATCGGCCTAGCAGTCCACAGCCATCATACACAACGCCTGCACCGCAGACCACACCATACCGCCAGCAGCAGACTTATACACAACCGGGAGCATATGCTACTCCTGCCGTACCACAGCGGCCAAAGCCCCGTAGCAGCAACTCCTGGATGCTCAACTCCTTCCTGCTCCTGCTCGTGGTGGTGCTGATTGCTGCTGCCCTGTTTGTCTTACCTGGCTTCTTAAATAGGAGCAGTTCTTCAGGTGGTGGTAACTCCTCTGTACCCCTGCCTGCTAATGGTATAGGTGCTATACAAGTAAACGGTGAGTCTATCGGTATCAGCGATGGCACGGTGACCTTTGATACAAGCCGTCCTGACGGAGACTTGAAGACACAAGCAGCACAAAGGCTAGCAAGTGGCGATAAAAGTGGTGCTGTATCTCTCTGGCACGCAGCTCTTGCGCAACCTAATGAGAGTAATGATGCCGAGGCTCTTATCTACTTAGAGGATCAGCAAGTGCTCTCTTCTGGTCTTCCTCATATCACTTTGGTGGTTGGGACGATGCTGACGGGATCAGATGAAGGCGTTGGGCGTGCTGATCTGCAAGGGGCGTACGTGGCTCAAAAGGAGTTCAACGCCAACAACGGAGCGCAACTAGGCGGTGTGCTAGTATCCTTGCTCGTTGCCAACTCGGGCAGCAAAGATGCCGCAAATGCCACCACTGTGGCAAGGCAGATCGTGCTTGCTGCTAGCAAGGACAAGACGATTGTGGGCGTGATGGGCTGGCCTTTCAGTTCACGAGCTGTCGATGCGGTTGGCATCCTCTCTGGGGCATCGGTTCCTATTCCTATGGTCTCACAGTCAGCTTCAACTAACGATTTGACAAGCGTCTCGCCATACTTCTTCCGCATAGTGCCAGCAGACGATGTGCAAGGAGCTATTGGGGCACAATATGCACAGAACACGCTAGCTGCTAAAAACGTGGTGCTCTTCGAAGATCAGGCCGATCCATACAGCCGTAGCCTGGCCGATGCATTTAGAGCGAAATTCAAGGGCACCATCTTTGATACGGAGACCTACACCGTAAGAAATCAGCAAACTTTGAGTGATGGTTTGAAGAATGCTCTTAACAAAGGAACCAGCCCTGATCTGATCTACTTCGCAGGATACGCCAGCGATGTGGCTGTGCTGCTGAGCACACTACCTACCTATACAAAGTATCCGGATCTGCGCGTGCTGGGAGGAGATGCGCTCTACGAGTTGACCTATCCTGCTAGTGCCAGAGCTGGTTTCAGTCGTCTGCGCTTCACCTCATTCGCCTATCCCGATGAATGGGATGTGCAGGGGCTGGCAGCCAAGAAACCAGCATTTTTTACTGACTATGCAAACGACTTCGATCCTAACAGAGCACATCAGGGCAACCCGTACGACTATACGCGGCCACAGGCTGATGCCATGCTCTCGTACGATGCTACGTTTGTCATGATTACTGCTATACAGCATGCCTTGGGCAGCGGAAAAACGAGTTTGACGCCAACACAGTTGCGGCAAGCATTGGCTACCATCAATGGCCTGCAAGGGGTTACTGGACAAATCACCTTCGGCCCCGATGGCAATCCTGTGAACAAGGCTGTCGTCATCCTGTCCGTCGATAATGACGGGCACATCATGATCGAGCCTAATGGCGTGCAAGGGAAATTCCTTGCATAACAATGCTGCCTCCGCTATGAGTGGAGGCAGCATTGTTATGCAGGCTTTTGAGCAAGATGGTTACTACCACGCATTGGGTAGCGCCTGAATCAGCAGGATTTGTAGCGTGCCAAGCAGAAACCAGGTGATGATGAACGAAAGGTCGAGTACTCCTACTGGGCGTACGATACGCCGCACTGGGTCAATAAAGGGGTCGGTCAGACGCGCTAGAAAGCGGATAAACCCGTTGCGCTCGTCAATGCGCACCCAGGATGCAATAGCGCGAATGAACATGGCAATAATCAGCAGTCCGATACCGAACTGAACAAGCCAATGTACGATGGGCACAGGAAAACCAAACATAAACTACTCCTGCACTGTATGCACGTAAGTAAAAGGTGCTCCTAAAACTTTATGCTGAACGATGTCGGTAATGCGCACACCTCTCAGATCGGGCAGAGTTGTAAAGTGTTTTTGTACGTAGGCTCCAACAGGACGTGCCATGGCCCAGCCCGCAATCGATGAAGCAGCGGTCAGAGCAATACGTGTGCGTTGGCGAGTGGCGGCCAGACCCAGTAGGGTACCAATGGTCAGGAGGGAAATGCCAACGGAAAGATTGGTGCCACAGTTGGGATGAATGGCCAATTCCGCCTCGCCCTCCTGTAAGCGCCGTAGTGCCTCCTCTGCTGCCTGACGTAGTTGAACAGGATTGGCATTGCCAAAGACAACGAAACCATCGGAGAACGAGCGCGCACCACCGCTCAGGTTCGGGTTCATCTGGGCTAAAATGGTAAATGTCGCGTGCTCCAAAGCATGATTTTGACGGACGCGTCGGCCCATCAAGATATCTTCGATCTTCATAGTGTACTCCTTTATGCGTAGACACGTTCGCCAACATCGCTTGTCCAGATGAAAAAGCGATGTTTCTCTATTATATCAAAATTTACAATTCCTTACTTTTTGTGTTGCTGATCTGTAAGATACGCTCAATGAACTGCGTAAGTGGCATTGACTTCAGGTCTATATTCGTACGCAGGCGCACCGATACCGCCTCGGCTGCCGCCTCCTTGTCACCGACGACCAACATGTACGGAAACTTCTGCAGTTGTGCATCGCGAATCTTAGCGTTCATGCGTTCGCCGCGCATATCGATCTCGGCACGCACACCTACTGCTTTGAGCTGCTCAAACACGCTCTGGGCATACTCCTGGTGACGGTCGGCAATGGGGATAATTATCGCTTGCACGGGAGAGAGCCAGACCGGGAAAGCACCAGCGAAATGCTCGATCAGCATTGCCATGAAACGTTCAGTTGAACCAGTTACAGCGCGATGAATCATCACAGGGCGATGGGCTTGTCCGTCCTCGCCGATATACTCAAGCTCGAAATTTTCGGGTTGAATGAAGTCCAGTTGGATCGTCGAGCACTGCCACTCACGACCGAGAGCGTCGCGCACCATGAAGTCCACCTTTGGACCGTAGAATGCCGCCTCGCCAATACCCTCTTCGTAGCGAATGCCTTTCCCCTCAACAGCCCCGCGCAGGGTCGCTTCCGCCATCTCCCAGACTTCGTCGCTACCTACGTACTCCCCTTTCTTTTGTGGGTCGCGCAGAGAGAGGCGGATCCAATAGTCCGTCAGGCCATAGGTCTCGAAAACTTCAAGTGTGAGATTGACAGCCCTATCAAATTCCTCTTGAATCTGGTCGGGGCGCATAAAGACGTGCGCGTCATCCTGCGTGAGGCTGCGTACACGCGCCAAACCCGTCAGTACCCCTGCCTTTTCATAGCGGTAGAGTGTGGCAAACTCAGCATAACGAACTGGCAGTTCGCGGTAGCTGTGCATCTGCGATTTGTAAAGCAGGATGTGATGAGGACAGTTCATCGGTTTGAGGATGTAGGCGTCGTCTTCCGTCAACTCTTGCTCACCCTTCATTATTGGAAACATGTTCTCGCGATACGTGTACCAGTGTTTCGACGTCTTGTACAGGTGTACCTTACCCACGTGTGATGTCCAGACGTGCTGGTAGCCGTAACGTTCCTGCGTCTCACGTACATAGCTTTCCATCAGGTGACGCAACATTTCGCCACGCGGATAGAACATCGGCACACCAGCAGGGAGTTCATCGCTCAGTGTGAAAAGCTTCAATTCTCGCCCCAACTTGCGATGATCGCGTTTCTGCGCCTCTTCAAGTTGCCAGAGGTACTGATCAAGTTCCTCCTGTGAAAACCATGCCGTACCATAGATGCGTTGCAGCATGGGACGATGCTCATCACCCCGCCAATAGGCACCAGCAACACGCATAAGCTTGAAAGGACCGATCTGGCTCGTATTCTGCACATGCGGCCCACGGCATAGATCGAGAAAGTTGTTCTGCCGATAGATGCCCACCTCTGCATCTGGCAGATTTTCAATAATCTCTACTTTATACACCTGTCCTTTATTGCCGAAGTACTCCAGCGCTTTTTCACGTGGCCAGCGATCATGCAGGAACGGATAGCCAGCCGCCACAATCTTTTGCATATGCTGCTCAATCTCTGGCAAGTCCTCAGGTGTCAACGGACGCGGTAGGTCGAAATCATAGTAGAAGCCATCCTCGATAGCTGGGCCGATGGAGAAGAGGGCCTCGGGGAAGATTTCTTGCACCGCCTCGGCCATCACATGCGCTGCAGAGTGGCGCATGCGCTGCAAAGGCGTATAGTTGACTGACTCTTGTAATTCTGCTTCTACGGACATAGTAAGCCTCCTCAGAATGTATGACAATAAAAAAGCCTTCTCGTCCCCCTTTGGGACGAAAAGGCCTAGAACATGCTTTTCGTGGTTCCACCCATCTTCCGCTTTTTCTTACAAAGCGCTTTTGACAACCTTTAACGGAGTTGGCCCGTGTATCTTCCTGGCTCGATACAAGCTTGCGAGGGGTATCTTCCGCTTGCCAGCAGGAGCACTTTCAGCCGATGGTGCTTCCTCTCTGTCTGCTTCTGGGCAGAGACATGGTCTCGCATAGACACTTCGGATTATATATATTGTAAAGCTAGGATAGCATAAAGACGCTAAAAAGTAAAGAATAGAAATGATGAGCTTTGGCGCAGTTGACAAGGTACAAAGATTGTAGTATCCTAGGAGGCGTCGGCGCGGGGTGGAGCAGTGGTTAGCTCGTTGGGCTCATAACCCAAAGGCCGGAGGTTCGAATCCTCCCCCCGCTACCAGGGGCACGATATATTGACGCGGGATAGAGCAGTGGTTAGCTCGTCGGGCTCATAACCCGGAGGTCGCAGGTTCGAATCCTGTTCCCGCTACTAGAGTAGGGGCGACCCTTGCGGTTCCCTCTGCCTAAAGAGATGTTGGCGTAGCTCAGTGGATAGAGCAGCCCTCTCCTAAAGGGCAGGTCAAGGGTTCAAGTCCCTTCGCCAACGTGCTGAAAACAGCAGAGAGTTGCAGTACCCGCAACCCTCTGCTGTTTTCACCTGTTTTGTCCAGAACACGTGTTCTAGATCATAGCCTAGAAGGTATATCTGTAGAAGTTGGCTTGACAGTATGGAAGTTGCTGATGTATCATCCTCAAGTAAGAACGTATAATCTTGTCGTTGAACAATGCAATGATGACGGGCGGTTGCTGAAACTGGTAGACAGGACAGACTTAGGATCTGTTGGTGATGAGCCATGAGAGTTCGAGTCTCTCACCGCCCATTTTCCTGGTTGATTTCCTTGCAGGAGTGGCTCATCAGTATAGCTCCTGCAGAACGAGGATACTGCACACAAACAAGCGAGCAATAGAGAACGTAAATATGTGAGTTCTGTGGTGGAAACGTGGTAAGTTGAACAATTTCCACGCTATGGGTGTAATGCATAACCTACTCACCATTCAGCAAGCATATTTTTATTCTATATGCATTATTGCATGTTGGAGGCATCGTGAAGGTCTCAGTTGAAAAGTTACCAACGAGTGAAGCTGTCCTTGAGGTCGATGTTACCTGGCAAGAGATGGAGAAAGCCTCAGATAAGGCATACCGCAAACTGGTTCAACAGGTTGACATACAGGGATTTCGCAAGGGGAAGGCTCCTCGTTCGCTCTTGGAACGCAGGCTAGGTAAAGAGTACATGTATAACGAAGGTCTTGAAGAGTTGATCTCAGAGGCTTATCGTCGCGCGTTAAAAGAACATGATCTCACCCCTGTCACTCAGCCCAAACTGGACATCCCACCTTTCGAGATAGGCCAGCCATATCACTTTAGTGTAACTATTCCCATCATTGCGCCAGTTGTGCTAGGCGACTACCGCTCGTTGCATTTTGATCGCGAAGAGGTAGAGGTTACCTCAGAAGAGGTTGAGCAGGATATTGAGTCACAGCGCAACAACTTGAACACGTGGCAGTCTGTGGAACGGCCAGCCAACTACAACGACCGTGTTACGATGGATCTGAAGTTTACAGCAGAAGGCCAGACCATCTCCGACCTGAAAGATAATCCATTTGAGTTGACCAACGAGCGTTACGGGGTCTATGCTGGCATGGATGAGCACATTGTGGGCATGCAGGTTGGTGAGAGCAAATCTTTCAGCACCACTATTCCTAACGACTATAGCAACGAAAAGCTTGCTGGCAAGCACGGAGAATATCAGGTCACACTGCATAAAGTGGAAGAGAAGCAACTTCCCCCATTAGACGATGCCTGGGTCGAAAAGATCACTAATGGAAAATACCAGACGTTGGAAGACTTACGCAACTCTGTAAGCGACAGAATTCTAGAGGACAAGAAACGCCGCGCTCGCGAGGAACTGCAGGAAAAGGTCGTCGATGCTGTCGTTGAGCAATCACAGATGGTTTTGCACCCTCTCTTGATAGAAGAAGAGATTGAGAACGCACTACACCGCATGTCGCATCTATTACAGCGCCAGCATCTCTCACTAGAACAATACCTGATGATTAAAAAGCAGACGCTGGAGCAATATAAAGAGAGTGCGCGGCCAGAAGTTGAACGTAGTCTGAAGCAGCAACTTGTGCTCAGCGAAGTGGGCCGCCAAGAGCATATAGAAGTCACTGCTGAAGAAGTGAACAATCTCTTCCAGCTCTATGCTCAGCTTGATCAGCAATTACCACGTACTGATGAGCAGAGACGAGCGTTGGAGATAAGCTATCGGCGAGAAAAAACCATTTCGCGGCTTGTAGAGTTGACGGCTGGTCCCGACCCCGATGCAGAGAGTGAGGCTCTGACGCAAGAGGAAGCAGAAGAGACTGCCGTTGCCAATGCGCAAGCAGCCGCTATAGCAGGTGAGACAGAACAAACTCCCCCTGCTGTAGTTGAGCAGGGGAGCGAATCGGGCAGAACACAAAACGAAAGTATTGAGAGCTAGGAAAGGTAACAGACGTGGCAAACTCAAAAAATATACGTACGACGTACCGTTGTTCGTTTTGTGGCAAGAACCAGGACCAGGTACAGCGGCTCATTGCAGGTCCGAGTGGTGTCTACATATGCGATGAGTGTATCGAACTCTGTCGCGAGATCATTGATGAAGAGCAGGCTACCATTGCTAAGCCGCGTCTACAGATGGGCAAAATTCCAGCGCCCAAGAAGATCTATGAACAGCTCAGTAATTATGTCATTGGTCAAGAGCGAGCAAAGAAAACACTTGCTGTTGCTGTCTATAACCACTACAAGCGCATCAACGTGGGTATGCAAATTGATGATGTAGAGTTGAGCAAAAGTAACATTCTGATGATCGGCCCAACGGGCTGCGGCAAGACACTGTTAGCCCAGACGCTGGCAAAGGTGCTGGATGTGCCCTTCTGCATTGCTGACGCTACCGCACTTACAGAGGCAGGATACGTGGGCGAAGACGTTGAAAACATTCTGCTGCGCCTTATTCAAACTGCCGACTTCGATGTAGCACGTGCTGAGCGTGGCATCGTCTACGTTGATGAAATTGACAAGATTGCTCGCAAGTCCGACAACCCTTCGATTACTCGTGATGTCTCCGGTGAAGGTGTGCAGCAAGCTTTGCTCAAGATCATTGAGGGCACCGTCGCCAACGTTCCCCCGCAAGGTGGGCGCAAACACCCGCATCAGGATTTTATCCAGATCAACACAGCCAACATCCTATTTATCTGTGGTGGAGCTTTTGAGGGCTTAGACAAGGTGGTAGAGCAACGCCTGGGTAGTAATAAGACCATAGGCTTCCACTCTACCAATCCAGACGTAACTGAAGACGAGAAGAAAGAATCTGCTTTGTCCCAGCTTGTACCCGATGACCTCCTTAAATATGGCCTTATTCCTGAGTTTGTGGGACGCCTGCCCGTCGTGGTATCACTGGACAGCTTGGATAAAGAAGCATTGATCCGTATATTAACAGAGCCTAAAAATGCTATTATTAAGCAGTACCAGAAATTCTTACAGCTTGATCGCGTCGAGTTGGTCTTTACCAACGATGCTCTGGATGCTGCTGCTGAAGGAGCGCTCAAGCGACACACAGGGGCAAGAGGATTGCGTAGTATCATTGAGGATATTCTGCTTGATGTGATGTATGAGATACCATCTCGTGCTGATGTCAAAAAAGTCATCATTAACGGTGATGTGATTAGTAGTCATCAAAAACCTTTATTAGTAACACGCAGCGATAGAACCATCGTCTACTCAGAAGATGAGTCTGCTTAGTGCAGACTCATCGCATTTTGTTTGATGAGTCGAAAGAGATAGTCAGGGATACAATGAGTGAAGCCAGACGCCAAGAAGTCATAGGGGATACTGACGATACGTATCCTCTGGTGGCGTTGAAAAACATCGTTGTTTTTCCACATAACCGTCATGCCTTGACCATTGCACGTGAAAAGACGGTACGTGCCATCGAAGAAGCGATGATGAGACCTGACCATCTGCTCATCGCTACTATGCAACGCTCTCCCGAAATCGACGATCCACAACCCAAGGACATCTATTCAGCAGGGGCGCTCGCAGAAGTGACGAGCATGCATCGCCAGCCAAACGGAAGTATTCAGGTGCTTCTGCGCGGTATACATCGTGTGCAGATCGAAGAATATCTGGATGAAGAACCGTTCCCACGGGTCAAAGTGCAAGTAATGCAGGAACCGCAAGTCAAAGGACCGCAAGTCGATGCCCTCGTCCGCCACGCCATCAGCCTGTTCGAGCGTTATGCACAACTCAATCGCAGCTTCTCAGTAGAGGATATCGATACAATTGTGGCGCTGAAGACCTCGTCATCCCTTTCAGACACTCTGTCTGCCCATCTTGTGACTGATATACACAAACAGCACGATCTGCTCGAAACGCTTGATCCGATGGAGCGTCTTGAGAAAATCTGTGTGCTTATCGGCAATGAGATTGAGATCCTCGAACTGGAGACAACTATTCGCAGCCGTGTACGTTCGCAGGTAGACCGCTCGCAAAAAGAGTTCTACCTGCGCGAACAACTGCGCGTCATTCAGGAAGAACTGGGTATAGAAGCCTCTGAGGCGGATGAACTGCGCGCAAAACTGCACGAGACATCTCTACCGTCAGAAGTTGTTACTAAGGTACGCAAGGAGATCGATAGGTTGGAGCGCACGCCAGCCCAATCTGCTGAGATAGCGGTACTACGCTCCTACATTGAATGGGTACTGGCACTACCATGGATAGAACGTACTCAAGATGTGCTGGATATCGAAAAGACGCGGCGTATTCTTGACGAAGACCACTACGGATTGGAAGGCATCAAAGAGCGTATCATTGAGTTTTTAGCGGTGCGCCAACTACGCCAACAGCTTGCAAGCCGTGGCAAACAGTTCAACAGTGAGGGGCAGGGGCAAATTCTCTGCTTTATCGGCCCGCCCGGCGTGGGTAAGACTTCGCTCGGCCTGTCTATTGCGCATGTACTAGGTCGCAAATTTGCACGTATTTCGCTTGGTGGCGTCCACGACGAAGCTGAGATTCGGGGTCATCGCCGTACCTATGTGGGAGCGCTGCCAGGGCGTATTATCCAGAGTATGAAGACAGTTGGTGTACGCAATCCCGTTTTCCTACTAGATGAGATAGATAAACTCTCCTCCGAGTTTCGCGGTGACCCAGGCGCTGCGCTGTTGGAAGTGCTTGATCCTGGGCAAAATGCCACCTTTGTCGATCACTACCTAGAGATTCCCTTCGATCTCTCAGAAGTATTTTTCATCTGCACTGGCAACGTCAAATATCAAATTCCACGCCCTCTAGCCGACCGCATGGATATTATAGACCTGCCAGGCTACATGCTTGAAGAAAAGATAAACATTGGCCAGAGCTACCTTCTCCCTAGAGTACTCAATGAAAATGGGCTTACACCAGAGCAACTCAAGATTCCCCAACCAACGATGCAACGCATTGTTACCGACTACACGCGTGAGGCTGGAGTGCGCAACCTAGAACGCCAGCTTGCGAGAATTTGTCGCAAGGTGGCAATACGAGTGCTGGAAAAGCCTCATACACGTACACGGTTGACCGCAAACAACTTGGAGCAGTATCTGGGCATTGCGCGCTACAGTAATACGCCGCTGCTACAGAAATCACGCATCGGCTCAGCTATGGGCCTTGCTGTGACAGAAAATGGTGGTATCTTGCTCCCAGTTGAGGTGGTAACTATGGTGGGCAAAGGTGATTTGATCATTACTGGTCAATTGGGCGATGTTATGCGCGAATCGGCTATAGCTGCCCTCTCCTATATTCGCACCAAAGCAAATGAACTACAAATTGACCCAAACTTCCAGGAAGGGGCCGACCTGCACATTCACCTCCCAGAAAATGCTATACCCAAGGATGGGCCGTCAGCGGGCGTTACCATTGCTACTGCACTCGTATCTGCCCTCACTCAGCGTTCTGTGCGTGGTGATGTTGCTATGACGGGTGAAGTGACGCTGTTGGGCAACGTTCTGGCTATTGGGGGACTAAGAGAAAAAGTCCTGGCAGCACAACAGGCGAACATTTCTCATCTTATTATCCCTTTAGACAATAAGAAAGATCTGGCAGAAATTCCGGCAAAGATTCGCCAACGTGTCAAATTCACTTTCGTTAGCAGCGTAGACGAGGTAATCGAGGCTGCCCTATTAGAAGCGTCTCCCTTGGAAGAACAAGAGCATAATGAGCGCCAGGAGCCGCAACCATTACCTATAAAAGAGTATATCCCTCCTCCTCCACAAGGCTCGCATCTGCGCCGCGCAGATATGCCTGCTGAGGAGACAGAGAAACACGATGAGCAAGAACTCGACTCATCTACATTTATTATTCCGCCACTTGATTCTATTCCTCATGATTTTCCTAGTGCGCGTGCCAAACAAGATAAAATGTAGAGGCCCGATTGATCGTGCCCAGCTCCCATGCCTTCTTCCAGTTCGCAAAATCTAACCTTTCAGTTATAGCTACGTACATGTTTATGGAGCTAAGCAACATCAGATTTGGTAGTATTAGAGAGAGGAATAGTATCGTGAGCTATCAAGGGCAGGATCCAAACCAGCAGGGTCAGTATCCAGAGTCGGGACAGTACAGCGGTGGTTATACTCCACCACAGCAACCAGTAGACCCCTATAGCAATCAGCAACAATACGGCCAGGGAGAATCTGGTCAGCAGCAGTATGGCTATCAACAGCCCTACGGCTATCAGCAACCATATGGAACACCATCTTCCGCCAATACTTCATTGGGGTTATCTCAGAATGTAGCATCTGGGTTAAGTTACGTGTTCCTCTGGGTCTCGGGTCTCATCATCTTCCTCCTAGAGAAGCAGAATCGCTTTGTGCGCTTCCATGCCATGCAGTCTATTCTCTTCTTTGGCGGACTGGGCATTATTAACGTCATACTAGGCATTCTTGGTAACATTCTTTTTCTATCCATCCTAACATCGCCTTTAAGTTCGTTAGTGTTTATTGTAGGGGTTATAGGTTGGATTGTTCTGGTAATTAATGGCTTCCAGGGCAAATACTTCAAGTTGCCAATAGTTGGCGACTATGCCGAAAAATACGCCGATCAGATTAAACTCTAACACTCCCGTAGATGAGAGTACGGACTGCATCTCTTCTCTCCTATGTTAGAATGAGCAATGAGAACACAGAGTGAACATAGGAGAGAACATGCATGGCAGCAATTGGCGTAATCGGTAGCGGCGCTTGGGGAACCACCTTGGCTCGCTTGGTAGCAAATAAAGGTATTGCGACAACCCTATGGGAGCACCAACCGCAACGCGCTACTGAGATGCAGAGGCAACGCGAAAATACTCTCTTCCTCCCCAGCTTCCCTTTTCCTGACACACTACAGGTCACTGCCGATATCAGGCAAGCCGTTCAACAGAAAGATATGCTACTGCTTGTCACCCCTTCGCAACGCATGCGCGAGAACCTGCGCCTAGTGGCTCCCTATGTAGAACGCGACTGTTTGCTGGTAAGCGCGAGCAAGGGTATTGAGGTCGGCAGTCTCAAACGTATGACCGAGATTATCGCCGAAGCACTGCCGCAAGCACAGAGGCTTATAGGCGCACTAAGCGGCCCGAGCATTTCACGCGAAGTGGCACAGGAGAAACCTACAGCCGTTGTTGTCGCAGCCCAAGACAAAGAAGTGGTCATTCGCATCCGCGACCTGCTGAGCACTGCTCACTTCCGCGTCTATAGCACCAGCGACGTCACTGGCATCGAATTGGCAGGCGCGCTCAAAAACATCATTGCCATCGGTGCAGGTATTAACGATGGTATAGGCTACGGCGAGAACGCCAAGGCTGCATTCATTACGCGTGGTCTGGCGGAGATATCGCGTCTGGGTATAGCAGCAGGCGCTCATCCCCTCACCTTCGCTGGTCTGGCAGGCATAGGCGACCTCATCACCACCTGCGCCAGCCCCCTGAGCCGTAACCAGCAACTTGGGCGTCGTCTGGGTAGCGGAGAAAAGCTCGAAGATATCCTGAAATCGGTCCATACGGTCGTCGAAGGTGTCACCACCACCCAAGCAGCCTTGCAACTAGCTGTCCGCTACGACGTCGAAATGCCCATCACCGAGCAGCTCAGCCTTGTCTTATTTGAAGGACTTGATCCGCGTCAGGCTGTGGCGGAACTGATGATGCGAGATCCGAAAGGGGAGCTGGAGGGGATAGAGTGATAGTTGCACAACTTGACAATTGTCATGCAAAAAGCACATACTGAATACACAGCAAGCATCCTTTGTCTAAGAAACAAACCTCTAGAGAAGGCAGTACCAGTATGTTCGATAAAAGCAAAATCGGTCACAGCTTTCCCCTCTTCACTGCTGAGGTCTACCGCAACAAAATACATGAATTAGCCCTGGCAGTAGGGGACACGAATCCTGTTTACCACAGCCGTGAAGCGGCTCAGGCTGCCGATTATGACGATGTGCCCCTCTTTCCTACTACAGCGACCATGTTCAGCTTCTGGAGCAATCCACAACGCAATAGTGAACTGGCGAAGATTGGCATCAACGTCATGCGTATTCTGCACGGCGAAGAGGAGTACGAGTATCTGGCATCAATACATCCAGGTGATGTACTAACGGGTGTGACCACCATCGTCGACGGCAAAAGCCGCAAGGGCAAAAATGGCTCCTTGATGGACATTGTCACTACGGAGACGCGCTATACGAACCAGCACAATCAACCCGTCTTGAATGCTCGCACAACGCTGGTCGTACGTGAATAGCTCACAGCAGGAGAAATTCCATGACGACGAATACCCAGGCTTCGCACAAGCTTTACTACGATGATGTACAGGTTGGCAACGAGCTGCCCAAACTGGTCAAACCACCCGTCACACACCTGCAACTCGTGCGCTATGCGGGCGCTTCGGGTGACTTCAATCCTTTGCACACCGACCCTACAGTTGGCGAGACAATCGGCACTGGCGGCATCATTGCCCACGGCATGCTCATTATGGGCTTCGTGGGACAGTTGTTGAGCGACTATGCAGGGCCATCGACACTACGCAAGTTCGGCGTGCGCTTCAAGGGCATGACACGTATTGGCGATGTGATTACCTGCACAGGCACGGTGACCGAAAAATATGAGGCAGATGGTGAGGCGCGCATTGCTGGCAAAGTGCAGGCCGTCGACCAGAATGGTGATGTAAAAGTGGTCGGCACATTCATAGCCGCGCTACCGCGCCGCAGCTAATATACACAGGGACGTGTAGGCATACTCCATTGGGAAATGTTCAACCAATGAAAGGTGAAGTAATGAAGCTATTTATGCAAAAGCGCAGAACGCTTGCTACGATTATCAGCATTCTCATACTCACTCTGATTCTTACCGCTTGCGGTAGCGCCAATGGTGGCGGCAGCAACATTGGAGGTAACAACGGCAAAGGCTGTAAGAAGATTGGCGTACTCTTGCCCGAGACGGCTACCTCGGCCCGTTGGGATAGTAAGGATAGGCCATTGCTGACACAAGCCATTACCAAAGATCTCCCTGGTGCCACGGTAGACTATGCCAACGCTGAAGGCAATAA
>Ga0213882_10000244_pt1 | contig 21431 bp, 18 predicted proteins | sample BarmaccoBMER_R09_FD_160106 | JGI IMG/M metagenome (GOLD analysis project Ga0213882, IMG submission 160106) | Barbacenia macrantha exposed rock microbial communities from rupestrian grasslands, the National Park of Serra do Cipo, Brazil - ER_R09 ...
TGCGGATGGACTTCGCCCACACGGCAGATGGAACTCACCTGGCAATACTTGCAAGCGCCCGATTTCGGATCAACCGCCGCGTATCCTCGGATGAAATCCTCCGAGAGACGCAGCACTTCGTTCTTGTTGTCTGCAAGAAACCGACGCCAATTCCTGACGACGTCGACCGTTTTGCTTTCGAAGTGGCGCTCCCGCGTGAATCCAACCGGGCGCGTGCTGCCGGGCCGCAGTTCGGCGAAGAGCAAGCCGTCAACACTCTCCCCGACCGCAGCCGCGTAGATCAAGAGCTGCGGCTCCGCTGGATTGGGACAGGCCAGCCTGTTTCGAGACATCGACGAGCTCTTGTAATCGATCAGCAGAACGTTTCCATTCGCCAGCCGGTCGATGCGATCGACTCGCAACGCCAACCGCAGGCCGGGAATCGAAAACTCGCGTTCCTCTTCCAGAATTTCCACTGCAAACGGCTGGTTTCTACCGCGCTCCACGTCCAGCCACTCAAGAATCAACTTCTTGAGGCGCTCGCGCTCGGCCACTGAGATCAGTTGATGGAAAGAATCGTGGCTGGATTCGCTCACTGCGGAATTCACACCCGCTTCTACTATTTGCGCGAGTGCGTCGGATGAAGTCTCGGCGAGTCGGTCGGAGTTTCCAATCTCTCGCCACACGAATTGAAGAGCTTTATGCAGGAACCCACCTCGTTCACGCGGATCGAGGCCGAAACAGGGGTCCTCAGGAGATATGGCGTGAAGCCGGTACTCTGCAAACGCGCGAAACGCGCACAGCGATTGCGATTTGAGAACGTTGGTACCGCCGTGGGCCGGCTCGCTCGAAAAGAACGGCGGACCCTGCACATCCTCGAGGCCCTCTAGGTGTGGCCTGGGAAACGACTGCCAGGGTGTTTTTCCTTGCCAGACCGCAGGCGCGACTCCCTGCGGATCGACGAAGCGCTTCACAAGCGAAGACAATTGCCCGGAATAGGTCGCGACCACGGATGGCGCACTTTCAAATAGAGCGCGCGTCGCATACTCGGCTTGCTGTTGGGAGGTGCTCAGATCGCTGCCCGGAACTCCGCAGGCACGCTGCAGCCTGATAGGAATCAGCGGAGAGAGACGGTTCGGAGGCGGCCATGTCTGATCCGACAAGCCAATTGTCAGCGTCGCATCAAATCGCAGGCCCGGAGCCGCGCTCGCATCCAGAATCTGAACCGGCGCGGCCAGTTCCGGTGTACCGAACTCAATTGCCAATCCGCGCCGAAGCTGAATGAGCGCGGCCTCGAATGAAATAGACTCCGATACGAGTTCCAGTGAGGCAAGCGCCGAAAGATTGTCATCCCACGCCTCCAGTAGTTGCTGTTCTTCCAGGCTCAGCTCTGCCGTTTCTCCGGGCCAGCCAACCGCTTCGAGCAGGTCGCCGAAAAAGCTTGCCCACTCGGCGAACGTTCGATTCGCTCCTCCTTTTGCCAGAACTCGTTCGAGGCGCCGCCACACAGCCGTCAATTTGGGGCAATCAGCCGAAACATATCTGAGATCTTGGAAAGTCGCTTCCGTCCGGCGTCTTCTGCAGAGCTTCAATTCCGCACTGGCCCGCACACTTCCTTCCGCTTCTGCGCCCTTCACAAATGGGCAACGGAGAATTAGACTCGCGTCCTGGATGGTTAAAGTTTGGCGCACAAGCCTCAGCAACAGCAAAGCCGAGGCAATCAGCGGGCGTTCAGAAAGCGCCGGAGTTGAGTGCACCTGAAACGCTTCCCGCCTGGTCTCGTACGAACCGCTGACGGAAGCACGCGGATAGAAGACTTGCCGGAAACGATATTCAACCGTTCGGCGATGAGTTGCGAGATCCGGAACGAATATCGCGATCGATTGCGATTCGCCCTGTTCAAACATTCTCCGCGCGCGGCGAGCAGCATAGTCGATTTCGCAATCGAAATCAGAAAAACTCTGAGCGTTGGCCCGCACCGTTTGCCCCGCTTCGATCGGCATCAGCACTCCCGAGCCGTCGAGGGCAGCTAGCAAGCCCTTCATAGCCGGTGAAACGGCTGGAAACGCCGTAAAAAGAGTTCGCTCGCGAGAGCAATGTCCATGTGAGAGCCACTCGGGAAGGCGAATCCACACGTCCGCGCGAGTCATCCAGCCTTGCTCGGAACATCGCCGCCGAAAAATGGCGTGCCAGCGCTGAAACTGGCGTTCGTCTTCGTGATCGCCCCACTCTTCCCCTTCCATCGGAACTCGCCATTCGCGAACTATGCTGGCGGCGCGGCGGGCGAGCGAAGCGGTCGCGCCGATATCGAAAAGCTCGGGATGATTCTCCTCGATAATTTGCCGCCACACCAAATGCTCCTGCGAGGGCGAGAGCAAAATCGGGACATCGGAGCCGCTAAAGCGTGCTTCTTGCCAGCGTGCCGTTAGCCATGCGCCGATCGTCTGAATCACAGGGCGCTCCCAGCTCTCTCGTGCCTGCCGAAGCTGTTCGAGCGAGAACTGATAGCCCGCAATACGGGCCAGAAGCGGCGTGGGTGTAATAATGGCCGCCCCCTTCTCAAGCCACGAGAGGAGCTTGCCGCAAGCGAGACGCATGAATGGGGTAAGTACCATTTTCACGCAAGCGACAATCAAGGGAATGGCTGAATCGAAGATCACACCGCGAGCGCAAGATTTCGCGGCTTGGTATCAGGACGTCGTCATGCAAGGTGACATGGCGGAGCCCGCGGAAATTGTCAAGGGATGCATGGTCATCAAAGCGAACGGCTATGCCGTTTGGGAGGCTCTGCAACGCGAATTTGACGACCGTTTTAAGGCAACCGGACATCAGAACGTTTATTTCCCTCTCCTGATTCCGCAGAGCTTCTTGAAGAAGGAAGCGGAACATGTAGAGGGCTTCTCTCCGGAATTGGCCGTCGTGACCATTGCCGGCGGCAAAGAACTGGAAGAACCTTATGTAATTCGTCCAACTTCGGAGACGATCATCGGCCACTTCTTTTCGCGCTGGATTCAAAGCTGGCGCGATCTGCCCCTAATGCTGAACCAGTGGGCAAACATAATCCGCTGGGAGCTTCGCACCCGCATGTTCCTGCGAACGACAGAGTTCCTTTGGCAGGAGGGGCACACGGCACACTCTTCACATGAAGAAGCGCTCGATGAGGCTCTCCGCATCCTCGACATCTATGCCGAAGTGGCGGAGGATGTCATGGCCATGCCGGTGATCAAAGGGGCGAAGACGCTCTCGGAAAAGTTCGCCGGCGCTCTGCGCAGTTACGCTATCGAGGCAATGATGCAAAACGGTCTGGCGCTGCAAGCCGGCACCAGCCACGATCTCGGCCAGAATTTCGGCCGCGCCTTCGAGGTCCAATTCCAAACCAAGGAAGGGAAACTCGATTACGTCTGGCAAACAAGCTGGGGCGTCAGCACGCGGCTTATCGGCGGATTGATTATGACCCATTCCGACGACAAGGGGCTCGTTCTGCCTCCGAAAGTAGCTCCGATGAAAGGCGTTCTGGTTCCTATCTATCGCAAGGACGAGGAGCGGACGGCGGTAATGGAAACGGCACGCAAGCTCGCACAGGACTTGGGCATCAAGATTGATGATCGCGAGGGCCAGACGCCGGGTTCAAAATTCTTCCACTGGGAACGAAGAGGCGTGCCGGTCGTGATCGAGCTTGGACCGCGCGATGTTGCTGCCGGGAACGTCGTGTTGAAGAGGCGCGATACGGGAACGAAACATACGGTTTCTCTGGCTGAGGCGCGCCACGAATTCGAGAAGATGCTCGACCAGATCCAACGCGATCTGTATTCCACTGCGAAGAAGCGCTTGAACGAGAACTCTGTGCAGGCAAACTCGCTCGCTGAGGTGGAGAAGATTCTGCGCGACGTGACCGCGGAACGGGGCGGCGGGAAATTCGTCTTTACTCACCTCAAGGACGATCCGGCATGTGAGGCCAGGCTCAAAGAGTTCAAGGCTACGGTGCGGTGCATTCCTTTGGCCGACGAGCAGGACGGCGCCGGAACCTGCATCATTACCGGCGAGCACGTTCCCAAGCGCGTCGTGATCGCCAAAGCATACTAGGGCTTCGATCAGGTAGTCGACGAAAATTCTTACAACGTAGAACCCATAGCCTGTGCGTCCCGGCGATCATGCTGCTCCTGATCGGCAAGGCAATAGGGTGTCCAAGGAACTGCACTTAGCCGGGCAGCTTCAATCTCGCGGCCGCAGTCGATACAACGGCCATAGCTTCCGTCCTCTATTCGCGTCAGCGCGTCCTGCACTTGCTTCAGCGTTGCCGATAGCCTCGTACTCTCTTCGAGTGCCGTCGCCTTACCTTCATCCGATGCAGCCTCATCCGCCGGATCTTCCACTTCCGCGGAGTTGCTCTCCCGAGCTTCACCATTCAGCCGCGAAATCTGTTCAGTAAGGTCTTGTTCGCGCAAGATCAGACTCCGTTTGAAATCGTCAATATCCACTGAGCCACCCTTTCCCAAAGAAGTAAGCTGCTTCTACTTTATGGACTGACTGCCAGGATTCGTTAAACGTTTCGGACTGCCTGCCGATCTGTGGTATAGCGATGAGGCGAGAAGTTCGATCGAAGAGAGCGAGAGAACGCGGTTCGACGTTTGTTGAATTCGCTCTGCTGTTCCCCATGCTCTTCTTCCTTATAATCGGCACGTTCGATATCGGCTATCTCATTAACGCCTTGATGACCGTCGAGAACGCGGCGCGAATTGCAGCCCTGGATACTTCCGCTTCTTCGGGAACCGCGGGAAGCTCCTCAATCGCCTGTGCGGACATTTTAAAGGAGCTGGCTGAGTTACCGAACCATGGGCAATTACCCTCCTCCTGCAACGCGAGCCCTCTGCAAGTCACGGCGACTGCTATCGCGAGTGGGCCGGATGGCAATCCGGCGTCCAAAGTAACGGTCACGTACCAAACGATCCAACTGATCCCGATTCCCGGCCTTCCCGGCAACCTGAGCATTACGCGCGTGGTGGAAATGTCGGACCGAAGCTGACGAGCATGAGAATGTGCAACAGCGAAAAGGGCAGCGCGATCATCGAGTTCGCGATCGGCGGGATTGGTGTCATCTTCGCGCTGGTATCAGCCGTCGGAATGTCGCTCTCCATGTGGACCTACAACACGTTGAAGTTTGCCGTAGCCGAAGGAGCGCGGTATGCGGCCGTGCACGGTCAGCAATGCTCAGTGGGCAGCAACAGTTGCGGAATCACTGTAGCGAACATTGCGAACCAGATCGCATCCTCAGCCGTAGGTCTGGACGCCGGCAAGATGAACGTGACCCTAACTTCCTCCTCCGGCAGTATCACCTGCAACCCGTTAAACACTTGCTCCTCGAACGGCACCGCCTGGCCGCCAAGCGGCGCCAATATCGACGGATCGTCCCAGATCACGATTAGCGGCACATATCCCGAACAGAGCGGGTTAATGGTTCTGTTTCTGCCCTACACAGGTTCGCGGACTGTCCAGTCGAGAAATCTTATGGCCTCGAGCCAACAAACAATTCTCTTCTAGGGGAGACGGTAAATGGAGAAATCTAAGAGAAATCAGCGGGGCGTTATATCGGTTCTCGTGATGCTGATGTTGATCCCAACGTTTGCCCTTACAGGCTTGGTGGCTGATGTCGGCTGGTATTACTACACCAGAAACGCGGCCCGCGCGGCGGCGGAAGCAGGTGCGCTGGCGGCAGTGCGCTCTGCGATGGTTTTTGTCAACGCCAACCCCAGCGCATCTTATTCCTGCAGCTCACTCGGGTGCCAGGGGGCTACGGGGTGCCCCGAAACCGCTACCAATCTCGAGGCCGCCTGCCAATACGCGACGGCAAACGGTTTCTCCAATTCGGGTAAGCAGACGGTAACCGTCGAAGCCAACGTCGGCAATCCAACGTCCTATGCGTCAGGAGTCCAAGCACTCTACTACGCGTCCGTCAGCATTGTCCAACAAAATCCGCTGACTTTCCTGGCCGTACTGGGCGGAAGCAGTGTCAATGTCGGGGTCCGGGCGACAGCCGCAATCGTAGATACCGTGCCGAATTTTTGTGTCGCAGCGCTTGATCCGTCGGCAAGCGGGGCCATAACTGCTGGGGGAAACGCCCGCAACATAACGCTCACCAATTGTAGTATGGGGGTGGATTCGAGCTCGACCACCGCGTTTAGCACCAACGGGAACGGCTGTGTCACGGCTGTTTCCGTCCAGGTACACGGAGGCGCTTCGTCTGTAGGTGGTTCTTGCACGCAGCCAACTACCGGCGTACCCTCTTTCGCGGATCCCCTTTACGGCCTGGGGACCCCTACACAGCCGTCGGGCGGTTGCCAGAGTCCGACATCTGTTAACGGCGTGCCGACCTATTCTCCGGGCAATATCTGCGGCGGTATAAGCGGTACAGCGAGTTTTCTTCCCGGCGTGTATTACGTGCTCGGCGGCGGGATGACCTGCCACGGAAACTGCACCCTGAGCGGAACTGGTGTTACGTTTTACATGACCTGCTCGTCTTCGCCCTGCAACGGATCGTCTGCTGCCACCATCGATTTCAACGCAAACAGTACCGAGAATTTGTCGGCTCCCACCACCGGCCCTCTCGCGGGAATTCTGTTCTTCGAAGACCGGACTAGCAGCGCAGGATCCGACAAAATCAACGGGGGCGCGAATACCACGCTCAATGGAACGGTGTACCTCTCAAAAGACGCTGTTTCATTTATCGGAAACGCAGCGACCACCAACACCATACTGATCGCCGATACAGTCTCGTTCAGCGGAAATTCGTCCGCCTCCTTCCAAGTGGCGAGCGGCAGTAATGCAATCCCGTCGCAGCCGACTCCGCTTCTTGTTCAGTAGGACGGGCCTAACTTATAAGTTGAGCGGGTCCACTTTTAGAACGTAATAGTTCGGGTCCGATGTTCGGGCCTGCACTGTGAAAGCCTGCGGCTTCGCGAGGAGCAACGAGTGAAGTTGCTCTTCGAACGGAGCCCGTTCCGAATACCACTTCATGGGCGTCATCACCAGATATTGAACCTGATGCAGTTTCAAATGGCGGCGCAGGTCATCGGGACCGCCCAACGGCTGTTTGGCAGGATCAGGATCGTAAAATAATTCAAACTGGTCCGCGCTAAATAGCCGGATCGATTTCCGCTGTGTCAAAAGATAAAAGACGGGATCACAGTTCGCGGCAACGATCGCATTAGCGGGCGTGTGGCTTCGTATCCAATCGGCTACTTCGAGAGTTTTGCTCCAGTCGTCGGGTTCGGTCTGGGTGTACACGGGCGTCTTGCTTTCGAGCGTTAAGCGCGTCAACCGGCTTAGGCTCAAGGCGTTTGTGATGACATACAGCAGACCAGCCATCACTACTCCGGTCCAGAGCACAATGGATATCCAAGGCGGCCGGGCTTTCAACAGAGTCTTCTCGATCGCATTAAACAGACACATGAATGCGAACGGAAGAATCGCAGTCAAATAGCGAGGTGGAGGCCAAGTCCAGCACAGTAGCATAGCGCAATATACGACCGTCCAGACAATGGGCAGACTCCAGCTTCTGAAGCGGATCAGCCCAAGCACGGCCGCAATGCCCGCCAACAGATTTACAACGGCGTGGACCCGTGTTGCGGGCGAGCCCGCTACCGGACACAGCGTTCCTAACAAAACGGGCACATTGAAACTCACCACACGCAACGCCTCTGCAACCGGGTAATGAAAGATGTGTCCGCCGGCGTAGCTGAACTTCGTGTAATAGCTCTCCACACGATCCAGACTCGCCGAATGCGTAGCTTGCCAAATCAACCAGGGCGAAACCACCGCGCCTGAGATCGCCAGAAACAGAGCCGCACACCGAACACGCCGCTTCGCCACCAGGAACAGGCACGCCGAAACGATCAGTGCTACGCCGGCCGAACGCAGGAGAAATGTGCAACCCGCAACAGCCGCGGCCGTCGCAATTTTGCGATAGCTCTCCGGCTCATCCTCCAGAATCAGAATCGAGCAGACCGAGAGCAGAGCAAACAAGGTATCCGGCAGAACGCTGGTGCCCAGGAAAATCGTCCAGGGTGCGGCAAACGTGCACAGAACACTCCAGAAGGAAACCGCGGCACTTGCGGGCTCGCGGCGAATCGCCCGGAATGCCGCGACGGCCCACAGGAAACCTGCCGTCATCGACAGCGATTTGAAGGCGAGGACGTTTTCCGGGAAAGCGGGAAAGACTTTCCAAACCAGGCTCAATAGCGCGGGATATAGGATCGGATACTTCGTCTGGAAGAGAGGGCTCGGAAGGCTGACCGTCCGGTACCCCGATCCCGAGACGAGCGAAAGCGCGTTTACGATGTATACGCCGTCGTCATGAAAGTAGCCCCATGCCGGCTGGATCAGATAGCAAACGTACACGGGCAGTAACGCCGCCGCAAATGCCAGTGGCAAGCATCTCCATATGACACGAAACGCGGAACGCACCTACAATACTGTGGTGCGGCTCGCCCCTTTCGCGCGAAGAAATCTTAAGCCGTGGCGGAACGGTATCGATCCGGCCGTGCTCCCTCTTCCTCTTCAATATGCGAAAACCGCTGCGAGCGGTGCAGGAAGTAGTAAACGCAAAGCAGAGTCAGCATGAAACCGGCGAGCACCACCATAATCAGCGCAAAGCGTATGAGCCCGAGTACGGGCGCCGCCGCCAGCCGCTCATCCTGGCTGACCATGACGATCCAGCCCAGGTTCGGGAAGCGCTGCTTGAGGGTCGTCGCGGCAAACCCGATGATCCAGGGTCCGTTTGGTAGACCTGCTCTCACCCAGCCTGATTGACCAGAGTGCAGACCGAGTAGCGCGTCATGAACGGCATCGAACCCGCGTGACTTCACATTGGAAAACACATCCACATTTCGAGAACTGATCACCGTTCCGTCGTCATTCACCAGCTCCAGAGTGGCACCGTTCCCTACTTGGGTCTCGCGAAAACGGGTCAGCACGTCGGAAATGCTGACTGCGGCACTGACCACGCCTACGGTCGCGCCCGAATTGGGGTCTCTCACTGGTTCGTTTACGTTTACGTAATACGATTTCGTGAACTCGTCGTCAATGACGTTACTGATTTGCGTCGCCCCTTGTCCGTTGTTGTAAGCGGCTTGCCAGGCGGCATCCTGCGAGTACGAGGGTTTGACCCCTGGTTGTGATGCCGCCACTACCTGGCCGTTTGTATTCGTCACCACGATCGATAGGTATTGCGGTTCGGAAGCGCGCCTCTGTTTGAGAAACTGCGAAGCGTTGCTATTGAGCACGCCGGACGGAAGCCCCGCAGTTTCCGAATTTTCAGCGTTATGCCCGGAGGAAGTCCCGCCTCCTGTAACCGCATGCAGAACCGTCGGGTCGCTCGCGATCGTAGTCACATCATTCAGCCGCTCTCGTATCGATTGCGAGACCTGCTGGCTATAAAGTTGCGCGATCGTCTTGAAATCTGCTCCTACCGCCCGGTCGAGCGCGCGATAACTTGTCTCAGCAAAGATCAGGCCCAGGATGCTCAAGGGCACGATTACGAGAATCAGCGCGAGCAGAAGCCTTTCTATAGAGACTCGAACTTCTAATCCCTCTCTGGACATGGCCAACTCCTTCCCCGTCTAGACTCGTTGCGAACTGGGATCGCCTCATAGCGGAATGCGCCACGGCCAGGGTTGCGGCTCGGCGTTCTGCCGTCGAGCTGGCCACGGCCGCTTCCCGATTAAAGCTTACTCCAAAAAATAGACGCCCGATCTAAAATTTGGCTCACGAATTATTGGCCTGTGTCCGGCGTCGGCTCCACGAGGAGCTCTACATTTACCGAGTAAATCGCTGGTTTTCCGTCCCGGTCGCTATCAAAGTACACCCGCTTGCTATCGGGTGAAAACACGGGCGAGGCGAAGCCCGCATCTTTGGACCGGTGCTCGCATAGGGTAAACTCGCGGCGCACGGAGCGCAGCAGCAGAATGATATTGCGCTGTGCTCTGCTCCGGCTCGCGCCTACAAAAACGGAATCGTCCGCATTTGGTGAGAACACGGCAAACTGGCTCGTGGGAGCGATACACCTCGCAGTGGCCGTCTCTAACGTAGCTTCCCATATCTCGGATATGACAATGTCCCCCTTCGCTATCTCTCGCAAGAACAGAATCGAGCGTCCGTCTGCCGACCACACAGCATCCGAGACACGTCCGCCCGCCAACTGTGTAAGCACCGGCCTCGGGGTTTTCAGCGGCGCATACCAATACTCGCGGTTCTCGTAGTCGCGGCTCTCGCTTGCGCCGCGAGCGAATATGCATCCTTTTCCGCCCGGCTGGATGAGGCATTCCCCCGAAACGTTTTCCGCAATCAGTTGAACGGCATCGCCGTTTAGATACTCCAACGTCCCCTCGCGCAAGACCAGAAACTCCGTTGCCGAAGCGCCCATGCTGAATGCACTGATTTTTGACGTGACTGGCGGTTCTTCCTTCTTGCCGACCAAGCTCACTCGCCGCAGTGAGCCGCCGTCCAGGAAATAGAGCAGCTTCTCCGCGCGGTCCAAGCACAGCGAACGTGGGTCGAGCGCTTGCGGGCTTGCAAGCTGAGTGAGAACGCCAGTCCTCAGATTTACTCGGAATGGAGCAAAGCGGCCGGTTCGGTTCGATGAAAACACCAGAAACCGGTCCTTCACCGAGACGAAGCGGTTCGTTGCCGCTGGAAGCACACTCGCGCTTACCGGATTTGTGAGCCGCACAACCGGCGTCTCGGTTACTGGATCAGCAAACCGTACAAATTCCCCTACCGAGGGAAGCTGTCTCGTTCTTTGAACTGGTTTGGAAGCGGCGGCGGCGAGGCCGCCTGGCAACATCGCCAGCATCGCACGCCGCGTGATGCCCTGCCTCACTAATGAGAAAGACGCGAACCGAAATTCGACTGTTGCATCACAGCCCGAAATCGTTATGAGCGGGCTTGTTCTTTGCCAGAACCTGTGGCTTTGACATAAATTTGTACGGATTCACTGGTGTCCCGCCCATCCGCACTTCGTAGTGAACGTGCGGGCCGGTAGCTCGGCCCGTCCCTCCGGAAAGCCCGAGTATCTGTCCGCGCCGCAAATCCTCACCGGGGACAACCAGCAATTGCGACAGGTGGGCGTAATACGTCTCGAGTCCACCCCCATGATCCACCACGACCAGCTTCCCGTAACTCCCGCTCCAACCGGCGTTCTCAACAACCCCGTCTGCTGTCACGTGAACAGGAGTGCCTCTCGGCGCTTGCAAATCGACGCCGGTGTGGAAGGCTCCTTCGCCGGAAAACGGATCCCAACGTCCTCCAAACGAACTACTTAGGGCGCCGATAACGGGCCAGAGGCTGGGCTGGGAGTACGTCCGCCACGCAGCATGTACGTAGTGGTGCCCCTCGATATTGGAATATGTCGCCGCTTTAAGGAAGTTGTATTCCTCAATCGATTCCTTCACATTAAGCGAATCCCAGTCCACCAGCTTGTGGTCCAGTTCCGGTGGGCTGATTCCGTAGGCCGCCGAAACCTCGCTGGCCAGCGTCTCGAGTGACGCCATCTGCTGGCTGTGCTGCAAGGACTGGCGCTGCAATTCCTGGTAACGCGTCCGCAAACGTTCAAAGTTCGCACTCAGCTCGTTGTAATGGTGCGCCTTCCAGCTCATGCTGACATAGCTGGAGAACAAGAAAACCAGCACAAATGCCAGAAGAAGGAAAGAACCGAAAATATAAAGCAGTGATCTGTAACTTAGCTGAATCCGCTTGACTCGCCCGTGAACAGAATGGGCGAACTCTAAAACGAAATACCCTTGACTCATTCAGCTCCTTTTAGGGCGCTGTTGGATGTGCCCCCCCTGACACAATCCATCCCTACCCAGGATCGGTCGTATTAACGAAATTTCAGGCTACCCCGACCAATAATAGCTGTCAATCCTATTAATAGTACTTAGGTTCCATATTAACTCTCAGAGCCGGTCACTTGGCCCCGGCGTTCTAAACACGGCACTGGCGATAATCAGACGATGCCCTTTGACCGCGAGGTGGAACTGGCGAAGCTTCTGGCTCAGGAAGCGGGCGCCTTGGCGCTGGATTATCAGCGCCGCGGGATTACACCCGAGCTCAAATCCGACGAGTCTCCCGTTACAGCAGCCGACCGCGCCTGCGAGAAGCTAATATTCGAGGGCATTTCGCGCGAGTTCCCCGAAGACGGTGTTCTTGGCGAAGAAGGAGCCAACCGCGAAGCCCGCAACCGGCGCCGCTGGATCATCGACCCCATCGACGGCACCAAAGATTTCATCCGCGGCATCCCCCTTTGGGCTGTTCTGATCGGCTTTGAGGAGGATGGCGAAATCCTCGCCGGCGCGGCCCATGTGCCTCGGCAAAATCTGCTGGTGTGGGCGGGCAAAGGCCAGGGTGCGTGGGCCAACGGCACGCAGATCCGCGTGTCCGACCGCTCCGACCTCAAGGAGGCCGTGCTCGCTTTCAACGGCTTCAATAAGGCCGGAGTCCGTGCGTTTTCCGACCGCCTGATGTCATGGATAAGCCGCTTCTGGGCGGTTCGCAGCCTGGGCGGATCCGTGGATGCCCTGCTGCTCGCGCAGGGCCAGGCGGACGTTTGGATCGAACCGAATGCCTCGGCCTGGGATCTCGCGCCGCTGAAGATCATTATCGAAGAAGCCGGCGGCTTATTCCGAAGTTTTCAGGGGGAAGATACCATCTACGGCCACAACGCCTACGGCTGTGTTCCAGGCCTGGAACCGGTCGTCAAAGAGCTGCTCAACTGACTCGGGACATTTCATAAATTCCGACCTCCTATACTCTGGATTCGTGAACCCGGACCTGTTTGTTCATTGGCTCTCCCGTTTCGTACATATTGGGTCGGTTGTTCTTTTCCTCGGGGGAATCGCGTATGCGAGGCAGGTATTGCTTCCCACGTTGAATGCGCTCCCGGACGATTTCCGAAGGCAGACTGCGGCCTCAACCCATACGCGCTGGCGCGCCACACTATACGTGCTGCTTGCGTTAATCGTTCTTTCGGGCCTGTACAATTTCTTCGAAGGGCCGAAGCACGGCCGGACTTACCAGATCTGGTTCGGAATCAAGATACTATTTGTCGCTCATATTTTGGCCTCGGCGATCCTCTGGGCGGTTTCGGCATACGGCGATACCGAATTCGGCAGCAAGCGGAAGCATCGTTTACTCAGCATCACGATCTCCGGACTAATTGTCGTCGGCATCTCTGCGTATTTGCGAAGCCTGACGCTGCGCGGTCTGTGAGCGGCATCTAAATATCGGAAGAGAAATGACTGGGTATGAAGCGCTACGGCAATTCGCGGGCTGGATCGACTTGTCGTCTCGCGGGAAGATTCGCGTCACCGGTGAAGACCGGGCGCGGCTGCTCCACGCCATGTCGACCAACAACGTGAAAGATCTGGCGCCCGGCAACGGTGTTTACGCGTTTTTCCTGAACGACAAGGGCCGGATCCTCGCTGACGCGTACATCTACAACCTGGATGAAAGCTTTTTTCTCGACACAGAGCCCGAAACTGGGCTAAAGCTTCGTGATCATCTTGACCGCTACATCATCGCCGATGATGCGTACCTGGAGGATGAAACGGATCGCTGGGCCTGTATCGGTATCGAAGGACCCGAAAGCCTCACCACGGCAACCAATTTAGGTATCTCCGTTCCCGATGTTCCTTATGGGACGCGCTCTTGGGGCAGCGGCTTCGCCGCCCACGTCGCCAGCACCTTCAAGCAAGGCATCCGGGTATTTGTTCCTGCCGAGAACCGGGGCGATTTGTTAAATCGACTCGAGAGCGCCGGCGTTCTCCACGCGACTCCCGAAGAGGCCCGCATCGTGCGCATCGAGAATGCTCTGCCTCGCTATGGCGAAGAAATTACTGAGCGCTACCTCGTGCAGGAAACCCAGGCCATGCACGCGGTTCATTCGAATAAGGGCTGCTATCTGGGCCAGGAAATTGTCGAACGCGTGCGATCGCGCGGCCAGGTTCATCGTCTGCTTGCCCCGATCCGGATCGAATCGGCAACGGCCCCGGAGCCGGGTGTCAAGCTGACTGCGAACGGCCAGCCTGCGGCTGAAATTGCTTCTGCGGTATTTTCACCAGCGCTCGGCGAAGTGATGGGAATGGCCTATGTTCGGGTTCAAGCGCTGCACGACAAACCGGAAATGATCGTCGCCCGCAGCGAACCGCCTGTTAAGGCATTCCTGCGCTAGCCGTCGCCGAGAATCTTTCCGTACGGTTCAAGCCCTTCGAAGTTATCGCAGACGGCTTTGATTGCGGCCGTGATCGGAACCGCCAGAACCAGCCCGACTCCGCCCCACAGCAGGCCCCAGAACATCAGCGCAATGGTGACGATCAACGGGTTCAACCGCACCCTCCGCCCGATAATCTTTGCGTAAAGAACGTTCATCGTGATTAGGTCAAGGACCGCCGTCAGCAAGATGACCGTGATCACGACTTTGAATTTGTTCGGTATGGCCAGAGTCGCCAGGGCGGGCAGCACAAGAGAGAGCGGCAGACCAACATACGGCAGCAGAGCGAAGAACGCACTGATAGGACCGACCAGAATCCAATACGGCACGCCTAGAAGAAAGAAAGCGATCCCAAGAGCGCTGGCGAGGAACATCCACAGAAAGAAATTGCCGAGCATGTAAGCGCGCGTGGATTCGCCGATTCCCAACCAGCTCCTTCCGATTATGAACCGGTCCTCGCCGGAAAACAGCAGCAGAAACGACTTGCCGATGTGATCGCGCCAGCTCAGCATGAAGTAGACCAGGAAAGGAACGAAGGATGCCATCACCAACACATGAAAGTAACCGGAAACGTAGGTGTAGAGTGCGGTGAGGACAGGCTTGGGACCGGTTACGACCCGAACCTGCTGAATCGCGGGCGGAGCGGGAGCTTCCGGCAACCCCGCCCGGCGCCTCCGCGCCTTCATTGCTTCCTGCGGCTTCTGCTCGATCTGCTGTTGCTGTTCACGCAAGTTCTTGGGTACCACCGTATCGAGCATCTTATTCTCCAGCTCATCGAGCTTGTCGTTCGCCTTCTGCACAATCTCGCTCACTCGCGAGCTGTAGGTGGGAATGTCTTCAGCCATGTTCGCGAGTTGCGTCCACGCGGCCGCCGCCAGCGCGTACAGGATCGCAAACGACACCGCGATGACAATCGCCGTAGCCACGCCTCGCGGCACGCGAAGCTTCATTACCAGGATCACGGCCGGATCGAGAATGAACGCGAATACAGCCGAGATGATGAGCGTGATGAAGAAATCGCGTCCGTAATAGAGCAGCGCCACCGTCGCTGCAATGGCCAGGACGGATATTCCAAGACGAAGCGATCGCTGGTACGGCTGCGGAGGGCTGAGCAAAGCCAAAGCGAAAAACTGCCCCGGTACTCGCTACTCTAACATGTAGACGACCCTCTATAATCCTGATTTGTCCAACCCGCCAGATCAAATGCCCTTCGGCCGCGTGCTCGCTCTGGACGTCGGCAAGAAGCGAATCGGCCTTGCTATCAGCGATGAGCTAGGGTTCACGGCTCAAGGACTGGAAACTCTGCATCGCACTCGCGTTCGCGAGGATCTGGGGGCGCTACGGCAGCTTGCGACGGATCGGTCGGTCGCCACGTTTCTCATCGGCCGTCCGCTTCACATGAGCGGTGATGAAAGCAGCCAGACCAAATATACACAGGAGTTCGCCGAACGGTTGTGCAACTACACCGGCATACCGGTTGTCTACTGGGACGAACGTCTGACGTCGGCGGAAGCCGAACGGCTGCTACGCGACTCAGGAGCTTCTTTCGCGGAAAAGAAAAACTCAGTCGATCGCCTCGCGGCTGTCCTGCTGCTCGAGAGCTATCTTGGTTACCTCCAGCACCAGAAGACTCCGCATCGGGAAGAATCGCTTGGCTAAAGGGGGCGGCTTTTTGAATCGGGCTTTTCTCGCGCTACTCTTCGCGTGCGTAGTTTGCGCTATCGTCGGCGGAGCGCTCGCGAATTATTGGTACCTCGGTCCTTATCGAGGCTTCGAGACGCAGACGTTTGTAGATGTCGATCGGGGCATGTCATCGCGCCAGATCGCACGCACGCTGGCGCACCAGGGGGTGGTTCGCTCTGAATGGGCGTTCCTTATCGTCCGGGCGGTCCACTTTCGGGCCCCGCTGCAGGCTGGTGAATACCGATTCGCGACGGCCCAGACTCCCTGGCAGGTGTTCGACGAGATCCGCCGCGGAGAAATCTTCTATGAGGAGGTAACGGTGCCCGAAGGAAGCAACGTATTCGATATCGCTGCGATCCTCGATCAGTTGGACATGGTGAAAGGTCACGACTTCCTCAAGGCTGCCTCCGACCCGGAGACAATTCGGGATCTCGACCCGCTGGCTCCCGATCTCGAAGGTTACCTGTTCCCTTCCACCTACCGGATGACGCGCCGCACGACGGCCCGGGCTCTCTGCGTCACCATGACGAATGAGTTCCGGAAGAGCTGGAGTTCGATTAGCAACCCGATTAGCGGACCCGAACTGCACGAGCTTGTCACGCTCGCGTCTCTGGTAGAGAAAGAAAGCGCGATTCCGGCCGAGCGGCCCATGATCGCTTCAGTGTTTCTGAATCGTCTGCGCTTGAAGATGCCATTGCAGTGCGACCCGACGACCGTATATGCAGCGCTGCTCGAGAACCGCTACCGTGGTGTCCTCCACAAATCCGATCTCTCGAGCGGTAACCCATATAACACCTACACGCATACAGGCCTCCCGCCCGGGCCGATCGCCAATCCTGGCCTTAGTGCATTGAAAGCGGCGCTGCATCCCAGCAGCGAGCAGTATCTGTACTTTGTCGCCAAGCCGGACGGTTCAGGCTCTCACCACTTTTCCCAAACGCTGGCCGAGCACGACAAAGCTGTAGAGGAGTACCGGCAGGGAGGGGCGGCGCGGTAATCCTCTTTATTTTTAAGACTTTACCCAATAGCTTGACAAGCTCCAGTATTCCGATAGAGAATAGGACAATGTTCTCGAGCCGCTTAGAGGGGACCGATTGTGGCTAGCGCATTGAGACTTCCCACGTTCGAACCCCGACCGGTATCACCCGGTATTGGACAGACATTCGCAGGCGCCAGCACCAACCGCTCGCTGAACGTCATCTGCGTTGGGGCTCATCCCGACGATCCGGAAACAGGCTGCGGCGGCACTCTGGCAAAGTTCATCGCTGAAGGACATAACGTCACCATCGTGTACCTGACCCGGGGGGAAGCGGGCCTGCGGACCGCCGGAAGCGAAACCGCCTCGCGATTGAGAACCGCGGAAGCGCTGCGGGCTTGCGAACTGCTCGGCGCCACCGCAGTATTCGCGAACCAGATCGACGGGCAAACCAGCACGGAGAGGGAACGCGTGCAGCAATTTACAGCGTTGCTCGAATCGCTCGATCCTGATATCGCTTTCACACACTGGCCTCTCGATACTCACCGGGACCACCGAAACACCGCTCAACTCACCTACGAGGCTTGGCAAGCATTAGGGGAATCGTTCGCACTCGTGTATTACGAGGTGATGACCGGCGTTCAAACTCATCACTTCGAACCGAACTGCTTTATCGATGTCTCATCGACATCACCGCAGAAGCGCTCTGCCGTCTACGCGCATGTTTGCCAGAACCCTGATCGCTTCTATCCGTACCACGAGGAGATGGAACGCGAACGGGGATCACAGGCGCATCTTCCGCGTGCCGAGGCGTTTGTCGTCGTTCGCGAAAGACTCCCCAAGCCGTTCCTTCCATTCGAAATGTAAAGTGGATCGAGCAGCCCTCACGGCCAAAATTGGCCGCGATACCTAGTCGATTCGCAAAATTTCCATAATGTCCAGCGTCGCGATACGCCGGGTAGCGGCCCAGATACTCGTTGACGCGATCGCAAAAATAAATAGGATCGACATCGTGAACATCGTCAAACTGAGTGGTTTCGCACCGTTAACCAGATTTTCGAGAAAGCGCCCGGTGAGCGCCGCTCCGGCGATTCCCAAAATCGCTCCTGTGGCAACAGCTAGTAATCCCTGGCCCAGCAGTTCCTTCCGAAGCCGTATCGGCGTTGTCCCAAGCGCCAGGCGTACACCCATTTCGTGAGTCCTCCGTGAAATCGCATAAGAAACGACGCCGCATATACCGATCACAACCAGCAACAGAGCAAATCCCGCAAAGAACAGCAGTGCCGTGCGATAAAACTTCGGACGCGAGAGGGCATCATCCAGCCGCTGTTCCATCGTTTTAGCCCCGAATACGGGAACTCGCATGTCCACCGATCGGATGGCATCGCGGATCATAGCCACGTGGTCTTCGGCACGGCCGTTCACCCGAACTACGAAGGTCGAGAAGAAGCTGCCGGGTGAGTTTGCCGGCAGGAACATCTGCGTTGGGTTCGCGCCTTCTGTCATGTAGTCCATGGCTTTCACAACGCCGATGATCTTACGCGAAGGTGTGTTTCCCAGAGTCAGTTGATGTCCCAGAGCATCCGCCGGTGCGCCAAATTCTCTTGCAAATCGGTCGTTGACAACCGCGATGGGCGCGTCGGAACGCACCTCAGCCTCCGTAAATTCACGCCCGTAGAGAATACGGCCGCGCATCGTCTTGAAGTAATCAGGAAACACGGGAACCATCATCGAACTCTGTCTGGCTGGACGGCCATCAATTCCCCACGGAGCTCCGATGAAACCCGTCGCGTACAGCGGAAGGAACTCGGTCTCGCTGGCGCTCCGAACACCGGGAAGGCGGCGAATGCGGGCGAGAGCTTCCTCGAAATACGCGATCTGTTGCTCTGGGCTCTGATAAGTCGTGCCCTCCAGCGACACGTTCACTGTTACTAGCCCCTTCACGTCAAAGCCTCTATCGATTCGCATCAGATTGAGGAACGCTCGCCCGACCGAAACGGACGCCGTGAGAAGAACCAGAGTAAGCATGACTTGCGCCGCTACCAGGCTTTCACGAATTAGCCGCGAGCTCCGTATACCCCCAGAGCCCCGGACTCCAAACGCGTGGACACGGCCCGCATCGAGTGAAGGTAGAATGCCGAAGAGCAGACCGCTTATCGTCGATACAGCCAGAGCGAAGCCCAGGACGCGACCGTCGAGAATCGAATACGATTGCGTGGCCAGCGGCGCCGGTTGAACCCTCGCCGCGATAGAAGTTGTCCAGAACGCGACGACTAATCCGGCCATTCCGGCCACCGCCGACAGCAGCAGGCACTCGGTCAGTAACTGCTGTAAGAGTCGCGCGCTACTTGCTCCTAAAGCCGATCTGATCGAGAATTCTGCAGTGCGATCTGCATTGCGTGCGAGCAACAGGTTCGCAATGTTCGTGCATGCAAGTAGCAGGATCAGCGCCACGCCCGCCATCAGCAGGAGGGACGCGTTCTTCACTGGACCGGCGAGTTCATCCCGAAGTGAAGTAATCCTCGCCTTCTCCAGATTCCGGAGTTTCGAGCCAGGAGGCCAAAGGCGGCTGACCTCGGCGGCAAATGCGGCGCGCGCTTGCGGCCAGGTGATCCCCGGTTTCAGGCGAGCGACAGTTTCCCAGCCATTGTTGCCCGGAGTGAAATCCGCAGCATTCCAGAGAACTGTATTTGCGGGATAGCTGAATCCTGGCGGCGCTACTCCAATGACAGTGAGAGGCATTCCATTGACGCGAATCGTGGACCCGAGAACTCTCTTGTCGCCTCCGAAAAGCTGCTGCCACAGGCCATACCCGATCACCGCGACTGCGTTACGCCCGCGTGTATCCTCTCCCGAACTGAATCCTCGCCCGAGCACAGGCTGTGTACCGAGGAGTGAGAAAAAATTCCAGGACGCTTGGGCAACATGCGCCCTCATTAAATCCTGTTCGCTCCCAAGATTGACATCAAACTGCTCAAAAACCGCTGCGTCCGCCAGATAGGCGCTTTCTTGGCGCCAGTCATGAAATTGTTTCGTGCTGTCATGAGGCACAAGATATGTATGGAGCAACGCCAAACGGTTTGCATCCCGGAAGGGCAGCGAGCGCAAGAGCAGCGCGTTGACAACGCTGAAAACTCCGGTGTTTGCTCCAATCCCGATGGCGAGTGCGAGGATGGCGAACCCAGTTTGCCATCGGCGCTTGGCCCACAGCCGGAAAGTGTGTCGGGCATCCTGCTGTAACTCGCGTAAAACCTGCATCGGAACTCCTTCGGGGTATTATTTTGTCAGGAAGTAAGCGAGCAATTCCGGAAAAGCGCACTAGTCATTTGTTGTACCGTTACGTGCGCCTCAGAGGGAAGAGCGTATCTGGTACTTCTTCCTCAGGGGGAAATTGTTTTCTTGCGCCTGATGGCGCTGGGTCTGCATCGCCACTGATGAGAGTCCTGCGTTGAGCTTCCTTCGTGTCCCAGGTATCGATCTCATGGCCTTCGCCATGGGAATTCCACTTCTGACCTTTCCCGTAGCCGCACAGATTGCCGATGCAACCGCCTCCGCAGGAACGAGCCGGTATCAACTTGACGAAGCACAGCGCAAGCTGAAGGCCGGTGCCGAATTAAAGCAGCAGGAGCATCAAAGGATTCTGGGCGTGATACCCGACTTCAACACGTCCAACGTGCAGGATGCGGAACCGCTGTCTGCCGGGCAGAAATGGCACCTTGCGCTGAAGAGTGCGATCGATCCATTTACATTTGTCGCAGCCGGGATAGATGCCGGTTTGAATCAGGCAACAGATGACCATGCCGGCTATGGTCAGGGCGCGGAGGGTTACGGAAAGAGGTTGGGAGCGTCTTATGCCGACAGCTTTAGTGGAACCATGCTTGGCAACGCGCTCTTCCCGATGCTGCTACACCAGGACCCGCGTTATTTTCGCAAAGGGAGCGGGAGCTTCTCCAGCCGGCTGATGCATGCGCTGGCTGCTACAGTAATCTGCAGAAACGATAATGGAAAGCTCGCTCCGAATTACTCGAATCTTCTCGGGAATCTGGCGGCGGGTGGCATTTCAAATCTGTATTATCCGCCGGATGAGCGGGGTGCCGGGCTAACCTTCGACCGGGCGCTCACCGTATCGGCGGAAGGCACAATCGGAACCGTATTCGTCGAGTTTTGGCCGGATATTTCGAAAAAGCTGTCCCCTAAAGGGCACGGGAAAGACGTGCCGTAATAGATGCACGCCCGTTATCCGCGGTAAGTGTCTCTCCGCTGCTGCTAAATTTTGGGAACGCCGGCAGCCATCAACCAGTCTTCCTTCACCACTTCCTGAAAGCTGTTCTGGCGGGCGTAAAGCACGAGTTCTTTGAAATCCAGGAGGTTCTCGATCAGGATCGTTTTCGGACCAGGGATGAAACCGATTAACGGCAGGCAATCACTCAAAGAGCCCTTGGCAAGGGCGAAATTACCGGCCTCATCATTATGATGAATCGCGTTCCCGCCCGGATAGCCTGCGCTCTGGAGAGCGGTATTCTGCAGAACTTT
>Ga0213882_10000245_pt1 | contig 21397 bp, 19 predicted proteins | sample BarmaccoBMER_R09_FD_160106 | JGI IMG/M metagenome (GOLD analysis project Ga0213882, IMG submission 160106) | Barbacenia macrantha exposed rock microbial communities from rupestrian grasslands, the National Park of Serra do Cipo, Brazil - ER_R09 ...
TGCGGAGCGTGGCCAGCGTATACCGCTCGGCGAGGGTGATCTGGTGAAAGCGCACTGCGAGACCTTCTTGCCGGAAGATTTTCGTCAGTGTTCTAGATCGCCCTCTCTCACGGAACGCGTTGTTGCACTTGTTCTGTGAATCCGCGGCGCCTAACTTTGGTGTGAAGCTGATGCGGCCCGGCTTCGGCCCGCCGGCCGAGCCGGCTGCTTTGTCGCGAGCGTGACGGCGTCACGGCGGTTGCAGTTCGCCACTTGGTCTTCGACCTCATTGGCGGCAACCGCCGTGCCGCTCCGGTTTCGGCACGCAGGACCGGCCGCACAGCTTACACCAAGGACGTTGGACGGACGGTACTCTCGGCTTAGCGTAGAACCCAAGTGTACGAAGAAGTCACTTTGGCGACTCCCTCATGACTGTCGTAGTACGAAGTCGCGACGGCGTTAACACGTCCGTTGTTTGTGGGCCGTTCTTGCGCGTTATGTGGTTTCGGCACGAGAAGCACGCGCGCGGCGACGGCGCAAACATCCGAAGCACGTGTGTTGCAGTTCGCACGGCGCATTTGCTCGCCTGCAGAACACGCGCAGTCCTTGGCACGGCTGGAAACACGCAGAACCACGCTCTCTTCATTTGGGCGCGTCACGTCCGCACGTGGAGCACGTGTTTCGGAGAAGCAAAGTTCTCTTCGCGCGACCGTGTAGGTGTGCCGCGGCGTTCGACTCAGCTGGTTGCATGCGCTACGCAGCCATACGCTGAGTTCAGGGAGCGTCGCATGCCATGTCGCAACGCGGTAGAAGGTGAATCGGTCGCTCGAGAAGCACAGGCGCAAAGGTGGCATCGCCCTTCGGCACGCTCTCCATGCGCGTGTTCGGGAAGACGCACCAAGGTACGCGTTTCGCGCCCAAGATTCACGTTCAGCTGCGTCGGCTCGGGCGCTTACCGCGCGCCGTTTGTCTTGCGAGGGCCACCGAGGTGGCACTGCGCGTTGGCCGCGTGAGCTGCCCGGCCCATGCAGCGGCTTCGGCGCGGCGCGCAAACACGGGCTTCGCGTTCAAGACGCACGCTGTTTCGTCTGAATACGGCGGCGCGTTTTACGCACCCAAGATTCGACAGCACGGCTTCGGCACGCGCAGACGAGAGTCTGAGCGGCACGGTGAGCGCGGCACGCTCGTCACGACCCGCCATCAACATGCTTGTGAGTGTGCTTCACGCGAGCCCTTCGCATCTTGGCCGCCGTCCAACAGCGCAGTGAAGCTGTCCGTCCGCCGTCTCCGCGGCCGGCGCTGAAGCGCCTTGCTGGTTGTATCTTGCACGGCGTCACGCCGCTTGCCGGCAAGCGGCGTGACGCGTCGCCGCAGCCGCTTGAAGGCGGCCGGACAGCTTACTGCGCGCTGCGTTAGGCGCACGGACGTTAGGCGCACGGACGTCAGGCGCACGGACGTCAGGCATAATGGCGCGACGGGGAGCTACACCGATCTGTTCATCAACGGGTACTCGGTACATTCGTACAAGAGCCGCGTCGATCCGGTCGTGATGACCATCTTTCGAGAAGCCGACAAAATCTACCGTCTCGTCAGCTACTCCAATGGTGGGGATACGATCGGTCTCGGTACCGGGAACCAGGTTCCGCTGGCACGTCGTCACGAAGACGAGCATGTCGAGGTCGCTTACGTATCCGTAGTCGGCGCCGTCAGGCAAAGATTGGACGTCATGGGCTTCACGCTCGCTGAGAGTGTTCGCGCATTCGAAGAATGTATCGCAGACAACGTCGAAGAATTGCGGCAGTACGAGGACGACGACAATACCGGTATCGACTTCTGGAGTGAAGAATTACGAATTCTGCAGGCGCTGTCATTCGCAACATGGCGAGACGCATTCGCCGATCTTAAAAGAAGAGATGTCCATTCGTACAACCTAGACGCTGAGTTCATGAACGGTCTTCCGGCCGATGTGACCGAACTTCAAAGGTACATGCTGCGCGCCGACCGTGAGCATTCGTTCGGTTTCCCAAGCGTCGACTTCAGGTTCTTCTTGCGTGCTGCTTTGGAAACTTGTGATTTCGCCGAGCTCGTGGAACAGGATCTGAGTGCGCTTGTCGCCGGAGGTTACTACTCCATCGAGAGCCGTGTGGCAGAGGAGTCACGACAACTGCTTCTGGCGGATGTTCCCGCGAATGCTCCGATATTGGTGCTAACCGAAGGCTCTAGCGACGTCTACGCGATCGAGTCAGCGCTAGCGGTGCTCGATCCACATCTAGTCGGCTACTACTCTTTCCTGAACTTCGCATCGACAAACGTGCCGGGTGGCGCTTCGACGTTGGTTGGCTTCGTGAAGGCCTTCGCCGGTGCAGGAGTTGCCAACCGCGTGGTCGCTTTATTTGATAACGATACCGCAGCGCACTCTGCTCTGCGGGCGCTAAAGGGGATTGCGTTACCTGCGAACGTGCGCGTCCTTACCTACCCACCCATCGAAATCGCCAGTAGCTATCCCACAGTCGGACCGAGCGGTGTAGTGGAAGTTGATGTAAATGGGCTGGCAAGCAGTATCGAAATGTACTTTGGGCGGGACGTGCTCGCCTCGAACAACGGGAGCCTGACGCCCGTCCAATGGCGCGGCTTGGATCCTGCGCTAGATTGCTATCATGGCGAGCTACTTGAGAAATCTGACTTGCAGGCGCGTTTCAGGGCTAAGGTTGCCGCCGCGAAGAGCTTCTCTGGCGGAGATTCCGACTGGACCGGCATGCGGGCGATTCTGGACGCTCTTCATGCTGTGTTCGGGACATGAAGGCGAGGACCCCGGCGCCTAACTCTGGTGTCAAGCCGCCAGCGGGCTGCCGTCCGGCCCGGCGGCCGAGCCGCCTAGGGTAGGCAAATCTGCACCGCGGCACGCCAGCCGCAAGCGCCTGATTGCGTCTCTGCGCGTGTTCGGCGGCGGCTGTCGCGCCGCGCAGCTCCACGCACGTGAAGCCCGCCGCGGCTTACACCAAGGGCCGTTAGGCGGACGAACACAGTCGTCGTATCTGCGCGCCCTCTATGAGGCTCCGCAGACCGGCACGCGTCGGGGAGGGACCTTCTCGCAACCGGTTGGCGTCACCAAGATTGTCGGGCAACGCAACCTCCACGGCATTCGGCCAACCGACTCGGATGATCGGGCCGTTTCGCGACGCCGACAACCGCGTCGAGTGTCCGATGTGGGCTCGGAACTACCATTCGGCGTACTCGCGGCGCACCGAGAGGCGGTGCTGATCCGGCAATCTCGGCGATGGCGCGCCGTCATCAAAACATTAGACTCCGCACCGGCTTCGCGCGGCGGCACGGTTTTCGATCAGGGTTGGCCGGCAGCGATATCATGAACGGACCGATGGCACCAACGCGCGACGAAGCGAGACGCTTTTTTATCGATCGTATCGTGGCTGAGGCGGAACGACAGGGTGTTCTGCTCTCCAGAAACGAGCGGCTAATGCTGGATTGGTCAGAAGTGGAGCCAGACTGTATTGCCGATCCGGACGTCGCGGAAGCGCTGGCGCGCGAAATCTCCGATCAGGATTACGAGGCGAAAGTGTCACGCCTTCTCTCGGCAGCCTACGACCGAGAGCTATTGAGTGTCTCTAACACGAGAAACTGCTACCGAGCTGCATATTCGGTTCTCAAGGGCGGCGACTACTACCTGACAGTGATGATTGATCAGGCTCTTCGCGCGAGGCTTCGGCGCTGGTGGGAGTTCTGGTGTTAGTCCACCGTCGCGTCACTGCGGCGACGCGCGACGGCTCGGAAGCGGTGCCGAAGCATGCATCGAAGTCGGTTGGCTGGGTTGCTCCGAACGTGGTTCGGGTTTAGGCGTGACTTCCGCGGGCTCGCAGCGTCCGAGGTGGTAGCTCGAACCGGAAGTAGTTCAGTCATCAAACCGCCGTCAGCGCGCGTAGCTCAGCGACTCGCTGGCTCGTTATGCGCCCCAGCCGCGGCACAACAATATCCGTAAATGCATGTGCCGGTGGCGGCAGTCGTGACACTTAATCGTGCCGTACGTGTGCTTCGGAGCGCGCGCAGCTTCTCGTGGGTGGAGTGGCGTGCGCTGTACCATTGATGAGGCAGCGTTTATCACCGCCGCCTAACTCTGGTGTGAAGCCGTCGGCGGGCTGGCCGTCCGGCCCGCCGGCCGAGCCGGCTACATCATCTAATTATGCACGGCGGCACGCCGGCCGCAGAGCCTGAATGCGTCTTTGCGCGTGCTCGGCGGCGGCCGTCGCGCCGCGTGCTCCTCGCGCGTGAAGCCCGCAGCGGCTTACACCAAGGGACGTTGGGCGGACCCAAATCACGTCGATGGTACGATGGGCTGCTGATTGAGCTCTGATCTCATTTTCCTGTCGTACGCGAGAGAAGACGCTGCGCGCGTGCGCGCAGTGCACGCCCGTCTGCGAAGGGACGGATTTCGCCTTTGGTTAGATGAGAACAACCTTCTTCCGGGGCAGGACTGGGATACCGCCATCCGAAAAGCGATATGTACCAGCAAAGTGTTTGCGGTCTTCCTCTCCGAGAACGCCGTCACCAAAACCGGCTATATTCAGAAAGAAATTCGTGAGGCTCTGCGGGTTACCGAGTTGCAGCCGGAAGGTCAGGTGTTTATCCTTCCTGTTCGATTGACCGACTGTGTTGTTCCCGAGAGCTTACGAAAGTGGCAATGGGTCGATCTCTTCAGTCGGCACGGCTACGATCAGCTCTTGCGAGGACTCGCAACGCATCTCGGAATTGATGTCCGCGCAAATCCTGTTAGCAAACGCGCCTGCGGTCGCACGTTCGCGTCTTCGACGGATTACCTCCTTTTCGACTTGTTTCTCGAAAGCGACCGACTTCTGCATGCCGCAATTGCCCGACGGCCGCTTCGCGTTGGGCCAAGGTCATTTCTTTGTCATTCGGCCCGACTTTCCGAGACCATTTCGCACCCTAAAACGACGGATTGCCGACTTTCGCGAGATCAAGGCCGAGGCGGTGACGCATCTGTTACCGCCCGAGGCGCCGTGGCGTCGCCTTGAGGCTCGGGTAAGACGCACCGCCTATGTTGAGAACACGGCTATCGTTGTGACGGCGACGAAAGAGACGATTGCTGGCGTGTACCTAGGCTATTGGACCTGCGCGAACGCGCTTGGGCGGAGCGGAAGAATCTACATCAGCTCTGAAACCACGCCGTTCTATGTTGAAGACTCTTCTAAACGCGTGGTAATGATCATTGCACCATCACGTCTTTCGGACCCGCAACGAGCTCTCATCTCCTGATCGTAGCCGCCCAACTTTGGTGTGAAGCTGTCAGCGGGCTGCTGTCCGGCCCGGCAGCCTAGCTGCCTACAGCGGCGCAAGCGTCACCGGCGTCACGGCGGCTGCAGATCGCAACCCGGTTCTTCGAACGTCATTCGCGGCAGCCGTCGTGCCGAACCGTCCCTGGCACGTGAAGCCCGCTGCAGCTTACACCAAGGACGTTAGGCGGATGCAAATCCCACTGGCGGGAACTTGCACCGGCCAAAGGAACCCGACAAGGACGCGAATGCCTTTGAGAACGTCGGGCTGGCGGTGGCATGGATGGCGTAGCAACCAGGCAGAAGCGCTCGGCAGCATGAGGTGCGATACATGTGAACATGCAAGTCGACCGTACGCACGGATTTCGTGGTGTGACGCCGCCCCGGCCGCTCGAACGGCCACATGTCGAACGCGCAGAGACTGATAGGCGACTGTGGCGGCGAAGGCTCGTGAACGGTAGAATCCCCACCATGAAGATCGCTACGGGCACCGTGTCGCACGGGACAGTTGTTCTGCAGGGCGAATCCTTCGCAGAGGGCGAGAGGGTTACCATCCTTAGCTATGCGCCCGGTGAGACATTTCGCGTCTCTCCGGAAGAGAAACGCCTGCTTCTCGAGTCGATAGGGCAAGCTGAACGCGGCGAGTTCGTAGACGCCGACGACCTCCTCGCCGAACTCAACGAATCGAATTGAGCGGTGGCATTTCAGATCAAACCGACCGTCGATGCTGCTCGCCAAATCCGCAATGAGTCGCATTGGTGGAGACGCAACCGCACCAAGGCTCCGAACTTGTTCCGTGATGAACTCCGAAGGGCATTCGCCCTCATCGCTGAATATCCCGAAGCAGGTGCGATCACTGAAGACCTCGAACTCAGGGGTGTTCGGCGCGTCGTTCTTGTTGATACACAACATTACGTCTACTACCGCGTCAACGACGCCGCAAAGCGAATCGAGGTACTGGCGGTGTGGAGCACGAAGTTGGGAGCGCCTCCGCCACTGCACACCGCCTAACTCTGGTGTGAAGCCGTCGGCGGGCTACCCGTCCGGCCCGCCGGCCGAGCCGGCTACGAGATCTAATTATGCACGGCGGCACGCCGGCCGCAGACGCCTGAATGCGTCTTCGCGCGCTATTCGGCGGCGGCCGTCGCGCCGCGTCGCTCCGGCCGCGTGAAGCCCGCCACGGCTTACACCAGGGACGTTAGCCGCACCTGAACACGATCTCGCCGAGTGCGCCGGCGTAAGAACCGCTCCGCCGGCGGGAAGCTTTTGCGTCTTACCAGCAGGTAACGCCGCGATGCTACGATTGCAGTCGAGATAGTCAAGCCGAATGCAAATCGCACCAATCTCCGTTCCCGACGACGTGCGCAACTGGATCAGAAACGTCTTTGCCGAGTGTAACGAAGCCGTCGCAGTCAAGATGACTCGGGTGCCAACTGTCCATGAAACATCGCTCGACCTCACGCTGATCGAACGGCTCTCCGCGTTTTCTTCACCGGTACGATTTGAGTCCGAATGGCTCGTCCGGATCGATGCGCATTACCTCGGTGGCGGCAGGCACTTCGGCCAGTGGGAGATCGCAGACATCGGTCTGTTGGTGGTCTTCCGTCGCAACGGCGTGATCGTTCGGACAAAGGTGGGGCTGTTGCAGTCGAAGCGCTTGTATCCCGATGAACAGGAGTTCAGCGAAGACGAGGCCGTCGATTACATGATCGGCTTCGCTCGGCTCATGCACCCGCAATCGCAGGAGTTTCTGAGCGTGACCAGCCCAAGAACCTTCACCTTCTCGGGCAGTTCACGTTACAAAGCGTTTCATGTCGGACTTATGCAGTTCGAAATCATCCAAAAATACGAGGCCCGGCATGGCATCCCAATTCACTATCTTTTCTACCATCCCATGCGCGTACCTTCCCGACAGGTAATTCCGCTTTCAGCCGTCTCCGAGCCCAAGCTAGTGTGCGAAGTCGGTTGCAGAATTATCTCTGCAAAGGCGGTAAATGAAAGTGTCGGCAAGTTTGATAACGGCTACTCGCCAACTTACGATGACTTGCGGGCGATTCCGTCCGAGGCGACCGCGGGCGGCAAGTGGCCCGGATGGCGTCTTGAGCAGTTCGTCGTCGATCGGCTGATGGCTTGTCACGAAGGCCATACCGCTGTTAGCGAGTCCGATGAAGGGCTTCGTCAAATCTTCAATCGGCGTTCCGGCCCCATTGCCGCAGCCGTTGCCATTACATTTGATCTGCCGGCGCAGGGCGGCTAACTTTGGTGTGAAGCCGGTAGCGGGCTGGCCGTCCGGCCCGGCGGCCGAGCCGCCTACATCATCTAATTATGCATGGCGGCACGCCGGCCGCAGACGCCTGAATGCGTCTACGCGCGTGCTCGACGGCGGCCGGCGCGCCGCGCCGCTCCCCGCGCGTGAAGCCCGCCACGGCTTACACCAAGGGACGTTAGCCGGACGAATCAACGTCCTGGTGGCGGCACACTTCCACGAAGCTCAGCTTTCCTGGACGTTCTGCGCGAGTGTCTCGGCAGTGCGTTGGTTCGAGTTGGCTCTGGATCCGAGGACGTTAGCTCGCATACGGAAGCAAAAGGGCGCTCCGCTTCCGTCGGAGCGCCCCCGAAACTCGCGCTACTTCTTGCGAGTTTCTGCGACTGTGGTGCGCGGATTTTTGGTCGCCGTCGATTTAGGGACGTAGCGGCCAGTAACCGCACTGCGATAGCTCTTAGCTGCCATGGGCGCAAGACCTCCGTTCTAAATTGCCTTCAACGGAGACTTGACGCCGCAAACGGGAGGAAATACCCTTTACCCTCTCACGCGACGGTCCGGAACTCGACCGTTTCCGAAAGGTCGCCGGTCTTCCCACCGGCGGCCTTTCCCGTTTCTGGCTTGGAATACGGTACGCCTCGGTACGGCGGTAGTCAAGCGTAACGCGCAACGGATAGTACGTGGTCATAGGGCAATGCACAAGATGTTGTGCGGATGAGATTCGCTGATATCCTTCATCTTCCACAAACACCCGCCGGTCTCATTCGTGAAGAGGCCGCGCGGCGGGCGTTCCCCGATATACCGCTAGACGTCCTGCAACAGGTCGTAGTTGATCACGGCGCGAACGACGACTTTCAGCGGCAATACGGAGAACTTGACTTGAACACGGTCGTGTGGTCGTTGCGGTGCATGCCCGCGCGCGAGTTAATCAACGCAAGCATGTTCAGCGACTTCTCGACGTGGTTCCACTCCGTGTTCGAGCGCACACTTCATTTCAGCACTGGCGGCTGGAGCTCCGTCGACCAACGGGAACAGGTAGCCCAACACTGGCGTACATATCGGACTTGGGCTCGAGCGCCAGTATTTCTCACAGGGAATTTGACTGACTCTAGCCGTTCACTACATTTGGTTGAAGGGCATACTCGTCTCGCTGTTCTTAGCGCGCTCGTTCACCTAGATGTCATCGAATCTGACTCGACGCATCAGGCATGGGTAGGCGCAGCAGAAACTGACCGGGTCACCGATAGCGCCGGCTAACTCTGGTGTGAAGCCGTCGGCGGGCTGCCCGTCCGGCCCGCCGGCCGAGCCGGCTACGTTGTTCCGACTTGCGCGGCGGCACGTTGGCCGCAGGCGCCTGATTGCGTCTTCGTGCGCTGTTCGACGGCGGCCGTCGCGCCGCGTCGCACCGGCCGCGTGAAGCCCGCCACGGCTTACACCAAGGGACGTTAGGCGTACGGAAGCCCACGTCAGACGCGAGCAACATCACGTAACATCGTCGTGCGTGTACCGTTTGCATCTGCCACCACCTAGTTCATGGGACGACTTTGAGTCGCTTTGCTTGGAGCTCTGGCGAGATGTGTGGGGCGATCCGGCAGCGCAGAAGAATGGCCGACGTGGGCAAGCGCAGGCGGGTGTCGACGTCTTTGGGCGGGTCGGTGGACGTGGCGGCTGGCACGGAGTACAGAGCAGATCCAGGCTCACGGCAGGCGCGGAGCTGTCAATCGACGAAGTAAAGCAAGCGGCGAACGACGCCGAACTCTTTTTGCCGAAGCTTGAACACTTCACCATCGCGAGTACGATTCAGCGTGATGCTGCGCTACAGACGCAGGTGCGAACGCTCTCCGCGGAACGAGAACAGGCTCAGAAGTTTGGCGTTAGTGTCGCATCATGGGACGACATACTGGACATGTTAGCGCCGCGGAACTCTGTGGTGCGTCGTCTATATCCCGATCTACTCATCGGATCGACGCAAGTGTCGGCGGAGGCCTCCGGCGCCATCGTGGGAATCATCTATCCGTCCGAATCCGTCATTGGGCAATGTGACGCTATCTTCCACGACATGCGCGTGGAAGCCGTAATCGTCGAGGAGTTGCGTGTCGAACTGCGCAATGTTGCCAGCGAACTCGCTCTAAATGCGTTCGAACACGGCGGCGCGCGCGTGTTTCAGGTCGCTGTTAGTGCCGACGCTTTGCTGATGGAGGATGACGGCGCTGTGTTCGACCCTCTCCGGGAACGCCAATCACCCCGCGCTCGCGCTGGGTTGGTGTATCTGAGGCAGTTCATGACAAAACGCTCCCGGGTGAGCGGTAGCTACGCCCGCGTCGGCAACCGCAACGTTGTTCTCTTGCGAGCGGACACTCCGTGGTCGGCGGTTGATTTCACGACCACATGCGCGATCCTCACGAAGAATCAATATCATGCCGGTCCGATCTTGGCCTCACATGCCGAGTTTCCACCGAATTGCGTCGAATATTTCATGCAGGTGCCGTTTGGTTACTTCTTCAACGCAAGCTCACTCTTGGAGTTCTTGCATCATTTGGTCGAGCGAATTCCACCGGATGCGCGTGTGCGCGTGCAGTTCGGTCGTGGCAATTTGCTCGCGTCAGTTCTTCGGCATGCGCTGACCGCAGGATGGCTCAATGCGGCGCGAATTGTCGTAGAAGAAAGCGACGCCTAACTCTGGTGGGAAGCCGTCGGTGGGCTGGCCGTCCGGCCCGCCGGCCGAGCCGGCTACATCATCTAATTATGCATTGCGGCACGCCGGCCGCAGACGCCTGAATGCGTCTTTGCGCGTGTTCGGCGGCGGCCGTCGCGCCGCGTCGCTCCTCGCGCGTGAAGCCCGCCGCGGCTTACACCAAGGACGTTAGGCCGACCTGCCAGTGTCGCCATTCAAAACCGCTCAGCATCGGGCTGTGTGGTCTAGCAGAGGTATAATTTTTCGCATGAAGTGGAAGAGCAATCTTCTCTCCTCAAGCCTTCCGCTAGAATTCGAAGTTTCTAAGCAGTTGGTACGTGCGGGCGCAATCGTGCTAAACGAATACCCGTACATCCGTCGGGATGCTGGAGTCGAAAAGGAGTTCTCTGTCGACCTGCATGCACTGCTACTCGCCCAACATGATAGTGGCGCTATAAGCCCTATGTGTGCGTTGCACATGCTGATTGAATGCAAGTACCGGAATCCAAACGTAACCTGGCTATTCCTGCCTAAGCATCCCCTCAACGTGCAGGAGCCTGCTTATCCGGCTTCCGTGGTCAGGACCATCGATGCATTCTCTCCCTGGTTCGGGCATCATGCCGCCTTGGCAATCGATAGAAAGCTCGCCATCTGTGTTAAGGGTGTCGAGATTGACTCTAACACTAACAGTGTCCACGGGTCAGAGATCAAGCATGGGCTCAGGCAGTTACAGTTTGCGATGCCCAAGCTGATCGCGTCACAGGTGCGATTTTACACCAATATACCCATGCTGCACCTTCCTCCGCTATTAGTGACGCCAATACTCGTAACAAACGCGCCGCTCTATGTCGCCTCGCGACGTCTTGGGACGGCGATGATTGAGCGCGTCACTGATCCGACAATGCTCGGGAAGCGTGTCCCTTTTCTCGCAGTCGACGCGGGCGGCGGTCCTGAACTTGAGCTACAGGCGGCATCTGCATTCCACGATCTTCCATCGCTTGTAACCACGCCAAATTACAAGATTCTAGACATGCAACTCGAAGCCGCAGGTGTGGACCCATGGTTTCGTCCTCAGGCGGTGGCCGATCGCGCAGGACGAGGAAGTGAATGGCAACACGAGTTTCGTCGGGTCATCGTTTGCAACACTCGTGCAGTTCCTGTCTGTCTCAAGCTCATCAAAGAATCGCTGATTACTGTGCGCGACAAAATGTCTTTCGAGCCTCGTTCGAACGTACTCGCGAGCGGCCTAACTTTGGTGTGAAGCCGGCAGCGGGCTGGCGTCCGGCCCGGCGGCCGAGTCGCCTACATTATCTTATTCTGCACGGCGGCACGTCAGCCGCAGGCGCCTGATTGCGTCTGCGCGCGTGCTCGGCGGCGGCTGTCGCGCCGCGTCGCTCCTCGCGCGTGAAGCCCGCCGCGGCTTACACCAAGGACGTTAGCCGGACCATGCCCGACTGGCTCAGCTACAATTCGCAGATGCCTTTCGAGATACTGCTCGATGCTCCGCCAGCGGGGTACGCGATGCATCACGCATCTGGCGTTGAGGGTACGGCTGCACTGATCGCCGTCCGCGAATTCACCCTCCTCTGAAGACGGTGAACTTTTTCTATCGCGCCTCGAAGGCTTTCCGTCGCAACTCATCGCCAGGCTTCCACCCGAAGCCGGAATTTTCCCATCAGCGATTGATCACCTGATCGCCATCGTCCGGCGCGACCTCCGGACCACGGTGTACGTCAATGAATGTGCTGTCGAAGCGAAGGTGCTTCTTGGCAGGCGCATCGAAAAGGGAGAGGTTATCTACGAGGATGACGTGATCGACATTGATTCGCTGTTCTTCCAAGGTGTCGAGTTTCCGAAGGATGCTGCCTTTCTTTGCGTGTTCTTTGCGTGTCGGAGTCCAACTCCTTTACCCTGCAAGGCACAAATTACGGTGGCGTTAAGGAGATGGCTTATGGCGGCACGTAAGATCCGGGGCGATGCGCGAGTCGGGAATGTCGAAAAGAGGCTGGGACTAAAGCCCGGGACCATCCGAAATCCGGATGGAAGCGATGCCCGCTCCGACAAGCGTCTCGACACCCTGCGCAAAGAACAGCGGAAGAAATAGGCAGACCGGCTAGTCATGGCCCACCAATCGCGTCATTGGATGTAACTACGTTCTGGAGCGAAGTCGGCCAAACATGTCAGTAAGAACGGCCATTCTCGGTTGGGGATCACTCCTATGGGAAGGCGGTGCCGACTTCGACCGATGGCATGACGAGTGGCGATATGACGGCCCTCTGCTTAGCCTGGAGTTCGCTCGCGTTTCCACAAGCCGCATGGGAGCGCTTACCCTCGTTATCGATCCGAAGAACGGCTCTCCGGTTACAGTGGCATGGTGCCTTAGCAAGAGAGCCGAACCGGTCGACGCGGCAGCGGATTTGCGGTGCCGTGAAGGTTGTAGCATGAGATATGTCGCCCGCTTGGGTCTCCTCCGGCCCACAGATGATCTACCTCAGGAAGGGCCCGCGCGCGGAATTGCGGCATGGGCTAAAGAACTTCGCGTCGATTCCGTTGTATGGGCAGCGCTGGAAGCGAATTTCGAAAGCGTCGTTCAGCGGCCGTTTTCCGTTTCCTCGGCTGTGGACTATCTGCAAGCCCTGCCGGTTGCGGCGAAAGTCAAAGCTGCCGAATACGTTTGGCGTGCGCCAGAGTTTGTCCATACGCCCTTGAGGAAGGCGCTTGAGACGGAACCTTGGTTCATGGCTACGCGGGCCGGCTAACTCTGGTGTGAAGCCGTCAGCGGGCTGTCGTCCGGCCCGCCGGCCGAGCCGGCTACGTTGTTGCAAATTGCACCGCGGCACGTCGGCCGCAAACGCCTGAATGCGTCTGCGCGCGTGCTCGGCGGCGGCCGTCGCGCCGCCTCGCTCCGGCCGCGTGAAGCCCGCAGCGGCTTACACCAAGGACGTTGGGCGGACTGACTGCAGCGCAGACGCCCGGTCGCCCCGGAGAACTGAAGGCGAGTCTGGAACGATTTGCACATTAGCGGGACGTCGAGAGAGTAGGCGTAGCGGCATTCGGTGGGTGCGTGCGTGGTGTGGCGGGTCAAGGCGATACTTGAGCAAGCACGGTCACTGGTGCACTTGAGCACCGGCAACCGGCGGCTCGCACTCGATGCGCGTTCGGCTACTTTTGTTTGGCGCGCCGTCTTGTGCTCACGACGGTGTTTGTCGCGGGCCGGTGGCTGATTGCTGAACGATCGCAACGCGGCAGAAGACTCCGGCCACAACGAGGCCGTTGCGTCTGGCGAGAGGCAACGAGCGAACGGCGCATACGGGATGCAATCTACAGATCCGGGATTACAGTCACCATTCACAATGAGTGAATTCTACCGCGCGTAGAAGATCCGCCGAAGGCGGCTGGCGTTTGCAGTTTTTCAGAAGCACCGAGGGATACTTGAGCCGTAAGTCGAGGCATGAGCTCCGGTGCTTCTGAAAAACAGCAAACGCCAGCCGTGCCTGATTGGATGCCGCTTCTTCGGATCGTCAGGAAGTGCAGCATGGCATCACGGACCCGTTTCATCGCTTCTCCGATTCGACCAGCACACCGTCCAGCCGTCGCATAGCAGTGCCCCCAAGCGGCAGGAGGAGCGATCGTCAAGCCGGCCGGGGCGGTGGAGGGCTTGACGATCGCTCCTCCTGCCGCAACGCCAGGACCGCGACGGCTGGACGAGCCACCGACCTGACGAGCGTTGGCCACGCTCCATTCCGCGCGCGCGTGGTCGAAAGCCGCGTCACGGCATTTGCAACATCCCCATCGCTGAGCGCAGGCCTGACGTCCGCAAATGCCGCGCCGCTCACGTCTGCCGCGTACTAGCTTGCACGGGCCGCAGCGATCGGTGCAGACGCATTCGGCTATCTCAGTGCAATCCGACGTACGTAGGCCACTGCTGGGCTAAAGATGCCGCCCAACTATCGTTTGCACCCGACACGGCGCCGTACGCTGGCCCGGCGCTGAAGCGCCTCGCTCCGAGTAGCTTTCAACTGCTGCTCGTCATCACGTGAAGGCGCCGCGCCGGGTGAAACGATGGGACGTTGTGCGGACGGCTCGTGTTCTGCGTAGACTCAGGTTCGCGATCTCCGAGATGCACGTGCGAAGCGACTGCTGCTCCGCTTCGGAGTAAACGCGTGCACGCGAGCCGCAGCGTTCGCAATGCCACCGGCTGCCCGCGCTGCGCTCTTCGGTGGTGGCGCCTGAGACACATTCTTCGTGTGCGGTGGTTCTCGCTACGTGCATGCACCCGACTGGCAGCCGACCGCATCGCTTCGGAATGAACGCGTCTCCGGATCGGTGAAGCTTTCACTCCGCAGCAGCCGCCCGCGTCCGCGCCGTTGTGACTGCCCGCTCAGGCTTCGGCTTAGTGCTTCCGTAGTTGCCAGCGCCACGCGTCGGCCGGTCGTACCGCCGTACCGCGTCGCACCGGGCGGCTGAGGCGAGTGTGCCGGCGGCCCAACCGGCCGACGCACGCTGCCGCGTTACTCACATAACAACTAGGCAACGCTGGCGCAAGCGGTTCGGGAGCGCCTGAAGTACGTGCGCCGCACAACTCGCCAGTGAAGCTGACAAGCCGCCGTTCGCCGCTACCGGTGCTGAAGCACCTCGTGCATTGCAGGTTGCACGGCGTCACGCCGCTTGCAGCGGCAAGCGGCGCGCCGCGTCGCCGCCCGCATGTGAAGGCGGCTTGTCAGCTTACTGGCAGATCCGTTGTGCGGACGGCCTGCGTTCTGTGTACACTCGGGTTCGCTGTCGCCGAGATGCACGTGTGAAGCGACTGCTGCTCCGCTTTGGAGCGAACGCCTGTACGCGAGCAGCGAGTTTCGCGACGCGACCGGCTGCCGCGCTGCGCTCTTCAGTGGCGGCGTCTGAGGCTAGCTTGTCGTGCAGTGTGGTTCTCGTTGCGCGGGTGCACACGACCGGCAGCCGGTCGCATCGCTTCGGAGTCAACGCGTCTCCGAATCGGTGAGGCCTTCGCTACGCAGCAGCCGCCCGCGTCCGCGTCGTTGTGACTGCCCGCTCAGGCTGCAGGTCCGTGCTGCCGTAGTTTCTCGCGTGACGCATCGGTCGGTCGTACCGCCGTACGTCCAGCAACCTGGAACTGTACGGTGAGTGCCGGCGGCCCAACCGTCCGATGCACGCTGTCGCGTTACGCACCCGGCAACTAGGCAACGCCAGCGCAAGCGGTTCGGGAACGCCTGAAGTACGTGCGCCGCACAACTCTGGTGTGAAGCCGTTAGCGGGCCGCCGTCCGGCCCGCCGGCCGAGCCGGCTACTTTGTTCGCATTTGCGCGGCGGCACGGCGGCCGCAAACGCCTGAATGCGTCTGCGCGCGTCTTCGGCGGCGGCCGCCGCGCCGCGTGTTCCTCGCACGTGACGCCCGCCACGGCTTACACCAGGGACGTTGGACGGACGGTACGTTCTGGCGTACGCAAAACTCGTGTTCAGCGCCTGAAGGTCGATATAGATGGCGCATTTCGCGGCTGCTGTCGCCCGAAGTTCGGAGTACGCCGGCCATCATATTGCGTGTGTAATCTGCGCGTCGGCACGAGAAGCACAGGTATGGCAGCGGCTGTAACACGCGAAGCACGCGTTGCGTGTTGGCTCGCCGTGTTTGGTGAAGTTGCTGGCACGCAACGCCGTTGGCACGGCGTGAAACACGCAGAAGCTCACGCAGCGCGAGTGGACGCGTCACTTCGGCACGAGAAGCAGGCGGATCGTGAGGTGGCAAAGTTCTCTGGGCGGAGGCCGCGAACGTCATACGGGAATTCGGCTCGGCTGGTTGCTTGCTCTGCGCCTGCCAGCGCGGCACTCATCGCGTCTCGCATGTCATGTCGCAACGTGCAGAAGGTGAAGTCGCAACGCTCGAGAAGCACAGACGCTAAGGTGGCCTCGCTCTTCGGCACGCTTTCCAGTCACGCTCTGAGAAGACGCACCAATGCTCGTGTCTTGCGTCCAAGATTCAACGTCACCGGCTTCGGGACGCGCGCTTATCGTACGGCGTTCATGTTGCGCGGTTACTGCGGTGGCACGGCGCGCTGGTCAGGCGTGCTGCCTGGCCCACGCAGCGGCTCCAGCACGCCGCGTAACACGCGCTTCGCGTCCCAGACGCGCGTTCTTCGTCTGAACACGGCGGCGCGCTTGGCGTACCCGAGACTCACCATCAGCAACTCCGGCGCGCGCAGACCAGAGTGCGAGAGGCACAGGCAGCACGACAAAGCTCCTTTGAGACGCGCTCAGTTCGTGTTTGTGCCTGTGCCTCACGAGGCCCATGGCATCTTGGCCGCCGTCCAACTCCGCAGTGAAGCTGTCCGTCCGCCGTATCCGCGACCGGCGCTGAAGCGCCTCGCGTAAGGTATTCTGCACGGCGTCACGTCGCTTGCGTGGCAAGCGCCGCGCCGCGGAACCGCAGGCGCGTGGAGGCGGCCGGACAGCTTACTGCGCGCTGCGTTAGGCGCGCCGAAACGCCGTTCTCGAAGCTTGCACCGACGTGGGAACCTTAGCCTGCTCGCCACTCGTGTTGTCGAACATTGAGAATCCACAAATCTTCATTATTACATCCCACGTCAAACGTATTAGGCACGCTTCCGGTAACTTGGGATGTGAATACTAAACCGCCCGGACCGGATCACTTCCTGGCCGAAGCTGAGTATCGCCAGCTCTTTGACGCATTGAAGGACTTTGCACGAATTCTGCTGTTCGAGATTCACGAGCGATCAGCCGGGAATCGAGATCTCATTATTCGAAATTTCATCGCCCGAGCGGCTGTGACGCTTGAAAGCATCATGCGCTTGTACGATGCTCGTGCATACGATGACTGCTGGGCACTCTTTCGTATGATCGTCGATCGCCATTTTCATCTTCATGTCATCGCAACCAAAGATGAGTTCGAAGCATTCGAGGCGTGGACGTTTATCAAGCAGTTCGAGATGAACAACAACGTGTGGAGTGACAAGACACTAACGACAGAACAGAAATCAGGCGTCCCGAAGCCTACGCCGGAACAGAAGAAGCGGTACAAAGCACTCAAGGCGAACGGCGTAACATGGCGAGAACCGAAAGCAGAAGAAGCTGCTAAATCATTCGGTGTGCCGATACTCTACAAGTTTGGCTACGACTACGCCTCGCGCTTCCTGCACGCGGCTGCAACCGATGGAGTGGTCGAATTTGAATATCTCACCCAACTCGGTTCAAAGGGTGATCGGGGAGACCAGCGCGTTATTCTTCACGACTCGGCTCTAGCATTCAGCATCTTAGTTCACGAAGCGCTAAATGCCTCAAGCCTCGAGTGGCGTTCTCTTATCTTCGACTGCGTTGAATCGTTTCGGAAGGCGCTAACTGACGGACCGATCGAGTATGCGCAATGCCTGTTAAACGTTGCGAATGCGGGACCGGAATTCGAATGGGCGCGAGCGAAACCGCAAGTCGCGCGCGAGGCTGCGACGCAATCGCGTCGAGGCTGTCGATCTTTCATACGTTGGCCGTTCTTTCGAAAGTAGTCCGCCCGTCGCCGGGCGCCTAACTTTGGTGTCAAGCCGGCAGCGGGCAGGCTTCCGGCCCGGCGGCCGAGCCGCCTAAAGCGGCTAATCACGCACAGCCGCACGCCAGCCGCAGGCGCCTGATTGCGTCTGCGCGCGTGCTCGGCGGCGGCTGTCGCGCCGCGCCGCTCCACGCACGTGAAGCCCGCCGCGGCTTACACCAAGGACGTTGGACGGACGGTACGTTCTGGCGTACGCAAAACTCGTGTTCAGCGCCTGAAGGCCAATATAGATGGCGCATTTCGCGGCTGCTCACGCCGAAAGGAGTACGCCGGCCGTCATATTCCGTGTGTGATCTGCGCGTCGGCACGAGAAGCACAAGTATGGCAGCGGCTGTAACACGCGAAGCACGCGTTGCGTGTTGGCTCGCCGTGTTTGGTGAAGTTGCTGGCACGCAACGCCGTTGGCACGGCGTGAAACACGCAGAAGCAAACGCGCGAATGGACGCGTCACTTCGGCACGAGAAGCACGCGGATCGTGAGGTGGCAAAGTTCTCTTGGCGGAGGCCGCGAACGTCATACGGGACTTCGGCTCGGCTGGTTGCTTGCTCTGCGCCTGCCAGCGCTGCACTCATCGCGTCTCCCATGTCATGTCGCAATGTGCAGAAGGTGAAGTCGGAAGGCTCGAGAAGCACAGGCGCTAAGGTGGCCTCGCTCTTCGGCTCGCTGTCCAGTCACGCTCGGAGAAGACGCACCAATGCTCGTGTTTCGCGTTCGGGATTCAACGTCACCGGCTTCGGGACGGGCGCTTACCGTACGGCGTTGATGTTGCGCGGTTGCTGCGGTGGCACGGCGCGCTGGTCAGGTGTGCTGCCTGGCCCACGCATCGGCTCCAGCACGCCGCGTAAACACGCGCTTCGCGTCCGAAACGCACGTTCTTCGTCTGAACACGGCGGCGCGCTTAGCGTACCCGAGACTCACCATCAGCAACTCCGGCGCGCGCAGACCAGAGTGCGAGAGGCACAGGCAGCACGACAAAGCTCCTTTGAGACGCGCTCGGTTCGTGTTTGTGCCTGTGCCTCACGAGGCCCATGGCATCTTGGCCGCCGTCCAACTCCGCAGTGAAGCTGTCCGTCCGCCGTATCCGCGCCCGGCGCTGAAGCGCCTCGCGTAAGGTATTCTGCACGGCGTTACGTCGCTTGCGTGGCAAGCGCCGCGCCGCGGGACCGCAGGCGCGTGGAGGCGGCCGGACAGCTTACTGCGCGCTGCGTTGGGCGGACCGACTGCAGCGCAGACGCACGGTCGCCCCGGAGAACTGAAGGCGAGTCTCAAGCGATTTGCACATCAGCGGAACGTCGAGAGTGGGCGTAGCGGCGTTCGGTGGACGCGTGGGTGGCGTGGTGCAGGTTCAACGAAGATGCTCAGCAAACACGGTTGCTGGTAAACGTAAGCGTCAGCAGCCAGCGATCCGCACGTGGCGCGCGTTCGATCGTGTGTGGTTGCCGTGCCGGCCTCGTGCTCGCGAGCGTGTTTGTCTCGCGTCCAATGGCTAATTGCTGACGGGCCGAAGCGGCAGAACCCTGTCGGCCGGAACTAGATCGTTGCGTCTCGCGAGAAGCGACAAGCGAGCGTCGCATACGGGATGCAATCTACAGATCCGACATTACAGTCACCATTCACAGTGACCTAAATCTACCGGGCGTAGAGAATCGGACGAAGTCGGCTGGCGTTGCAGTTTTTCAGAAGCACCGAGGGATACTTGAGCCGTAAGCCGAGGCACGAGTTCCGGTGCTTCTGAAAAACAGCAAACGCCAGCCGTGCCTGATCGGATGCGGCCTTCGATCGTCAGGAAGTGCAGCATGGCATCACGCATCCGTCTCGTCGCTTCTCCGAATCGGCCAGCACACCGTCCAGCCGTCGCCTAGCAGCGCCCAAAAGCGGCAGGAGGAGTGCTCGTCAAGCCGGCCGGGCGGAGGAGGGCTTGACGAGCGCTCCTCCTGCCGCAACACGATGACGGCGACGGCTGGACGAGCCACCGAACTGACGAGCATTGGCCGCACTACATGCTGCACCTGCCTGGCCTAAAGCCGCGTCACGGCATTTGCAGCAGCCGCAGCCGATAGCAGGCCTGACGTGCGCAAATGCCGCGCCGCTCACGTCTGCCGCGTACTAGCTTGCAAGCGCCGCGGCGATCGGTGCACAGGCATTCGGTAGGCTCAGTGCAAATCCGAGGTGCGGCTGCCACTGCTGGGCTAAAGATGCCGCCCAACAATCGTTTGCACCCGACACGGCGCCGTTCGCTGGCCCGGCGCTGGAGCGCCTCGCTCTGCGTAGCTTCAACCGTTGCTCGTCATCACGCGAAGGCGCCGCGCCGGGTGAAACGATGGGACGTTAGGCCGACGAATTCAAGATCCTCGCGGTGGCACGCTTCCATGAAGCTTCGCGTACTTGCGCGTTCGCCGCACGTCGGGACAGCGTGCATCGCAGCCGCAGTCTACCGTCGCCGGCGGGGCAGGACCCTGCGTGCTGGCGCAACTTCGCCAAACGGAACGCTCGTGCTGATGCCGGTCAACAGCGGAATCTCCAGAGAAGCGAGTCTCCCTCGAAAGCCGGACTGTGTCGGCTAAACTCAGGCGGTGGCACGACGAAGAACGCCAACGAATGTCGAAGCGCGAATCATGACCAAGTCGTTGAGACGATGCGCACTCTGCGTCGCACTTCTCGGCGATTTTGGTGTCAAGACCGGTCAAGTGGCCCATGTGAATCGGAAGAGCAGCGACAACCGCGAAGAGAATCTATGCTTCCTGTGCGGCGTGCACCATGACGAGTATGATCGAAGCAGCAGGCAGGCGAAGGGGTTTTTGCCCAGCGAGTTGCGCGCTCACCGTGCGGCACTCTACGACCTCATCGCCCACCATCCTGACGTAATTTGGGCCAGCCGCGACTCAGCCGCACAATCAGGGCATCCCGCTGCCGCGCCAACTAGCCAACGGCCACCAGGCGACATCGCCGCGTTTTATGATCGGCGACTTCGCGTCTTCGTGGCCGCGCGCGATTTCATCGCTGAGGTGACGCAGAAGGTGTACGTCGGAAATGACAGGGCGTTAGCCTATGCAACGGCCGTCGACGAAGCCACGTTCCTGTTCGACGATTCTGTAGATCTGTACCTCCACGAGATTTACCGTAACGCGATTCGCCTCGAGTATCTGGAGAAGAGAATTGAGCGAACGCAGGACGATGCAGAGCGCGCACGGCTTTCGCAACAGGAATATGAGTTACTCGTTTGGTTTCCGGACCAGTTCCAGATACTTCGGCAAAGAATGATTCCATTCATGCGTTTACACCGTTGACCGCGCCGCACATTTGAGAACGATGTTATGGAACGCCGCCGCCTAACTCCGGTGTGAAGCCGCCCGCGGGCTGGCCGTCCGGCCCGCCGGCCTAGCCGGCTACATTGTCTAATTATGCACGGCGGCACGCCGGCCGCTACCGTCGCGCCGCGGTGCTCCCCGCACGTGAAGCCCGCTGCGGCTTACACCAGGGACGTTGTGCGGACGGTCCGTGTCCCTGCGTAGACTCAGGTTCGCCATCTCCGAGATGCACGTGCGAAGCGACTGCTGCTCCGCTTCGGAGTAAACCCGTGCACGCGAGCCGCAGCGTTCGCAATGCCA
>Ga0213882_10000247_pt1 | contig 21280 bp, 22 predicted proteins | sample BarmaccoBMER_R09_FD_160106 | JGI IMG/M metagenome (GOLD analysis project Ga0213882, IMG submission 160106) | Barbacenia macrantha exposed rock microbial communities from rupestrian grasslands, the National Park of Serra do Cipo, Brazil - ER_R09 ...
GAAGTACCGGAAGGACTAGGACGTTCCGATCACGGAAAACATCCTAAATTACCTTTCGTAAGCGTTTTCGCGATCGCTATCTTACGGAGAGAGTTCCCTGGACTTTGTTTTTCAGGGATATGTCGACCGTATGAAGCTCAAACAATTGTTATCGCTGATCGCTTTCACTCTGGCTAGCAGTTTAGTGGCCAGCGCTGGAGAGATGACGCTCTCTCCCTCAATGACCGCACACTCAGCCGCCGTGCTTTCGAGTGTGAAACTGTTCCCGCCGCTGCCGAATCCAAATAGCCCGTACCCGCCCGCACGCGCCGAAGGGTATCCGCCGCTGCCGAATCCGAATAGCCCGTATCCGCCCGCACGCGCCGAAGTGTATCCGCCGCTGCCGAATCCGAATAGCCCCTACCCGCCCGCGCGCGCCGAAGCGTATCCGCCGCTGCCGAATCCGAATAGCCCATACCCACCTCTCGGATAGCATCGGGAACTATTCGGCTTTTGCCGATTTCTCGTCGGTTTTCTGCAACTTAGTGTTGCTCCCAGGACATTTTTGCTCTACCATCCAAGCAAGAACCTGATGAGTAAGGGATGACCCTGGTCCGAATAGCGGAATTCCTCAGCAATACGCTCGGTATCGCGCTCATTTTCCGGCTGCTCTATCTTCGGCTACATAGAGTGTACAGGGTGTTCTGCTTGTTCCTGTTCTATGAGTTGCTAGCATCCTCGGTTTTCTTATATGAAATTCTGGCGCACGACGCACGGCTAGATTATCGTCTCACCTGGATTGCCATGCGTCTGGTCGCATGGACTTTATCACTTTGGATGGTTTATGGCCTGTTGACGGCGGTGCTCGAAAAGCTGCCTGGTATTCTTCGGTTTTCTCGGAAATTGCTGAATTGGGCTTTTCCCATTGCAATTGGGATTGCACTGCTCACAATCAGCCCGGATTACGCCGCCTCGGGTCTGTCGGACTCCGTTCAGCCGATCGTCCGAGCAGTTGGCGCCGGGTTCATTCTCGAGCGAGTGATCGCTACCGTTTGTATTTTGGTTCTGCTTGGAATTCTGGGATTTGTTTTATGGTTTCCGGTGCAAATGCCCAGAAATTTAGCTGTTTTCTGCCTTGGTTATGTTATTTACTTTGGGTCGGAAACAGCGCTACTCCTTATGCGGAGCATTTGGCCTCACGACAGCATCAATGGACTTGTTAGCGACGCCATCAATTTTGTTCAGAGCGCGTGCTTACTTGCCTGGATCCTCCTCATCACTAGGGAGGGGGAGGCTGCGCCCGTTCGACTCGGCAACCGGTGGCGGGGCGTCCAGGTCCAAGAGCGGATGATCGGCCAGTTGGAAGCTATGAACGCCATGCTGCTCCGGGCCGCTCGCCGGTGAGCGCGTCCAACCGTGGCCGAACATCCACTTGCAAAATGACTTGCGAACTTCTTGAGCCTTTTACGAAAAGTCGATTTGTTCCGGAGAAAAAAGCTCTTGAAACCTGTTCGTCATTCCTGTACCGTATAACATGACGGAGACCTCCTTGAATTCCGCGCTGGTTCTTACGCCTTTGTTGTTGTTAGGCCTGTGTTCGGCATGCATTCTCCCGGTTCTGTTTAGGCTGGGCAAGAAGTACCGAATCGAGGACATCTCACCGGAATGGTTGGAAAATTTCTCGGCATCTTCCTACTACCTGATGCAGCGGCTCCTCAGTGAAGAGGATTTTGCCTTCATCTCCCGGCAACCGGGTTTCGATTTATCCGTTTACCGGAAACTTCGTCGAGATCGCTTGCGCATCTTTCAGCAGTATTTACAGCGAATGATTATCGACTTCAATCGTCTGCATACCGTCGCACGGTTTGCGTTGGCGCAATCGAATGAGGATCAATCGGCCCTGGTCAGCAAGCTAATTTGGTTGAAGATTCGATTTTCAGCGACCGTTGTACGGGTGCAGTTTTGCTATACGTTTTGTTATCTCGGGTTCCCTTCGCTCGATGTTCGCAATTTGATTGCGCGGCTGGATGAGATGTCCGCCCGGCTTACTTCCATCTCGCTCGCTCAATTCTCGTAAACAGACGGCTCAATCGGGCGTGATCACGCCGTCTGCTCCAGGAATCGTTTTAGTTCCAAATTCGCTTTTTCGTAGCCCTCAAACGCTCTCTCGGCCTGCTTGAATTCCTTTGTGTGGACGCATCGCCGCGCCCCTTTATGTTCGGTTGGATACCGAAGGTGCAGCATCTCGTGGAACATAATGTAACTTACGAGCACCTTCGGCGCTGCCTGGCAGTCCAGTAGGCTGGTTATTACGATCACGTTGTGCGAGGGATCGTAGTGTCCCAGCGTTCTTCGAGACGGTCTTAAGCTCCAGCCGAGCTCCGGCCTCGCCATCAGACCGTGAAAATAGAGGAAGTTTAAGTCCTCGAAGATTTGCACCAGATCATAAGACTTTCCATGCGGAGGCGAATAAGCCTTCCAACCCCGCTCGCGTTTGACTAGGTGGATTGTCTTGCGAATATCGGCGCGATTCAAATAGCGCCGGTATCGCGCTACAACGGCGGGATCGGGTTCCTTGCGAAACAACTTGCAAATTAGAATGAATGCCAACGCTTCCTGTATCGGAGCCGGGGCGTTCTCGAGAAGATCGGTGACATCGACTCGCAGCCGTCCTTCCTCGAGCCGGATTCGACTATTCGCGTTCGCATATTTGCGAAAGCGAACCGCTATTTCGGGCAAAGCTGTTCGAGGTTTGATCGTGCGGAAAACACGCGTGTAAATCTGTTCGACCGACTCAAAAAAAAGAGCAGTCTCGATTTGCATTTTCACCAACTGTAACATGGTGATTCGGATTGCTTTTCTCTAACAGAGACAAACCGAGACACGAACCGCGGAGAGGATAACTCACGTTTGCCTAAAGCCAAAATCAGTGCCTTGGGTTGCTTCGTTCCCCCAGGCGTTTTGACCAACGACGATCTCTCCCGAATGGTAGAGACTAACGACCAATGGATTGTTGAACGAACTGGTATTCGGGAGCGCCATATAGCCGAGCCAAGCATTGCCACCTCCGATATGGCGACCGCGGCAGCGCGCGAAGTACTGAATCAAAGAGGAATCGGAGCAGCGGAACTAGATGCCATCATCGTATGCACTGTCACCCCTGACATGCTTTTCCCTTCGACGGCCTGCCTTGTTCAAGACCAACTCGGAGCCGTCAGCGCTTGGGGTTTCGACTTAGTAGCGGCTTGTTCGGGGTTTGTTTATGGGTTGACGGTGGGCGCACACCTGGTTGGATCTGGTACTCATCGCAAAGTGCTGGTTATCGGTGCGGACACTATGTCACGCATTTTGGATTACACCGACCGAACCACTTGCGTTCTCTTTGGAGATGCCGGTGGTGCGTTTCTCATCGAGCCTTCCGCTGACGAGTCCGGATTCATCGGACATCTGAACGAAATTGACGGTTCCGGCGGCCAGTTTTTGTGCATGCCTGCCGGCGGGAGCCGTATGCCCGCAAGTCGTGAGACTGTCGATCGGCGCCTCCATTATGTCAAGCAGGAAGGCGGTCAGGTCTTCAAATTTGCAGTGCGGAAGATGTTTGAGATCTGTGAAGCACTGCTCGAGAAACACAGCTTCAAAGCGTCGGATGTAAAGCTTCTGATCCCCCACCAGGCAAACAAGCGAATTATCACCGCAACCGCCAACCGGCTCGGGTTAAAGGAAGAGAACGTCGTTCTAAATATCGATAAGTACGGGAACACTACCGCCGCAACGATTCCCTTAGCCACACGCGATGCCGTTGCGGAGGGACGACTCAACAAAGGCGACTTGGTGCTTTTCGCTGCTGTGGGCGCAGGCTATACAGCCGGTGCGAATCTGTGGCGCTGGGCCTATTAGGGCCGTTCTGTCGGTCCGGTTTGGGTGTGGCGCTTCTGCTGCCGCTCGTATTCCCTGAGCACTTTGACGACATAGCGCCGCGTCTCCTCATACGGCGGTACTCCACCGAATTTCGAGACGGCATTCGGTCCGGCGTTATAGGCCGCCAGTGCTAATACGGAATCGCCTTGGTACTTAAGCAAAAGCGTTCGTAAATACTTAGCGCCGCCCCTCGCGTTATCGCGCTCGCCTTGAGGGTTGACGCCGAGATCGGCGCCTGTTGCCGGCATTAGCTGCATCAGGCCGACGGCGCCTCGCACGGATATCGCCTGCGGCCGCATTCCGGACTCCACCTTGGCCACGCTGGTCACGAAATCGGCTGGGAGGCCCTGCTCGATGGCGGCGCGCCGGATCACTTCTTCAATGGTCGGAGCTCCCTCTTTGAGTCGCGATTTTGCACCCGGACCGGGGTCGTCAGAAGTTCCTTCGATGGTGGAGATTTGAGCTGCCGGGATCTCCAGCGTCCCCGCGCCGATATAGCAAAGAACCGAGTCTTTTTCCTGGCTGTGCGAATCTGCTTCCAGGCAAAAACCCGTCTTTAGACACACCGTCTCTCTTGCCGAACAAAGTGCTGCTATTGAGAGGAAGACAACTGAAATCCAGCAGAGGCGGCCAGTCATCGCTCGCGGCTCAGAATCTCCTCTCGATACTCTTCCATCTCTCGTTCCATCGATAGCGCTGTATCGGCATCCAACAAGCTGAGTTCGTGCTCGAGCAACGTCGAGGATACTAACGTCTTCACCGCAATTTCGGCGATACTGCTGTTCTTGCCGTATCGGGTGGTGAACAGATCTGAGACGTCCTGCAACTGCTTCCTGATACTTGACAGGTATCGGGCCATGGCAGCGTGTTCGTCCCGGCTCAAGGGATACTCCACGTGCGCTCCTTTTTTGATGGCTTTAGGCTTAGGGCCATTTTGGCACAATGCGCAAGCATTTACTACGGCAAAAACAGGCCTAATCTATGGAATTTACCTAGTCCCGCGCAAAATTCTTGTTCGACGGTACGATTGGCAGTGTAATGGGGCGATCCTCCGCGATTGAATGTGGCCGATGTTTCAAAAGCCTGCCCGCGAATCAGGTTCTAAACGCGTGTCAATGCGGCGGTCTCCTCCTGGTTCGTTACGATCTCGTTTCAATCGCACGCGGCTGGCCGCGCGACGAACTGAAAACCGCTCCTGCTAGCATGTGGCGCTATGCGCCGGTCCTGCCTGCCGAGGCCGATGAAGCCATTACTTTGCAGGAGGGTTGGACACCACTGATCCGGACGGCAGGCCTCGGAAGGGCTCTCGGTGCGGAGAATCTGTTCGTGAAGGACGAGAGCCGGAATCCGACGGGTTCATTGAAGGCGCGCGGTGCTTGTTGCGCAGTGACCATGGCGCATAAGCAGGGCATTCGCAAACTGACCATAAGGTCGGTAGGAAACGCTCCGGGAGCGCTTGCTGCCTACGCCGCGGCGGCCGGCTTCGAAACGCGTATTTTCATGCCCGGCGATGTGCCGCAATCAAATTTCATTGAGTGCAAGGCATTCGGCGCGACTGTAACTCTTGTTGATCGATTGCCCAGCGACTCCGCCACCGTTGCGGTCGATTGCAAGCCCGATGAGAGCTGGCTCGACGGCAGCAGTCTACAGAAACCGTACTGGCTCGAAGGCCAGAAAACGATGGGCTATGAGCTGGCCGAGCAGTGCGATTGGAAGCTCCCCGATGCCGTTGTTTACCCCTGCGGCACGGGGATAGGTCTGATCGGGATATGGAAAGCATTCGAGGAGATGCAGGAACTCGGCTGGATCGGGAGCGCGCGGCCTCAAATGGTTGCGGTGCAAGCCACCGGATGCCAGCCCATTGTTCGGGCCTTCGAGCAAAATGCCGCGGAAACGGAGCGCTGGAACAATGCTCACACGGTAGCTGACGGCCTCCGCGTCCCGAAACCAATCAGCGACTTTCTTGTACTCCGTGCCATTCGCGAGAGTCACGGTACGGCGATCGCTATTTCAGAGGAAGAAATGTTGGATGCCGCCCTGCTGATGTCTACCTCTGCAGGCATCTTTGCCGGCCCTGAAGGCGGGGCTTGTGTAGCTGCCGCGAAGCGGCTGCTCAAGACAGGTTTTCTTAAGTCCACTCATTGCATCGTGCTCTTCAACACGGGGTCTGGCCGTAAGTATCTAGAGGCATTCTCTACGCGCTTTCCACGGCACGCGATCAGTGAGCAAGACAAGCTCGGCGGGTTGATTACGCCTCGCTAGCGCGTTGGAGCCCGGTAAAACTGCGGATAGAGCATGCTCCCACTCTTTCTGTAAGTTATGGGACGATAGAAGGAAGTTTTGGAGTTCGCGGCTTCCCACCTTTGGAGTGACCCCGTCTAGATCGCCCAATCCAGGTATTTGGTTCCCGAACAACAGTTAAGGAGATGTGAGTGACAAAGCTGTTCGTAGGCAATCTGCCCTACAAAGCTACTGATAGCGATCTGCAAGCCTTCTTCGCGGAAGCGGGTATTCAGGTCGATAGTGTGAATATTCTTCGTGATCGCTTCAGCGGAGAGGCGCGCGGATTCGGATTTGTGGAAATTAACGACGATGCCGTGGCGACCCAGGCCATTCAGACCTGCAACGGTCGCGCCCTGATGGGCCGTGCGCTCGTCGTAAACGAAGCTCGCCCACCTGAGCGGCGCGAGCAACAGTCGGCCGGCGGTGGACGCCAACGCGACTTCGGAGGCAGTAGGAACCGCTGGTAAGGTTGTCTAAATCATCGATTCGCATCCTGAATTCTTCCTTTCCATTGGCCCCCTTTGCCTTTCCAATAGCTGATGGCGGAATGGATGGTAGCGCCTGCGTAAAATACGGCGATTGCCGGCAGCGCTAGGCTCCACCACACAGGCAGTTCGTAGAATCGGACCATCGGGATGTAAGCAACGCTCATCAGCAGCCACGCGGCGGCCGCGAGCACCAGCGGTACGATGCGCCCACAAAACAGCAGGGTGATCGGTGCGATGTACGTAATGAACAGTCCTGCAATTGTCCCGACGAGCAAGCCTGTTGAATGCCGTAGTTGACTGAACGCCGTTCGTGAGATCAGATGTTCGATTTCCCGGAAGCTGCTGTAGTTTCGAATACTGCGCGTCTCTTCCGTCAGACCCATCCAGAGTCGACCGCCGCTGGTTTTAACGGCATTGGCTAGTGAGCAGTCATCGATAACCTCGTTGCGAATCGCTCTGATTCCCCCGATTCGTCTCAGCGCCTCTGGACGAATCAGAATACAACCACCTGCCGCCCCTGCTGTCCGCGCCTTTGGATTGGCAATCCATAGTGGCGGATAGAGCATGAGAAAGAAGAACACGAATGCCGGAATCAGCGCGTTTTCCGCGAAACTCCGGTTAGCCAGCTTGACCATATACGAAGCCAGATCGCAATCATAAGCTTCCGCCACTGCAATCAGTCCGGCAACACTTTTGGGCGCATGAACGATATCGGCATCTGTGAATAAAAGGTAATCCGGCGCGGATTCGAGTGCGCGATCCACTCCTTGCGCGAGAGCCCACAGCTTCCCCGTCCAGCCGGGCTCGAGCGGCTGACCCTTCAGAACGACCAGTTGCTCCGTCGCGTGCAGTTCCTCCGCGGCTGCCCTGGCTGCGTCCGCAGTACCATCTGTGCTCGCGTCATCGACCATCACTACGCGCAGCGGGGGCTCAATCTGCTGCTGCAGCAAAGATGAAATCGCTTTTCCGATTGAGTCCCCTTCGTTGCGCGCCGGAACGGCTGCAACTACCTCCCTGCCTTCAACGAATGGCAGTCCCATAGGCCGCATCTGTTTGGACACGCGCCAGAACCAGCCGCGCCCGAACAGCAGGTAGATCCAGATGACAAGCGGTACTGCGGCGAAAGCAATCAGCACGGCTACTTTCAAGCGGGCTGCTGCTGCGTCATGCAGTGTAGAGTTCCCAGGCCCAATACCAAGTCCGTTGCGGCGATTCCGATTACCTTGCGGGAAGGGAATAGTTCGGCCAGTTTGTTCAGAGCCACGCGATCGTTGGCATCATTAAATGTCGGGACCAATACCAGGCCGTTTGCGATATAGAAATTCGCATAACTTGCAGGCAGACGTTGATTGTCAAAATATACCGGCTCCGGCGTTGGCAGCGTCTCCACTCTGAGGGGCCTTCCGTCCTGATCGCGCATTTCACTCAGCAGCGCCCGGTTTTCTTTGAGTGGTTCGTAGTTTGGGTCCGCGGGATTGTCTTCGCTTACGATCACCACCGTTCGCTCATCCGTGAATCGAGCCAAATCGTCGACATGTCCGTGAGTATCGTCCCCAGCAATTCCGTTCCGCAGCCAAAGCGTGTTTCGAATGCCGAGGTAGTCGCGAAAGATTCGCTCCATGTCCGTGCGATCCAATCCCGGATTTCGGGCTTGCACCTCGCTGAGTAAACACTCTTCCGTAGTCAGCAGCGAGCCTGCGCCATTCACATCGATGCTCCCTCCCTCGAGCACAACGTGTGTTCCCCGCCGTTCCGGTATCCACATTCTCAACGCGAGCTTCTGCGCGAGCAACTCTGGCACAAGGTCATCGTTCTTCGCATTCGGATATTTCGCCCATCCATTGAATCGCCAGTTCAAGATGGCGTGTTCTCGATTCTCCCCACGCACGAAAATAGGGCAGAAGTCGCGAGTCCAGCTTCGGTCAGTCCTGATCGTGAAAAACTCGACAGCCGCAAGCTCGGCCCCTGATTTTTTCAGAACCTGCCGAGCCTTCTGTTCGGCCTCTGAGCCCTCGACTAGAATGCGTACTCGCTCGACGCGCGAGAGATGACGAACAATCTCGCCGTAAACCCATTGGATGGGAGCGAACTTCCCCGGCCAATCCCTAATTTCATGTGGCCAGGCGAGCCACGTTGCCTCGTGCGGTTCCCATTCCGCCGGCATGCGGAAACCAAGCGAAGTCGGTGTTTCCTGCTCTTGCATCGGCTAGCCGAGCCAGCGGTTCGTGATGGGCGAATAGGCATCAATGCGGCGGTCGCGCAAAAAGGGCCAGTTTCGCCGCACTTCATCCATCTGTTTCGGATCGCATTCCGCCACCAGCACCTTTTCTTCATTTGCCGGAGCTTGGACCATCACGCGCCCAAACGGGTCCGCAAGAAATGAGTTTCCCCAAAATTCTAGGCCGTTCCCGGGCGGTCCTTCGAATCCGGTCCGGTTAACTGCAGCCACAAAGACGCCGTTAGCAATAGCGTGGGCACGTTGGATAGTCCGCCAGGCGTCAAGCTGCGCTTCGCCGTACAGTTGCTTCTCCGAAGGATGCCATCCGATCGCGGTCGGATAAAACAATACGTTCGCACCCTGCAAGCTCGTGATACGAGCACCTTCCGGATACCACTGGTCCCAGCAAACCAGCACGCCGATCCTCGAATACCGCGTCTCGAAATTCTGGAATCCAAGATCGCCGGGCGTGAAGTAGAACTTCTCGTAATACAGTGGATCATCCGGTATGTGCATTTTGCGATATATACCGACCAGGGATCCGTCCGCATCCAGGATCGCCGCTGTGTTGTGATAGAGCCCCTGCGCCCGTTTCTCAAACAGGGATGCCACGATCGAAACCTTCAGCTCTTTCGCAACTGCCGCGAGCGCTTCCGTAGATGGACCAGGTATGGTTTCCGCCAAATCAAAGAGTGCGGCATTCTCCTCGCGGCAGAAATATTGGCTGCGAAACAGCTCCTGCAAACAAACGACCTCGGCTCCGTTTGCTGCCGCTTCACGAATCCCGGCAATCGCCTTGTTCAAGTTCGCGTCCGGATCCGTCGAGCAGCTCATCTGCACAAGTCCGACGTTGAATTTTGAATCGCGGCGCGCTCCTGGCGCCACTGTAGCTGTAGGCATCATTTATTCAGCCCGTTCTATGATCGGTAGCCTCTTCGCGCTACATGTAAATGCCACCGTTGACGTCGAGAACGTGCCCGGTGATGAAACCTGCCTCTTCGCTAACCAGAAATTTCACAGCGCTCGCCACATCTTCCGGTGTACCCATCCGTCTCAAGGGCGTGTTGCTGATCATCTTCTGCATTAATTCATTGCTCAGGCCAACCGTCATATCTGTCCCGATAAACCCCGGTGCGACCGCATTGACAGTTATGTTGCGGCTTCCCACTTCTTGCGCTAAGGATTTCGTTAATCCAATCAATCCCGCCTTTGAAGCCACATAATTCGCTTGTCCGGGATTGCCCATTTCGCCGACCACCGACGTGATGTTCACCACACGTCCCCATCGCTCCCGCATCATGCCTGGCAGTACCTGTTGTGTCGCGTAAAACGAGCCGCTCAGATTCGTCTGTAGGACCACCTCCCAATCGGCCTGCTTCATGCGCACTGCGAGGCCGTCTTTCGCAATTCCGGCATTATTCACCAGGATGTCAATGCGTCCGAATTCCTTCGATGCTTTAGAAAATCCCGCCCCGATGGATTGATGGCTTGACAGATCGACTTCGATCACAAATGTTTCCGCGCCGTTTTGCCGCATATCTGCGGAAATCTCCTCCAGTTTTTGCGCGGATCGCGCTGCCAGGATCACCCGATAGCCCGCACTGGCCAGAACTTGCGCGCAGACCTTCCCGATTCCGCGCGTCGCGCCTGTGACCAACGCCGTTCGTTTGCCCATGATTCCCTCTCATGATAATTGGTGTAATCAACTCCAGATGGCACTAAACGATCTGCGCGATTTCATCCGTGTTCTGGAAAAGAACGGCGAGCTGAAACGGATCGGCTTTGAAGTAGATCCGCACCTCGAGATCACTCAGTTCGCCGATCGTTCGGTGAAGCACGGCGGCCCCGCTCTGCTTTTCGAAAAGCCTAGAGATTCGCGCGTTCCCCTGCTCATAAACGCATTCGCGAGCATGCGGCGCATGCAGCTCGCTCTCGAGGTCAGCGATATCGAAGAGATTCCGACCCGGATTTCGAGTTTTCTCGAGCTTCAGAAGCCGGAAAGCCTGATCGATAAGTTGAAACTTCTTCCCAAGCTGAACGAACTCGGATCCGCATTCCCGAAAACCGTTTCGGACGGTCCGTGCAAGGAAGTGATTCGGCGCAAGGACTTGTCCCTGGATTACTTTCCGATCCTGCATTGCTGGCCAGGCGATGCCGGACGGTTCATTACACTCCCTCTGGTTTTTTCCAGCGATCCCAAGACAGGTAAACGCAACTGCGGCGTGTATCGCATGCAGGTATTCGATGGCCAGACTACAGGCATGCACTGGCAGAAACACAAGCAAGGTGCAGACCATTACCGGCGCTTAGTTGCCGAGAGTAAGGAAGCCAGGATGCCCGTCGCTGTGGCGATCGGCGCCGATCCTGTCACAATCTTCTCGGCCGTTCTTCCGCTTCCGCCGAGTATCGACGAGATGCTGTTCGCCGGCTTTCTTCGCGGTCAACCGGTCGAAATGGTGCGATGTGAAACTAACGATCTGCAGGTTCCCGCGCAAGCCGAAATCGTCCTGGAAGGTTATCTCAACCTTGGAGAGCTCCGGCGGGAAGGCCCTTTTGGGGACCACACAGGCTTTTACTCGCTCGACGACGACTATCCCGTCTTTCACATAGAATGCATTACGCACCGTAAGCGTCCGATCTACGCCACTACTATCGTTGGTCCTCCGCCCATGGAAGACTTCTACATGGGAAAGGCTATCGAGCGCATATTTCTTCCGCTCATGCGTCTGCAGCTTCCCGAGGTGCGCGATATCTGCATGCCGGCCGAAGGTATATTTCACAACCTGTTGCTCGTTTCGATTCGAAAGTCGTATCCCGGGCAGGCGCGGAAAGTCATGCATGCGATCTGGGGGCTTGGCCAGGCAATGTTCAGCAAATGCATTGTCGTAGTGGACGAAGACGTGGACGTGCAAAATGTTGCGGAAGTAACCTGGAAGGCTCTCAACCATATCGATCCACAACGTGACATCGAGTTCTGTCTTGGCCCGATCGATTCACTCGATCATTCGAGCCGCGCTCCGAACTACGGTTCCAAGATGGGCGTGGACGCTACCACAAAGTGGCCCGCCGAAGGCTTCACGCGGCGCTGGCCCAACGTTATCTCTATGTCACCCGAGGTAGTTCGGCGGGTGGACGAGCTTTGGAAACGCGCCGGCCTGAAGTAACAAATGGAACGCCTTCCTTACCGCGCCACGGTTGCAGCGCTGCCCTATTCGGAACTGCGTCTTCCGGTAAGTATCCTGCTCGATAACGTTCGCAGCATGTACAACGTCGGCGCGTTCTTCCGAACCGCCGACGGCGCAGGCATTGAACGTCTCTTGCTGAGTGGCATCACCGCCCGGCCTCCTGAAAATGCGATTACAAAAACGGCGCTCGGAGCCGAAAACCGGGTACCCTGGTCGCCTGTTTCTGATCCCATGCAGACGATCCATTCCCTTCGAGAAACCGGCTACGAAATCGCCGCGATTGAGACCAGCATTAGAGCTGTCGATATTTTCGACTGGCAACCTCGATTTCCTGTTTGCATTCTCTTTGGCCACGAGATCGAAGGGCTCGCACCTGCCCTGCTCGCCGCCTGCGATTCGCATGTGCGCTTGCCTATGCTCGGCCTGAAGCATTCGCTCAATGTAGCGAGCACCGGTGCCATTGTGATGTATGAGCTCTTACGAAAATTCCGCTATTTGCATCCCGCCGCGCTCCGGGCTTAGTTGATTTTCCGCCACTCGCGCCCGTCTCGTTTCAGCAGTTCATCAGCTTCTGCTGGGCCTTGGCTGCCGGCTGCGTAATTCGGAAAGTTCTTTGGACTGTGGGATGCCCAGTAGTCCAAAACCGGCTGCACAACCCGCCACCCCGACTCAATGTTGTCGGCGCGCTGAAATAGCGTGGCATCGCCGATCATCACATCGTAAATCAGGGTTTCGTACCCCGTCGACGGGGCGGTTCCAAAGTAATCCGCATATTTAAAATCCATTCGCACATCGCCGAGTTTCATAGTCGGGCCCGGAACCTTTGCGCCGAATTCAAATGCGATGCCCTCTTCCGGTTGGATGCGCAGCAGTAACCAGTTCGGGGCCGGATTGTCGATGCGCGCCTCTCGCAACAAGACAGCCGGAATCTCTTTGAACCGGATGGAGATCTGAGTCTTTCGACTGGCCATTCGTTTGCCGGTTCGAATGTAGAACGGCACGCCCGCCCAGCGCCAGTTCTCGATTTGCAGCTTCATCGCCACATATGTCTCGATTTGCGATGTGGAAGAGACATCCGCTTCAGTACGGTAAGCAGGGACGGGTTTGCCGCCGATCTCCCCAGGCCCGTACTGGCCGCGTACTGCGGTGCATGAAACCTCGCTGGATTCGCAGACTTTAATCGCCTGTATCACCTTCGCCTTTTCGGAACGTACAGCATCCGCGTCGAATGAGTTCGGCGCTTCCATAGCTGTCATCGCGACCAATTGAAAAACGTGGTTCGGCACCATGTCTCGTAATGCCCCCGTCTTTTCGTAAAACCGCCCGCGTCTTTCAACACCGACTGTTTCGGAAACTGTTATCTGCACATGATCGATTCGATCGCGGTTCCAGACCGGTTCGAACAGTCCATTGGCAAACCGGAACATCACGATGTTCTGCACCGTTTCTTTGCCGAGAAAGTGGTCAATGCGATAAATCTGGCTCTCGTCAAGGATTGCAAGGATCTTCTTGTCCAGTGCTTTCGCCGATTCCAGATCGTGTCCGAACGGTTTTTCGATCACTACGCGGCGCCACGAGCCGTTCGCTTCCTGAGCCAATCCGCTCTGGCCAAGATGTTGAACGGCGCTCCCGAAAAACCGGTCGTCAATGGCCAGGTAGAAGAAATAATTTCCTCGCGTGCCGTTTTTCGCGTCGGGTTCACAAAGCTTGGCTTTCAGGGCTTCATAGCTCTGCGGGTTATTCAAATCCCCCTGGAAATACGTCATCCGTTCAGTCAGCCAATGCCAAACCGTTTGGTTCACCATTGACTCACGCCCGCTGCTTTTGACAAAGGCCTCGAGCATTTCAAATAGCGAGCCCTGCCATGATTCATCGTTGTTTTCAGCCAAGTCGAAACCGATAATCGCGAATTCTTCGGGCAACAGCTTCGCACACGCCAAGTTGTATAAGGCGGGCACCACCAGCCGCTTTGTCAGGTCTCCTCCAGCACCGAAAATAACCATGGCGCAGGCTCCCGCGGGTGTTGCACCGCTCGCTATATCGTGAGGCATTGGTCTATTGTCCCCTTTCCGCCGTTCAGATCGAAAGATTCGCCTGTTCCTGTTCGTCTTTTAGCGCCAGCGGGTTTCTCAGGTCCATCCCGATGACTCCGAGCAGTGCAAGTATGGGTATGATCAGCGACCTGAATCTGAAACTGTAATCTCCCAAAGCTCCGCAAACTGCGCCGGCGACATAAGCCAGCCAGACCAGAGCCAGCCAGGCACTCAGTTGGAACTGCTTCTCTTTGCCAGATCGGCGGATCGCGCGGGCCAGCGGCTGATGGCGCTCGGCAACTTCATCGAACACCCAGGTCAAATATTTGGCTGTTCTCTCGGCGCACTTGACTAAAGTCCCAGTCACAAAACCCGTGTGAAGAGTCAGCGTGCTGAAATGCGTTAGCGCAGCGTTCTGAATCCCCATCGCGAGGGCAAGCATCCCGATGTACGCCAGCGATAACTCAATGGCGGTATCGGGGCGAAGCCCGGACACCGCGCACACCGGTATCAGCAATGCGATCTCGAAACAAATGGCAACCGTCGCAATCGATCGAACCCCCTTTCGTGCCCCGAACTCTATCAGTAACCTGCAAAACAAAAGCCCGAGAAAATAGGCCAGCACGGGCGTGATTCTCCGCAACATCTCGATCCAATTTTGGGAAACGGCGTGGATTCCTATTGCTATCGAGTTTCCACTCATGTTGGCGGTGTAGATATGCCCTAGCGAGAGGAAACCGACAGCATCCACGTAACCCGCGATCCACGTCAGCGACGCTGCCAGAAGAAGTCGCTGTCTTCGTTGCATCCACAGTAATGACGCTCGTTAAGTAGAAAAATCAACCATTGGCGCGTCAACAGGATACATGAGCCTCGGAGAACAGATCGTCTTTCTGCTGATTTTGGCGGTGCCTGTGGCGTGTGTCGCCTGGACCGTCACCCAAGAAGAGGTTTTTCGCGAACCACGCGAATGGTGCAAGAAAAATAGCGAGGCATGTTCACGCCTCTTCGAGCGAAAATTCTTTTACCTGTTCACTTGCGAGTACTGCTTCAGCCACTACGTATCAGCCGTTTTTCTGATCATCACCCGGTTCAAGCTTCTGTACTCCGATTGGCGGGGATACTTGCTGGCCTTTTTCGCGCTCGTCTGGGTTGCGAACGTCTATATGAATCTATACGCGCATATTCGCCTGGATGTTAAGCGCGAGCGCGTGGAAATCAAAGAGAAAGAGCAGGTTGTAAATGGCGGGAAGGATCAGGCTACTGCTGGGCGGATCCGGGCTCGGCCATGAGCTTCTTCTGATCTTCGGGCGTGAGCTGATCGTACAGTTCAGTGAAGACGGCATTGGTCCACCCGAATCCGGCCTGGTTGGCGCTGTACCCGAAATGGATGTTGGCCGCCACGTTCGATCCGCCGTTCACGACGTCATACTTTTCGACGATGTAGCCCTGGCGCAGAAATTCGCGCCGGACTAGCGAGAGGAACTTCATCGAGATCCGTTCAGCGTCCTCCTTATAGCCGTAACGGCGGAGGCCGTCCACCGCGATCATCTGCAGAGGTGCCCAGCCGAACGGAGCATCCCACTGGTTTCCCGATACGGTAGTGCTGGTCTGCAACCCGCCGACTTTTTCAAATAGGGGTAGATTCTTCTCCACTCGGGCGGCCTGTTTCTTGCTGGCAAACCCGGCCCAGAGTGGAAAGAATGTCGTCAGAAATGGATAGTGTCGGACGCGTTGGATCTGAAAATCGTAGTCGTAATACAGGCCGTCCTTGTCGTCCCACATCAAACGGTTGATCCGCTCCGCCCGCTCTTGCGCGTATTTCCGGTACACGGTCTCTTCGACATTGTTACCCAGCATCTTCAAAATGTCCGCGGTCTGCATTTCCATCACATACAGCAGAGAATTCAGGCACACCGGATTGTAGTGAATGATGTCGATATTGAAAGCGCCAAACCTGTTTGAGGGGTCGAAACCGGATTCACGCATGGAGCGATCGCCCTTGTAAAAGAGCGGCGTGAGCTGATCGGTTTTCCGGTCGTAATATTGATCGACTTCGTAATCAGTGATCTTATGCGTGCGGAAATACTGTTTCACCAGCTCATAATGCGTCAGTCCTTGCGCGTTCTTTTCGGAAGCCAGCACCTCCGGCGCTGGTCCCTCGCCGAAGTCCCAATAGCGCGAAAGGCCGGTATCCTCCGTTAAGTGTGGTGGAGCGGTCCAGAATTTGTAGTAGCTCTCGATGAGCGGCAACGCGCTTTCCAAACTTTCGCGGTTCTGTGTCTTTTTATAAACTCCAAGAACCATCTCCGTAAGAAACGGAGGTTGCGAGCGGCCGAGGTAATACGTGCGGTTGGCGTTCAAGATTTTGCCGTAATTCTTGATCTCGTAGAGGAAGTTATCGACCATATCCTTCGACAGCTCGAGCTCGTTATCCCGTAACAGCCCCAACTGAATGAAATAGCTGTCCCAGCCATACATTTCGTTGAACCGGCCGCCCGGAACCACATATGGTTTGGGCAAGTACAGCAAGCCCTGTTCTTGCATGTTCGACGTATCTTCCGGCAATACCTTGATGACGATGGCCTTGAAGGCGTCGGGAGGGATCTCCTTCTGCAGCGCTGATTCGATTTCGGAGGCGTTCTCGGTATGGGGAACAAACACCGGCCAGCGCCCGTCCGCGTCGGGATGAAACTTGGGATCGACGGCCGCTTTGGGTAGATCTTTATTAGAGCGCGTCAAAACTGCCCAGGTCTGCTTGACGTACGCCAGGATGTCCGTCGTGTTCGTCTGGGGAGACGGATTCTGCGCTAGCAGACCCGCGGCAGCGAGTAGAGAAGCGAATACCAGAGAGGCTGCAGAAAATCGGCGAATCGGTGTCATTTTTCTCCCGAACTTTACCAAACGAACGCTACTGTCTGCTCGCGATAGCCTTCGCCGGGTGGGAACTGGACATGCAAGGCCTTCCCGCGCAGCTCAGCGCCCGTGACTTTCGGCTGAACGCGATTCAGCCGGACAGGCAAATCGTAAACTGAGCCGGCCCATCCCGCGAAGACAAATGTGGCATCGCGACCTGTGGCGTGCTCATCGAGGATTTTCAACTGTTGCGTTTCGCTGCCTTGCGGCGGTAAAGCGGCGGGAACCTCGATTTCCACCGGCGGTACGGGAACAGTAATCACCTGCTCACAACCCGCAGATCCGGTCGAAAGGCAGAGTCCCGGGCTGCTAGTGACTGTCCAGCCTTTTTCCGCGCGCCGGTATTCCAAATTGACGCTTGCTGTTCCCATGTGTACGTGGCGTAGAGTCGCCCGATCCCAATCGGCCGGAAGATGCGGTGTGATGCGCAAGGTCTTTGCGGGCGCATTCCAATCGAGTCCGAAGAGGCCGCGCAAGAGTGGGCTGATGATCATTGCTGAAGACCACATCTGGTGCGAGCTGCTACGGCCCAGCGGCTGATAAAATTCGCCGGACAGCAGCTCCGTGACTGAGCCTAAATCCTGCGCCCAAGTCAAATTCAGGTTCTGCATCATCAGCTCATAGCCTGCAAGAGGCCGTCCGGCACGATATTCAGCCAGAGAAACCCAACCCGTAAAGAGCGGCCAAACAGAGCCCTGGTGATAGCTGATCGGGTCGTAAAAGGAAGTCTTGTCGCTAATGTCACGCGTGCCCCAGTCCGTGGAAAATTCGGCAGAGGCCCAACGGCTCAGCATCGGACCGGCATTCTTCAATGCGAATGAGGCGTCCCACCACGCGACAGAAGGATAAATCGCGGCGGTGTGATCCAGCGAGCCGTCCGAGTTTCGGCTGAACGCATAGAACTTTTCCGAAGGCTCGTAGTACTCGGATTCGATCTTGCTCGCGATATCCGCGGCTTTCTGCTTCGCATCGCTCGCCAGGCTTGAATCGCCAATTATCCCCCCGAGGTGCGACATCGCGTCCGCGGATTGCTGATCGAGCGCCGCGAGGTAAATCTCCTCTTCCGGCATCGTCGGAGGCCAGGATTCCACCCAACCGGTCCCTTCTTTGTTGTTGTAAATCCCGTCGTTTCCTTCGTGAGCGCGCGTGAATGCGTACGCTTTGCGGATTGCTTCCCAATTTGATTTGAGATATGTCGTATCGCCACTCGTTTTGACGTAGTCCCACATCGCCATGACCAGCAAGGGTGTGGAGTCGGCAGAAGCGTAAAAGTACGGCGTTGCCTTCCAGTCAATAGCATCAGCAGATTGCGAAAACTCGTGCATGATCTTGCCGTCGGCCCGCTGGCGGTGAATTAAGAAATCGAGCGCGCGCCGGGTGAGCGCTTGATCGCCGTAACTGTTGATGGCGTACGTTGTCCAAAGCGTATCGCGGCCGAAGAACCAGGCGTAACCGGGGCGAGCCGAATCAGCCGATTCGTAGTAGCCTGCCACCATTCCGATCTCGCCGTGATACTGCACTTGTGTCTGGTCAATGGCAATTTCGGCCCATTTGAGGGCGTCATTGATCCGAGGATCGGGCGTTTCGGCCACCACGCGGGTGTCGAAGAAATGAGCGTAATAAGCCTGCGTGGCCGAGTACAGTTGCGGCAGAGCATCTTCTATTTCGGCCGCTTGATCCTGAGGGTGTCCGCCCGTGGCCGCCATCGCGAGTATCAGCGGATATATCGTGCCGTGATCTCGCTTGGGGTCGTACGAAAGTTTTAGTTCTAGCGGAAAAGTCTGCGGATGCTCCTGATACGGCACTATGATGCCGGAACGTGTACGAGGCATAGCGACAATAGCCGAGAACTGAGGATTATCGGTGTGCAACAGATACGCGCCGTCTCCATCTTTGCCGACCCATTCGCCGTTGGGACGCCCAAAATTCGGGGCGGGCCACATACGCAGCATCTCGGGTGTGAACGAAAACGTGATCTCGATCGGCCGCGCGCTTTCGATCTCGAAATACGCAGCGACTCCCGTAGCCGGGGAGTCCGTTCCACGTGGCGCGAACATGTGCTGCCGAATGGTGAAGGCCGCGTGCGAGTAAGTGATGGTCGTCTCGGCGGGAGTGACTTTGATCTCCGCAGCTAGCGCATTTACATCAATTGGAACAGCGTAATCCCCCAGTTCGGCTCGTATTCGGAAGTTACTAAGTATCTTGACCGGCCAGAGCCAGGCTTCAAATCGGCCATCTTGCCGGCCGAATAGCGCTCCGTGTTCGCCGGCTACAGTCCAGGGATCACGCGGCACACAAGGCGACACAATTTCGAGTGAGCTTGTGCTGAGCGGGAATTTCGAGAGGGGCTTGAACTCTGCAGCCGGCGCTGATACTGCAAGCAGCAGCAGCAACATTTTCCCATGATGCATACCCTCTAGTTGATATCACTATTCGCGCATACGTACGGCGTGTTCAAACGTCCTATATATGGAGGTGAAATGGATATGACATCGGATGAACGAACTGGCGATAGCACGCCGGCGGTGAACGCAAGAATGCCAGACGTGAATGGAAGGCTGGGCGGCATTCGCGCTGCAAGCACGATCTGCCTCCTTGCAGGAATCTGGCTATTCGTCTCGCCGTGGGTGTATGGCGCGTACACACACGGGAACGCGTGGAATTCGTGGATTCTTGGCGCGGCTATTTTTCTCTTGGCATGCGTGCGGGTTTCGCGCCCGGCGTACTCAACTGGAATTAGCTGGGTAAACCTGGTACTGGGCATTTGGGTATTCTTCTCGCCGTGGATTTACGGCTACCTCGGAAATACCGGACGGTTTATCAACAGCCTTTGCGTTGGCGTAGTCGTGTTTGCGTTTTCACTCGCTAGTGGAGTCGTAGCAACAAAGCTGACCCGCATGCCTGCGCGGCACGCTTAAAAACTGATCTCCGAGTTGGACGGTGGTAATTCTGAAGGTCAGGGCCTTGGATGCAAACCACCGTTCAACTCTCTCTTGATCTAATTACCCTTCCTGAAGCACTCGAAACCGCTGAAGTTGCGATCCGCGCGGGTGTGGATTGGCTCGAAGCGGGAACCCCTCTGATACTGGCCGAAGGCACGCGCGGTGTGCGTGAGCTTCGATCGCGTTATCCAAACATCCCAATTGTTGCCGATTTGAAAGTGATGGACGGCGGATACCTGGAAGCCGAACTAATGATCAAGGCCGGAGCGACATTGGTAGTGGTGATGGGTCAGGCTCACGAGGAGACGATTGAGTCAGTGGTAAACGCAGGCCGCGACCTCGGAGCGAAAGTGATGGGCGACAATATGGCCATGCCCGATCCGATCGCCGGGGCGAAGCGTCTGGAAGAGCTTGGCTGCGATTACATCATTCATCACATCGGATACGACATGCGCACCTTGCGACGCGCTCGCGGCCAGCACGCGCCGACACCGTTGGACCGGTTGCGCGAAGTGGTCGATGCAGTATCGGTTCCTGTGCAGGCGGTCGGCGGTTTGACTTTGGAGCAGGCGACTGATACGCCGAAATACGGCGCGCCGCTGGTGGTTATTGGGGCGCCACTTACCATTGACGCGTATGCGTTCCGGACAGCCGGGGGCGATCTCCAAGGTACCTTGAAGCTGATTTGTGAAAAGGTGCACGCGTATGGAGACGTTACGGTGAAACAGGAGGCGCGCGCGTGAGTTCCATGCCGGCTCTCGTCAACTACAGCCGGGAGCCTTTTTCTGTCGAGCTGCGAGAGGTGCCGGTTCCGGAAATCGGCGAGCGAGATGTCTTGCTCAGAGTCGGGGCGGTGAGTGTTTGCGGTAGCGATCTGCATCAATGGACGGGGAAACACGGATGGGCCGTAAATTACCCGTGCATTTTGGGACACGAGTTCGGCGGAACGGTGGCGAAGACCGGAAGTGAGGTTCAGTGCTTCAAAGAAGGTGACCGCGTTGTGAGCGAGACGGCTGCGGTGATTGACGAAGCCTCACCATTAAGCCGCTGCGGGCTCTACAACCTGGACCCAAGCCGCCGCGGATTCGGCTATGGCGTAGACGGCGCAATGACCGAATACGTGCGCGTTCCGGAGCGCTGCCTCCATCGCATTCCGGGCGAACTGCCGTTTGAAAAAGCCGCGATCACGGAACCGTGCTGCGTGGCCTATAACGCCGTGTGTGTGAACGGCCGAGTGCGGCCGGGCGATAACGTTCTGGTGCTGGGCCCGGGGCCGATCGGGCTTCTGTGCGCGAAAATGGCGAAGCTGAGCGGGGCA
>Ga0213882_10000249_pt1 | contig 21188 bp, 19 predicted proteins | sample BarmaccoBMER_R09_FD_160106 | JGI IMG/M metagenome (GOLD analysis project Ga0213882, IMG submission 160106) | Barbacenia macrantha exposed rock microbial communities from rupestrian grasslands, the National Park of Serra do Cipo, Brazil - ER_R09 ...
CACGGACGGTGACACCACATGAGCTGCCCTCGGGCAACGCCCGCGTCGTGAGCTCGGCTAACCGGTCGAGGAACCCGTGCAGGGTGTCGGTGCCCAACAACAACGCCTGCAGCTCCGACAACCACGCACGACCAGGTGAGGACGACGACGGGAACATGACGGGACACCGGCCGATCCGTGGATATCGCGTCCCCAACGGCTACCGCAGATGTCACGTCCCAACGGCGTGCACGACAAAACCCCGGCAACAGACCCACCCTACGACATCGCGGAGCGTCGTCGCCAGCGCCATCCCTGGCCCCGCCGATCCGACGCCCGGCGGCTAGCCTCCCGGGCGTCGACCAGCCACCCGAGATGATAGAGGCGATCAGACTCATGACCGCTCGTTGTGTACAGCACTGCATTCTACCGCCCAGCCTGCTGCACCGCCTTGCCCGCTCCGATGACGACGCGTTGCGGGATGCCGCGCTGAACACGCTGGCCTTCGATGGCCGCTTCCGGCTGGCCCGTGCCGAGTCCGCGGCGAGCCTGCTCCGGTCGCCGAGACCGGCCACCTTCGCCCGGATCGGTGGCCGGCCGCAACGGACCATCTATGACCAGCAGGGCAGTGAGTCTCAGACGCCCGGTGTCGTCATGCGAGTGGAGGGTCAAGGGCCGCGCGAGGACCAAGCGGTCAATCAGGCATATGACGGTCTGGGCGCCACGTACTCGTTCTACTGGGCGGTGTTCGAGCGCGACTCCATCGACGACGCCGGTATGCCCCTGCTCGGCCTGACTCACTACGGTCAGCGCTATGACAACGCGTTCTGGGACGGCGCGGGCCACATGTTCTTCGGCGACGGCGACGGGCGGATCCTCACCCAGACCACGGCGGGGATCGACGTCATCGGCCACGAGCTCACCCACGGCGTCACCCAACATGAGGCGAACCTGACCTACTCCGGGCAGTCCGGAGCGCTCAACGAGTCGGTGTCCGACGTGTTCGGAATCCAGGTCAAACAGCATGCTCTCGGCCAGGATGTGCACAGCTCCGACTGGCTCATCGGGGCGGACATCGTCGGCCCGGCCCTGCGTCCGGCGTTGCGGTCGATGAAGCAGCCCGGCACCGCCAACCCCTACGACGATCAACCTGCGGACATGAGCGGCTACGTGCCGGGCGGCGATGTCCACCTCAACTCGGGTATCCCCAACCGTGCCTTCTACGTGGTGGCCACCACCCTCGGCGGACATGCCTGGGACGCCGCCGGGCCGATCTGGTACGCCGCGCTGGCGGACCTGCGGCTGCGGCGTAACGCGACGTTCCGTGACTTCGCGCGGATCACCTTGCGCCACGCCCGGCAGATCTATGGCACGGCCAGCGACCAGGCCCACGCCGTGCAGCAGGGTTGGGAAGCGGTCAAGGTTCAGCTGTGACGAAGACACTAGCCGGGGGAGGAGCGACGTTGGACACTGGACGACATGCGCGTGTACGTGACTCGTCGTGGCGGCCTCGCCGGGGTTGCCCTGCACGCCACTCTCGACACCGCGCAGCTCTCCACTGCTGACGCTACTCGCGTCGAGGCCGCGCTGCAGGATCTACCCTGGGGTCGGCTTCCCGCCGAGCCCACCGGGGCGGACCGCTTCCGTTACGAGATCCTCATCGAGGAGGGCGGCCACGAGCGGCGCGTAGAGCTGGGTGAAACCGAGATTCCGGACACCCTGCGTCCGCTCTTGGAGCTGCTACCCGGCCATGGGCGGATCCGCCCCGCCTCGGGCGCGGCGGCCTCGGGCCCGCAGGGAGCGCCGCCGTGATGACCCACCAGACCGTGCGCGAGTACTTTCCGTAACGGGCACAACGCGGTAGCGTCTAATGTGGATCGCGTACGGTGGGTGACGTCCCCTCCCGCCCCGAGGTCCGGCCCGGAAGGCTGGTGCGCCGCCCACCCGCCGACCACCGGAACCCGAGCGACCGGTAACCAGCTGGGGTTGAATCGGTGGTGATAGGGGCCAGAATCGTGTAGGGGGGAGTGGGAAATGATTCAGCTGGAGGATCTCACCAAGGTTTACCGGATGGGCAAAGTAGAGGTGCGCGCACTCTACGGCGTCGACCTGACCATCGATGACGGTGAGCTGGTCGCGATCATGGGCCCGTCCGGGTCCGGCAAGACCACGCTCATGAACATCGTGGGCTGTCTGGATGTCCCGACCAGTGGGCGCTACCTGCTCGATGGCACCGACGTCAGCCGGCTGTCCGACAACCGGCTGGCCAAGATCCGCAGCCGCAGGATCGGGTTCGTGTTCCAGTCGTTCAACCTGGTCGCACGCACCACCGCGATCCGCAACGTCGAGCTCCCTCTGGTCTACGCCGGGGTGCGGGCCCGGCGCAACCCGGCTCGGCTCGCGCTGGAGCAGGTGGGGCTGGGCGACCGTCAGAAGCATCTGCCCAACGAGCTCTCCGGTGGTCAGCAGCAGCGGGTGGCGATCGCCCGGGCGTTGATCAACGATCCGGCGATCCTGCTCGCCGACGAGCCCACGGGCAACCTCGACACCGCCTCCAGCGCCGAGATCCTGAAGCTGCTCGGCGCGCTGAACGATACCGGCCGCACGGTGGTGGTCATCACCCACGAGGAGGAGGTCGCCCGGTTCGCCAAGCGGGTGGTGCGGCTGCGCGACGGGCGCATCGTGAGTGACCAGGTGCAGCGGAACCGGACGGAGGTCATCGCGTGAACCTGCGGGAAGCGTTGCGAATCGCGCTGCGCGGACTGCGCGCCAACCGGCTGCGCTCCGTGTTGACCATGCTCGGTATCATCATCGGGGTCTCTTCGGTGATCCTGCTGGTCGCTATCGGCAACGGGGTGCAGTCCTCGGTCAACGAGAAGATCCAGCCGCTGGCCAATCTGATCACGATCGTGCCGTCGGTCGGCAACGTCCCCGGTGGCGCCCCCCCGAAGGACCTGATCGACGCCGATGTCGCGGCGCTGCAGGACCCGGCGCTGTCCCGCCACGTCGCCGCCGTGATACCCGCCACCACCGGCAAAGCGTTGACCGAGACTGACGCCTACCGGTTCCGGGCGACCGTCGTCGGCTCCACCGACCGCTGGCTGGAGGTGAACAACCAGGACATGGCGGCGGGGTCGTTCTTCGACGAGGCCCAGGTCCGCTCCACGGCACGAGTGGTGGTGCTCGGTCCCAGCGTGGCGAGCTACCTCTTCGGTACCGATCCGACGGCCGCGCTGAGCCACACCGTTCGGATCAACCGCCAGACCTTCCGCGTCATCGGCGTGATGCAGTCCGTCGGTGAGCCGGGCGACAGCGTCGCGGTCATGCCGCTGAACACCGCGCGCCGCTACATCTTCGGTGGTGGGGACAAGGTCAACCAGATCATCGTCCAAGCCGCCGAGGCGGCCGCGGTGCCCGCCGCCGAGAACGACGTGATGCGCATCCTCAGCGAACGACACCGGATCAAGGACCCCGCGAACAGGGACTTCGAGGTCCAGTCGCTGCGCAGCCGGCTCGACACCTTCAACCAGATCCTGCGAATTCTCACCTTGTTCACCGCCGCCGTCGCGGCGATCTCACTGTTCGTCGGTGCTATCGGAGTCCTGAACATCATGCTGGTCTCGGTCACCGAACGAACCCGCGAGATCGGCATCCGCAAGGCGATCGGCGCCACCCGCCGCGCGATTCTCGAACAGTTCCTCATCGAGTCTCTCGTGCTGGCCGGCTTGGGCGGGGTTATCGGCATCCTGGTCGGGGTCGGGTTATCGATCCTCGGTGCGACTGTCGCGCCCGCCTTCGGCCCCACTTTCGCTACCTTCGCACCCGCTGTGACCATCTCTTCTGTGGCGATCTCGTTCGCGATAAGCCTCGCGATCGGACTCATCGCCGGCGGCTACCCGGCCAACCGCGCCGCCCGGCTACGACCCATCGAAGCCCTCAGGTTCCAGTAGCCAAGCCCTCAGGTTCCAGTAGCCGCCAGCCCGACCCCACCGACGCGCGACCCCCCCGTAACCCCCCGCCGACTGAGGCGTTGCACAGTCTGAAGCCGAAGACACAGGGGGATCTCGCTGTGACCATGATTAAGGCCAGCTCATCGACACTGTCTCCAGTCCGGCGCTCCCGCGCCCGGTTCTGGGTGTCGCTCGGGCTGGCCGCCGCGCTCAGCGCGGCGGCTGGGTGTGGCAGTGAGCCACCGCCACCGGCGACCGGGCGGGTGGAGCGCGGCTCGGTGGTGACGAAGGTGTCGGCCTCGGGTTCGTTGTCCGCCATCAGACAGCAGAACCTGGGCTTCCCGAAGGAAGGGCAGCTCAAGGAGGTGATGGTCAAGGTCGGGGATCGGGTGACCCCAGGGCAGGTGCTGGCGCGGACCGATGACTTCGCGCTTCGGCAGGCGTTGAACCAACTGCAGGGGCAGCTGAACTCGCAGCAGGCGCTGTTCGGCAAGTTCGTGAACGACACGACTGTGCAGGGCGCTCAGGCCACCCTCGACCAGGCGCGTCAGATCCTCGCCGCGACGCAGCGGGCGGTCGACGCGGAGCTTGCTGCGGATCAGTCGGCGACTGACAGCGCGCACAAGCAGCTGGACTTCGACAGCTATTCGCTGGATAAGGTCCAGGAACAGCTGCGAGCCGATCAGGCCTCCTGCGCCGTCTCCGGGGGAATCCCCTACACTCCGCCCCCGCCCGGTAACGGTGGCGGTAACGGCTCGGCCGGCATTAACGGGCCTGGCTCGTCGGTCGGGGTGGGGCCGGCTCAGGCCGGTCTGGACAACCCCGTGAAGGCCGGCCCGGTGAGCGCGGGCACCACCGGACCAGGTCCGGCCGGCAACGGAAACCCCGCCTGCAACCGCATCGCCCAGGACCAGTCCAATGTCCTCAAGGCACGGAACACGGTGCTGTCGGACAAGGCCGCGCTGGTCGCCGATCAGCAGAAGGAGAGAGTCGACCGCACCCAGGGGGAGGTCACGGTCGAGAACGCCCGCCAGAACGTCGTCACCGCGCAGAACACTCTCGAATCCGCAGCCAGCGATCGACCGTTCAACATCGATCAGCAGGTCGCGCTGGTGGCCAGCATTTCGGCTCAGGTTGCCTCGGCTCAGCGAGATGTCGAGAACACCGTGCTACGCGCGCCGGTCGGGGGCACCGTGTCGGTCATCAACGGCACGGTCGGGGAGTACGTCCAGCCCAGCTCGGGAACCAGCCCGCTGGCGCCGGGCGTCGCTGCCGCTATCCCCGGGCTCAACGGTGTCACGTCGAGCAGCAGCAGCTCCTTGGGCAACCCCGCGACCGGTGCCCAGCGTCCCGGCGGCACTCAGTTCATGGTTCTCGATGACGTGAACAGCTTCCAGGTCGTCGTGCCGTTCGAGGAGTCCGACGCCGCGAAGGTGGCGCCGAACCAGAAGGTCAATATCACCTTCGATGCCATCCCCGATCTCACCCGCTCGGGCACCGTCGTCTCCGTGGCCCCCGGCGGCAGCAACATCTCCAGCGTCATCAACTACTACGTCACCGTGGTGCTCAACGAGATCGACCCGCGGCTCAAGGACGGTCAGACCGCGCAGGCACGGGTGATCACCAACCAGGTCGAGGATGTCCTCACCGTGCCCAACTCGGCCGTCCACAAGCGTGGCGACCAGAGCACCGTGACTCTCATCGACGCCAATGGCTCCCAGCAGCAGGTGAGGTTCCAAGCCGGTCTCGTCGGCGACGACCGTACCCAGGTCATCTCTGGTCTCAGGGAGGGCCAGCAGGTCATCCTCCGTGAAGGAGTGTGATCAGGTTCGCCCACGTGGGGTCGCCAGTCTCTCCAAGGCGCCCGAACCGGGCTTGGTCTGCCGCCAGCTGCTCGCGGTTGTGATGACGGCGATGGCCGATGTCTTGAGTGGCTCGGCGACACCGGTCAACAGCGTCAGAAAGTCCTCGAGGCCGGGATTGTGGCCTACCAGGACCACTGTCGATGCCGTGGACGGGAGTTCCGCAGTGGTGGTCAGCAGGTTCTCAGCCGAGGCCCGGTAAAGCCATTCGTCGTGGCGGACTCGGGGTGTCGGATCCAACTCGGTGGCAGCAAGATCCCAGGTCTGCACGGCTCGAACTGCGGTGGAGCACACCACCAGGTCGATCGTGGGGGCCTGTTCACGCAGCCAGCGACCGACGGCTGGGGCGTCCCGACGCCCGCGCGCGGCCAGTGGACGAGCGGCATCGGGAGTCTCCTTCGGCCATGCCGACTTGGCATGCCTGATCAGGAGGAGCGTACGCGTCATAGTCACCCTGGGTCATAGTCACATTGCGTCACAGTTACTCTGTGTACCGGTTACCTTGTGTCATAGCTGATCTGCGAATCACTCTAACGCCAGGGTGCGCAGCACCAACCGCGCCGCGTCACCACCGGACTCCTCGCCGATCTCGAGAGCGGCGGGGACGTCGAGATCATCCACCAGGGCGGCGGTGAGCGCGTCCGTCGCGGCCCGCGACGTCAGCGCTCTTCCGGCCGCCGAGTACAGCCTGTCGAGCCGGTTCGCCTGGTCGGCGATGTCTTCGGAGCGGAACTCCCAGCTCAGCCGCCACGGCCGGTTGAGTAGCAGCAGCCGTACCGCCGCAGCCGGATAGGAGCGGAGCAGGTCTGAGACCAGCACCAGGTTGCCCCCCGACTTGGCCATCTTCGCGCCGTCGACGGTGACGGTCCCCACCGGGAACTCGGCCCGCGCGAAGGGGCCGACGCCGGTTGCCGCCTCGACCATGGCGGCCTGGTAGGCACGGTGGGGGAAGCTGAGGTCAGCGCCGCCGGCGAGGATGTCCACCGCGCAGCCGTGCACGCCCAGTGCGATGGCGGCGCACTCCGCATGCCAGCCGGGCCGTCCACGACCCCAGGGGCTGGGCCAGCCGGGCTGGTCGTCGGTGGAGGGCCGCCACACCGGGACGTCGAAGGGGTCCTCGCGGTTCAGGTCCTCGGTCCGATCACCGAACTCGACCGCGAGCTCCGTGGCCTCCTCCAGCGTCAGCCCGGTCTTGGCCGGCACGTCGGCGCCTCGGAAGTACACCGCACCGTCGCGCTGGTAGGCGTGGTCCGTGGCCAGCAGCGCCAAGGCCAGCTGCACGACCCGCCCGACGTGGTGCCGGGCCCTCGGCTCGTACTCGGGCCGGCGCACCCGCAGCGCGGCCATGTCCCGCCCGAACAGGTACTCCTGCTCGAGGGCGAACTCGTCGAAGTGCCGACCGCGCCGCTGCGCGGCGTGGGTCAGCACGTCATCGACGTCGGTGACATTGCGACAGGTCAGGGTTTCCGCCCCGGCCAGGCGAAGCACCGCGGCGGCCGCATCGGCCCACACGAACGTGCCGGCGTGCCCCAGATGGGTCACATCGTAGGGAGTGATGCCGCAGACGTAGAGCCGAGCCGGGCTGACGACTGGCAGCGCGGAACCACCCAGCCGGATCCGGTCGGTATGCTCGCGGCGACCGAGGTGGTCCATCTCCCTATCCTGCCCGCGTCCGGCGGGGAGTTCTCCCCCAGGGACGGGTTCGAGGCTCGAGTCGTCGGCCATGATGCGGGGATGGACAGTCGTGACCGTGACCCCACCGGACGTGCCCGTAACGCCCGTCCCCGAGACGCCCAGGGGCGGCCGCTGCCGCGTGGCGCGCGGGGGGTCGACCGCATTCCCGAGGACGCCGTGCTCAGCCCCGAGGACGCGGTACGGCAGGCGCAGCGGCTCATCGACGACGGCTACCCCTTCCAGGCCCACGAGGTGTTCGAGGGGGTGTGGAAGGCGACGTCGGGGGAGTACCGCCGGCTGTGGCAGGGTCTGGCGCAGCTCGCCGTCGGCCTCACCCACATGCAGCGGGCGAACCGGAAGGGGGCGGTGGCGTTGCTGCGCCGCGGCGCGGACCGGCTCGACCCGTACACCGCCGAGCCTCCGTACGGCCTGGACGTCGCGGGCCTGGTCGCTCACGCCCGCTCGCTTGCCGCCCGCATCGAGCGCGACGGGCTGGCAGCCGCGGCCGGCGGCCTCCGGCTGCGGCTGCAGCCGTGAGTGGGAAACAGTGTCATAGCACTCAATGCCACTCACAGGCGCGACCGAAGGGAGCGCAATGCGCATCGGGATGAGCTTGAGCTACAGCGGTGGTTTCGCCGAGACCGTCGCGGAGCTGGCCGACCACGAGAAGGCCGGGCTCGACATCGTGTTCGTGCCCGAGGCTTACAGTTTCGACGCGGTCAGCCAGCTGGGGTTCATCGCCGCCCGCACCGAGCGGCTGGAGATCGCGTCGGGGATCCTGCCGATCTACACCCGCACTCCGGCACTGACGGCGATGACCGCGGCTGGGTTGGACTACGTCTCCGACGGTCGGTTCACCCTGGGCATCGGAGCCTCCGGGCCGCGGGTGATCGAGGGCTTCCACGGGGTGCCCTACACCGCGCCGCTGGGTCGGACCCGGGAGCTGGTGGAGATCTGCCGCATGGTGTGGCGTCGGGAGCCGCTGGAGTACCAGGGCAGGCACTACCGGATCCCCCTACCCGGTACCACGCGGTCCGGTACCGGCTCGGGGTCGGGCAAGCCGCTGAAGCTGATCAACCACCCGGTGCGGGGGCGGATCCCCATCGTGATCGCGGCGATCGGGCCCCAGAACGTGGCGATGGCTGCGGAGATCGCCGAGGGCTGGCAGCCGATCTTCTACCTGCCTGAGCGGGCCGCCGAGGTATGGGGTGCTTCGCTGGCTGCGGGCAGGGCCAGACGGGACCCGGCACTGGGTGATCTCGATGTCGTGGCCGGCGCCCCGCTGGCCATCACCGACGACGGACACGCCGTCGCCGGGCTGCTCGACGCCATCCGCCCGATGCTGGCGCTCTACATCGGCGGCATGGGCGCGCGGGGCCGCAACTTCTACCACGACCTGGCCTGCCGCTACGGGTTCGAGGCGCAGGCCGAGGTGATCGCGGATCGTTACCTGGCGGGCGACAAGAACGCCGCCGCCGCCGCGGTGCCCGACGAGCTGGTCCGCCGCAGCTCGCTGATCGGTGCCGCCGGCTACGTCCGTGAACGGCTGGCGGTGCTGCGCGCGTCAGGCGTCACCACGCTGAGCGTGACCCCGATGGCCGGATCCGCCGCCACGCGGGTCCGGCTCATCGAGCGGATCCGGGATCTCGCGGGTTGAGCGACCCCATATCTTGTCATCGCCGATGCGCGGCGGACCACATGATGGAGAAGGAAGCGGGAATGGACCTGCTGGAGACCGTGAACACCCTCGCCACCAAGGCCTTGAGCGGTCAGAGACCTACCCGCGAGGAGGTCCTGCGTGTGCTGCGAAGCGAGGACGACGACCTCATGGACGTGGTCGCCGCCGCGTTCCGGGTTCGACGGCACTACTTCGGGAAGCGCGTGAAACTGAACTTCCTGGTGAACCTGAAGAGCGGGCTGTGCCCGGAGGACTGTTTCTATTGTTCGCAGCGGCTCGGTTCGGGAACCGAGATCCTGAAGTACACCTGGTTGGGGCCTGAGGAGGCGGCCGCGTTGGCCGGGGCGGGCATCTCGGGCGGCGCGCGGCGGGTGTGCCTGGTGGCAAGCGGGCGCGGACCCACCGACCGGGACATCGGTCGCGTCGCCGACGTCATCGGCGCGATCAAGGCCGAGCACCCGGCGGTCGAGGTCTGCGCGTGCCTGGGCCTGCTGTCTGACGGGCAGGCGGCGCGACTGCGGGCGGCGGGTGCGTATGCCTACAACCACAACCTGAACACGGCCGGTGGGAGGTACTCCGACATCTGTACCACCCATACCTACGACGACCGGGTCGACACCCTCCGACGTGCCCAACGCGCCGGCCTGTCCCCCTGCTCGGGGATCATCGCGGGGATGGGGGAGCGCGATGAGGACCTGGTCGACGTGGCACTGGCCCTGCGCGATCTCACACCGGACTCCGTCCCGGTGAACTTCCTGATTCCGTTCGAGGGCACGCCGCTGGGCACGGAGTGGAACCTCACGCCGCGGCACTGCCTGCGCATTCTGGCGATGGTGCGGTTCGTGTGCCCGGATGCGGAGGTCCGTGTCGCGGGCGGGCGGGAGATCCACCTCGGCTCGATGCAGCCTCTCGCGTTGTACCTGGCTAACTCGATCTTCTTGGGTGACTATCTGACCAGTGAGGGCCAGCAGGGTCACCAGGACCTGGAGATGATCGCGGAGGCCGGTTTCACGGTCGAGGGTCTCGAGTGCGCGAAGCCGGTGGCCCGTGGTGGGCCGGCGCAGGTCGCGCTGCGCCACCGCGGCGCGGGGACGGACCTGCCCCCCAATGCGTGAGCGCTGCGCGCCTGAGCCTTCCGCCCTGGCGACGCGGCGGCTGCTCGCGCTCGACCAGGCGCATGTCTGGCACCCCTACGGCTCGATGCCGGCCACCGAGGAGCCCTTCCTGGTCGAGTCCGCTCGCGGGACGCGCCTGCGGTTCGCCGAACCGGTCGAGGGGGCTCACGAGGTCGTCGACGGGATGTCGTCCTGGTGGGCGGCTGTCCACGGGTACGCGCACCCGGCGCTGGACGCGGCCGTGCGCGAGCAGGTGGCGCGGGTCAGCCATGTCATGTTCGGCGGGCTCACGAACGCGCCGGCGATCCGCCTGGCCACCCGGCTGGTGGAGCTGACTCCCGACCCCTTGCGTCATGTGTTCCTCTGCGACTCGGGCTCGGTCTGCGTCGAGGTGGCCATCAAGATGGCCATCCAGTACTGGTGGTCCCTCGGGCGCGGGCGCAAGCACCGTCTGATGACCTGGCGCGGTGGCTATCACGGCGACACCTTCCACCCCATGTCGGTGTGCGACCCGGACGGCGGGATGCACCACCTGTGGAGTGGGCTGCTGGGGCGGCAGGTCTTCGCCGACATCCCTCCCTGCGGGTTCGACACTCCCGTCGACCCGACGTACGTGGCGCATCTGGAGGCGCTGCTGGCCCACCACGGCCCGGACCTCGCCGCGGTCATCGTCGAGCCGGTGGTCCAGGGCGCGGGCGGCATGCGGTTCCACAACCCCGGCTACCTTCAGGTGCTGCGCGAGCTGACCCGAGAGCATGACATCCTATTGATCTTCGACGAGATCGCCACCGGGTTCGGGCGCACCGGAGCGCTGTTCGCGGCCGAGCACGCCGGGGTGAGCCCGGACATCATGTGCCTCGGCAAGGCACTGACCGGCGGCTACCTCTCGCTGGCCGCGGCACTGTGCACGAGTGAGATCGCCCAGGGGATATCCCAGGGCGCGATGCCGGTGCTCGCGCACGGGCCCACGTTCATGGGCAACCCCCTCGCCTGCGCGGTCGCGAACGCGTCAGTCGAGCTGTTGTGCGGACGCGACTGGGCGGCGGACGTGGCTCGCATCGAGAAGCGGCTGCTGGCCGGACTGTCGCCGGCGACCCGGCTGCCGGGAGTCGCGGATGTGCGGGTGCTCGGCGCGATCGGGGTCGTGCAGCTCGACCATCCGGTCGACGTCGCCGTCGCCACCCGTGCCGCGATCCGCTCCGGCGTGTGGCTGCGGCCGTTCCGTGACCTCATCTACACGATGCCGCCGTTCGTGGCTGACGACGCCGACATCGACGCCATCGCCCGGGCCATCCACGCTGCGGCGCGGGTCGCGTGACCCGCCGTCACGTCCCTGCCACAGTGGACGGTTGTGCCTGACCACTGTGGACAAGCTCCCGCCGGGCATGGCACCGTGAGTGGATGCGCGAGCTGAACGCCACCTCGGCCGCCCTGCTCGGACTGCTGCACACGGGCCCGATGACCGGCGGGCAGCTGGTCGCGGCCGCGGCGGAGCGGTTCGGGTCGTTCTTCAGCGTCACCCGCAGCCAGGTCTACCGCGAGCTGCCCGTGCTCGCCGAGGCCGGCCTGCTCCGGCTCGGCATGCGGGGAGCGCGGTCCAGCCAGCAGTACGTCCTCACCACCCCCGGCAAGCGCGCGTTCAAGTCCTGGCTGAGCTCCACCTCCGGCTCGGACAACCTGCGCAGCCCACTGGTCCTGCGCCTCGCCTGCGCCGGGGTGCTCACCCCCAAGCAGCGCGCCAACCTGGTCAGCGGCGCCCGAGCCGACTACCTCCGTTACCTGGACGAGGCCAGGACCGCCGTGTCGGCCGCCACCAACCTGTACACCAAGGCGGTCGCGGACTTCACTGTGGCGCACCGGCGCGCGATGCTCACGCTGCTCGACGCCATCCCCACGGACTGAGCGACCGGGCGACTACCCTGGCTCGACGTGAGCACCGACGTCGCCGCCGACCTCAAGGACCTAGCCGCCACCCTCGCCGGGATCGAGGCCGCGCTGGACGTCGACCGGTTGCGGGCGCAGGTGGCCGAGCTGCAGGAGCAGGCGTCCCGCCCCGACCTGTGGGACGACGTCGAGCATGCCCAGCAGGTCAACAGCAGGCTCGCCCACAAGCAGGGCGACCTGCGGCGGGTGCTCGGGCTGCGACAGCGGCTGGAGGACGTGGAGGTGCTCTACGAGCTGGCCGAGGAAGGCGCTGACGAGGGGGTCCGCGGCGAGGCCGAGGCCGAGCACAACCGGTTGCGTAAGGAGATCGCGTCACTGGAGACCCGGACCCTGCTGGCCGGGGAGTATGACGAGCGGGACGCCCTGGTGACGATCCGCTCGGAGGCCGGGGGAGTCGACGCTGCCGACTTCGCCGAGATGCTGATGCGGATGTACCTACGGTGGGCCGAGCGGCACGGCTACCCGACCGAGGTCTACGACATCTCCTTCGCGGAGGAGGCCGGGATCAAGTCGGCGACGTTCGTGGTCAAGGCCCCTTTCGCCTACGGCGTCCTGTCGGTCGAGCAGGGCACCCACCGGCTGGTCCGGATCTCACCGTTCGACAACCAGGGCCGCCGCCAGACTTCCTTCGCCGGCGTCGAGGTGCTGCCGGTGACCGAGACCACCGACCACGTGGAGATCCCGGAGAACGAGATCCGGATCGACGTTTTTCGATCTTCGGGACCTGGTGGGCAGAGCGTCAACACCACCGACTCCGCGGTACGCATCACCCATCTGCCCACCGGGCTCGTGGTGTCCTGCCAGAATGAGAAATCGCAGATCCAGAACCGGGCCGCGGCGATGCGAGTCCTGCAGTCCCGGCTGCTGGAGCGCAAGCGCCGGCAGCAGCAGGCCGAGCTGGACGCGCTCAAGGGTGAGGGCAGCTCGTGGGGCAACCAGATGCGGTCCTACGTGCTGCATCCCTACCAGATGGTCAAGGATCTACGGACCGAGCACGAGGTGGGCAACCCGGCCGCGGTGCTCGACGGGGACATCGACGGCTTCCTCGAAACCGGTATCCGGTGGCGCCGCCAGCAGTGACGGCGCCTCGCCGGCGCGGGCCGCTGGAGCCTTCGCCGTGTTGCCGGGCACGTACCGGCCCTGGATGAGTAGACTCGCCGCTCGTGATCCGGCTCGAGCACGTCAGCAAGTCCTACCGGACTTCTACCCGACCCGCTCTCGATGACGTCACAGTCGAGGTCGAGAAGGGCGAGTTCGCGTTTCTCATCGGACCGTCCGGATCGGGTAAGTCCACTTTACTGCGTCTGTTGCTGCGTGAGGAGGTGCCGAGCAAAGGTGAGGTCTACGTGGCCGACCTGAACGTCAGCAAGCTCTCCCAGCGCCGAATCCCGCAGCTGCGGCAGCGGGTGGGCTGCGTGTTCCAGGACTTCCGGCTGCTGGGTAACAAGACCGTCTCCGAGAACGTCTCGTTCGCGCTCGAGGTGATCGGCAAGCCCCGGCACACCATCCGCAAGGTGGTACCCGAGGTGCTTGACCTCGTCGGCCTGGAGGGCAAGGCGGACCGGATGCCGCATGAGCTCTCCGGCGGAGAGCAGCAGCGGGTGGCGATCGCCAGAGCCTTCGTGAACCGGCCGCTGCTGCTACTGGCCGACGAGCCCACTGGAAACCTGGATCGCGACATCAGTCACGAGATCATGCTACTGCTGGAAAGGATCAACCGAACCGGCACCACCGTGCTGATGGCCACCCACGACCACGCGATCGTCGACTCCATGCGCCGCCGCGTCGTGGAGCTGCACCTCGGGCAGGTGGTCCGGGACGAGAGCCGCGGCGTGTACGGCGTCGGCCGCTGAGACCTGCCTGCCGGGTCGAGGCATCAGTACCGCGAACCCCCCACCACCGATCTGAGGAATGTCACTCCCCATGCGTGCCAGCTTCGTGTTCAGCGAGGTCGCGACCGGCCTGCGCCGCAACGTCACGATGACCGTGGCGATGATCCTGACTACGGCGATCTCACTCGGCCTGCTCGGCGGTGGCCTGCTCGTGGTCCGCACCATCGACCGGATGCAGCAGGACTACTACCAGCGCGTCGAGACCGTGGTGTACCTCAGCGCTGACATCAGCGCGAACGACCCCGGTTGTACGTCGAGCACCTGCTCGGCCCTGCGTGGGCAGCTGGAGTCCACTCCGGGCGTGCAGACAGTGATATTCGAGAGCAGGCAGGCCGCCTTCGCGCGGTTCCAGCGCATCTTCCAGGGCCAGCCGGAGCTCCTGCAGCTGGCCAGGCCCGAGGCGCTACCGGCGTCGCTGCGGGTCCAGCTGTTCGATCCGGCCCGTTTCCCCTCCATCGCCAAGGCGTTCACCGGGCGTCCCGGCGTGGACCGGGTCACCGACCAGGGGGAGTACCTCCGGCAGCTGTTCCGAGCCCTCGACGGGCTGCGCAACGCCACCTTCGTGATCGCGCTGATCCAGGCTCTCGCGGCACTGCTGCTGATCTCCAACACGATCCAGATATCGGCCTTCACCCGGCGCGCCGAGGTCGGCGTCATGCGGCTGACCGGTGCCTCCCGCTGGTACACCCAGCTGCCCTTCCTGCTCGAGGCGGTGGTCGCCGGCGCGGTCGGTGGCCTGCTGGCGATCGTGGGCCTGGTGATCGGCAAGATGGCTTTCGTGGACCGGGTGCTGGCCGGGGTGTTCGAGGCGGCGATCGTGCCGCGGCTGGGCTACGCGGACATCTTCTCGGTCGCCCCGATCCTGCTGCTGGTGGGTGCCGCGGTCGCCGCGCTGACCGGTTACGTGACCTTGCGTCTCTATGTGCGGACGTGATGCGCTGCGCGCTTGTGAGTGGCGATAAGGGCTATAGGTCGCATCGCCACTCACAAGGTGACCGAAGGAAGCCATGAAGGAACACGGCCGCAAGGTGATCGTGTCGAACCGGCGGGCCCGGCACGACTACGAGATCATGGACACCTACGAGGCGGGCATCGTGCTCACCGGCACGGAGGTGAAGTCCCTGCGGGCCGGCCGCGCCTCACTCGCCGACGCCTTCGCCAGCGTCGAGGACGGTGAGGTGTGGCTACGCGGCGTGCACATCCCGGAGTACACCCAGGGTAGCTGGACCAACCACGAGCCCCGGCGGACCCGCAAGCTGCTGCTGCACCGCAAGGAGATCCTCCGGTTGATCGGTAAGACCAGAGAGCAGGGACTGGCCCTGGTGCCGCTGTCGATGTACTTCGCCGACGGCAAGGTGAAGGTGGAGATCGCGCTGGGCCGCGGCAAGCGGTCCTACGACAAGCGGGCCGACCTGGCCAGGCGCGACGCGGACCGCGAGGTGGCACGGGCTTTGGGGCGGCGGGCCAAGGGCATGGGATGAGTGCCGGGCGTCCGCGCGGTAGTATGAGGTGGTTGTCCAGCCAGCAAGGGGGTGAACGGTTTCGACTTCGGATGTCGAGTCAGTGGGAAGCGTGCCGGTGCAGGCGAGAGACCACCGCAAGCGTCATCGCAACCAGATAAGCGCCGATTCCAATCGCGCTCAGTTCGCCCTCGCTGCCTGAGCGAGGGTGACTGTGTCGGACCGGGGATGTCCCCGCCCCGGACTCCGGCATCAGCTAGGGGACTTCTACCACCAGGCCCGGTCGCGGGGCCTGGAGGGGACACCGACAGCGACTGGGATCGTCACACCGGCTCGTCCGCGTGACCGGTGGGTCCGAGTAGAGGCGTAGCGGACTGCGCACGGAGAAGCCCTGACGAGGCGACGAAGGACCCGGGTTCGATTCCCGGCACCTCCACCATATGAGTCTTACTAGAACCCATGGCCAAGAGGGTTAGGGGTGGTGAGGCTGTGGAGTGTGCAGCGTCGTGCCTGGTTTGGGGTGCGGTGCTGTTGCGTTGTGTGGGCGCGTCGCTGTGGAGGGTTGAGCGTGGCCCTGCGGCCCGGCTGGGGCGGCGTAGGCCGGGGGTGGTGTCGGTGTCTTTGGGGTAGCCCTGCCACGTGTTGTACGCCTTAGCGAGGACGTTGAACGGCTCGTTCATTTCGTGGCTGACGATGGTGCGGCCGTCTACGTAGAGCTTGGTGAAGATGGTCCGGTTCATGAGCGCGCGGACGGCTTCGCTGCCCGCTTGGTACATGCTGTGGGGGTCGGTCATGAGGTCTAGGGCGAGGGTGAGGAACTGGGCACCGTCGTCTAGCTGGTTCTCGGCCTGCTCCAGGGTGTGCTCGATCCGTTTGCGGTCGTCACGGATGGTGTCGAGCTTGGCGCGGAGCGTGTCTTTCGGCCACCCTTCCTCGGCAGCGAGGTCAAGGAAGTAATTCTCTTTCTTGTCGAGCTTGGCGAGGTTGGCCGTGAGCTTGTCCCGCATCTCCTCGGAGAGCTTGCTGTTGCTCGTTTTCGCCTCATCGATGAGTGAGTGTATGAGGGTGTGGAACTCCTCCGGCAGCCCGAGTGTGGTGTAGTGGTTGATCACGGCTTGTTCCATGACCTCTACCGGGATGTAGGGGTGGTCACAGATGTGGTCCTGGCGGCCGGTGCAAAAGAAGTAGTAGTAGACGCCGCCGTGGCGGCCTTTGGCGCGTTGGACGAGAAACCGCCGCTTGCACCGGTTGCACCACACGGTTCCTTTGAGGTAGTGGGGGTGGGCGCGATGCCGGACACCGGTGCCGCTGTGGGTGTCGAGTACGTTTTGTACCTGGTCGAACAGGTCCTCAGATATCAGCGGTTCGTGACGGCCGGGGTATTCGATGCCTTTATAGGTGACGTATCCGCAGTAGTAGCGGTCACGGAGTAGCCGGAACATGGTTTGGATCGACACAGGTTCACCGTCGGGCATGCGTAGCCCGGCGTCGGTGATCTTGGCGCGTATGTCGTCAATGTTGGCGAACGTACCGGTGGCCGCGAGCTCGAACGCCATCACGACGCGCGGCGCGCGGTCGGGGTCTATCGCGATGGTGTTCACGTCGTGCCCGTCAACCTTGATTTTGGTGTTGAGGTAGCCGAATTTGGCCTTGCCGACGGTGCCGCCGTTCTGTGCTTTGTTGAGCATCTTTAGCTTGATGTTCGCGCCATTAACTTTGGAATTCATCCAATTGAAAACGTCGGTCATGGCTTCCATGGCTTCGCCGGTTATGTCGTCGCTGAAATTCTCTTTTGCGGATATGACCTTTACGCCAAGTTTCTTAAACATCGACTTGACGAGACCGGCTTCAATATAGTTCCGAAAAATGCGGTTTCGCATGTAGATGATGACGTAATCAACGTCCCGCTGTTCTGTGACTCGTTTCAATAGTTGTTGAAATATGGGTCGCTTTTCGATGGACCGTCCAGAGTAACCGTCTTCGAAGTATTCATCTATCTTGACCGCGCCCAGCTCTTTACATTTGATGTCGCAATGCTTCCGCTGTGTGGGAACCGAGTTACCCTCGGAATCAATATCGGTAGCGGTACGCATCTGCCGAGGAGTCGATACCCGCAACAAATACACTGCTCGCTTCACCGATCCCCCGGAGTCTTGCTTACGCGGTGGCATTACCTTTCCTCCATGTGGTCTGATGCGGTGGCAGATTCGCCGGTATAGCTACGCGGCTTGTGCGCGTTTCTTGCGCTTGTGCAGATGGCCGTATTGTGCTTCGTGAAGGGCTTGTAACATCTCACGCAGGGGGCTAAAGGGTGCGTCCTCGATATCTTCGGTTGCCGATATCAGCCGCACGCCGGCGTCATGTAGGGCCGTGGTTATAGCGCGTCGATCCGGCGGTTATGGGCTTGGTTCACTCGCGGTATGAGAACAGCGTCGATATCGCGCTGCTGTCGCATAGCGTTAAGCATGTTCTGAAACTGTGGACATTCATGCGCTGAGTCCGGTAGTGGCCCGTGCTCGATGAATTCCCCCACAATTTCAATATCGAGATTCGCGGCCTTACGCTCGATCAACTCACGCCGAGGCTCCGGCGGGCAATCACGGCGGGTTAGATATATGTACGAGAATGTCTTGGTGTTGGGTTCGCTCATGAGAATTCAATTTCCTTGTGTCGTGATTATGCGTCGAAATCTGGGCGACTGTGCATCAACATCTATAAATTCTTCTACGTCGGGAAATCTGTTCTTGTTAATTATTCGTTCGATCTTTTGCCTCTGATCAGTACGTCGTTGCTCCCCCTCTTCCGTGCTCAGTTTGCTCTGATTTACTCGCAAATACATGAAAAGCCGTGGTTCATTTTTGCGCATTGCCTATACCTTTCTGTGTTTCGACGATTTGTTGGTACAGTTGCCGATAGGGTGGAAGGAAATTCACGGCCGTAATCGCATTGAGTTCTAGTGCGTCAACAATTTTGGCGAATAGCTCTATCTTGGGAGTGGTTCCGTTTTCGATATCCGTTATTGTGGTGTTGGCTACGCCTAGCCGTTTCGCTAGTTGTCGTCCGGACATTCCTCGTTGCTCCCGCATGAGCTTTACGTAGTTCCCGAATGATTCGGGCTTCCGCATTGGTGTCACTCCTTATTTTAGCACAAGTGATGTGTCTACACATCACTTGTGTGGTGTAGTTCTCTGATCATGTATGTCGCCGCTTCGGTGTTTGTGGTGGCGGTGGTCGTGTCGTCATCGTCGGTGAGTAGGTCGGTTATCTGGTCGGCCCGTTGTTGGTCTGGGGTGGTGAATAGGACGTGCGGGGGTACGTGGTCGGGGCCGACCCCGCCGGAGGTGAGATAGTCGCGGTAGGTGCGAATCTTGGCGCGGAGTCGGGGGGCGGTTTCGGTTCCGGCGTCGATTTCCGGCCACCAACAGTGACCCACCGCGCCAGTTCGCAGGATCACGTAGGCGTCGGGGCGCAAGTAGCCGCCGCTGCCGGTGGGGTGCCAACAGTGCGGCTCTGTGGAAAAGCTGTGGACGGAAAACGTGCCGGTGTGAGTGTGTTCGATCAGGTCCACATAGACACCGCTGACGGCCAGTGTGTGGATGAGGGATAGCTCACCCGGCGTGTGTGAGGGCTGTCGCCGGGGCGGTTCCGGTCCGCCGTTTTGCAGGGCGAGGAACCGGTGCCCGGCCGTGGTGAGCGCGTAGAGGTGCCCGACGCTGCCCGCCCGGACACCGCCGACGCGTCGCCCCAACATCGCCACCAAACCCAGGCCGGTAAGCCGGGCCACCGGCTCCGCCCACCAACACCCTGACATCGACCCCCAACCCCGGCGCGACACCGAACTCAGCGTCACCGACGTCGCCACACGCCTGGGCGTCAAACCCGACGTCATCTACACCTGGGCCGAATGGGGCCACATTCCCAGCCGCCGTGGCCACGCCGGACGGCTCTGGATCACCTTCACCCCCACCATCGAACAGACCTGCCTCCAACGAATCGCCAGCTCATACAAACTCCCCGACGACCTCAAAACCCAAGCCACGCAACGCCTGGAAAGGACAGCACTATGACGCCACCGTCCCGACGGTGGCTGATCGGGTGGTGATGACCGTGGCGAAACTGGTCCTGGAACCGATTTTCGAGGCCGACTTCCTGCCGGTAAGTTTCGGGTTCCGCCCGAAGCGATCTACCCATGATGCTCTGGAAGTGATTCGGGTGGAGGCCAATCGGGGCCGGGAGTGGGTGCTGGACGCGGATGTCGCGGACTGCTTCGGCTCGTTTGATCATGAGGCATTGATGGGTCAAGTGGCTCGCCGAGTCTCCGATCGGCGAATGTTGAAGCTGATTCGCGCGTGGCTGCGTGTGGGGATACTTGACAGAGGGATTGTGAAGACTCCCGGGTCGGGAACTCCTCAGGGTTCACCAATTTCCCCTTTACTGGCGAACATCGCGCTGCACGTGCTGGATGAAGTGTGGAGTGTGGAGGGAGCCGGTGTTGGGGTGCTGGTGAGGTATTGTGATTTATGTTGATATCAACATAAATCCGCTTATGTTGAGCACCGGATTATGTCGAGTGTGATGGTGAAGGTGCTGGTCAGTGGTGGTTGAGGTGGCCTGCTGCTCGGCATAATCCGCAGTGCTCAAGAAGGCAAGCAGAGGTGGCACTAAGGGAAACATAGGTTTCCAGACTCAGGAAATTTCGTTGCTGCGGGTCAGAAATGTTCACGAGTCCGGTTACTTACGTTCTCATTAGTACCGCTCGAACTTAGTGCCCGGGGCTGGAGCTTTGATCAGGCCCCGCTGTCGCGAGCGAGGTCGAGGTGCAGGTAGAGCCGGGTGACTGGTCGTGACGCCTGGTGGCCAGTCATCGTTGCCTCTGCCTCCGTATGTGCGGTCCGACGAAGGAGGCCTCGCTCACACGGCCCGGATTATGCCAACCCAGTCACTCTCGTCTGTTCTGTTGACCAGGGCAAACGGCGAGTCTTCTCGGCTCATTCGGCGTAATCCGGTGCTCAACATAATGCGATGATTTCGTCATCTTGTGCTCCAGTCGGAGTCGGGCCGAAGAAGCCCAGAGGCGAGTCGAGGTGATCCTGTTGACGCTGGGTCTGCGATTGCACGTGGGCAAGACCAGGATTGTTCATCTCACCCACGGTGAGGAAGGGTTCGACTTCCTCGGGTTTCATCACCGCAAGGTGGAGTCCCGGAAACGACAGGGTTGCTATTACTTGCAGAAATGGCCGTCCGATCGCAACATGACCATGATCCGAAATAAGATCATGGACGCGACCGGGCGACGCCGTGTGGGCAGATCTGTCGATGCCGTAGTGGAGGAGCTCAACCCTGTCCTCAGAGGGTGGGGCAACTACTTTCGGTGGGGTAACTCCGCTCGAAAGTTCAGCACAATCGACAGCTACGTACACCGGCGACTGGCCACCTTCGCCAGCAACAAGGAAGGCCGTCGAGGGCGGAACTGGAAAAGGCGATTCACGTCATCCTGGATCAAATCCCTGCTTGGGGTCATAGGGTGAACGCACCACCAGGAATGATACCCTATTGCTCGCCCATTCGGCAACCAGAAGGAGCCATCGTCAGTGCAGGGTACGGAACTCGTTGCTGAGGAACGGGAAAACATCT
>Ga0213882_10000250_pt1 | contig 21116 bp, 19 predicted proteins | sample BarmaccoBMER_R09_FD_160106 | JGI IMG/M metagenome (GOLD analysis project Ga0213882, IMG submission 160106) | Barbacenia macrantha exposed rock microbial communities from rupestrian grasslands, the National Park of Serra do Cipo, Brazil - ER_R09 ...
CTCCATCGCCTCCGGATCGCTCGTTGTCCAGGCGTACTCCGGCGGCACGGCGTCCACGAAATGGAAACGCCGGTACACCATGGTCGGCGGTGGAACCATCTTTTTGCCTTCTTCCCAAAGCTCCTCGTTCGAGGGGTAGTAGCTCACCGTTGTCTCACCATCGACGATCTCGATCTCGATCCACTGGTCCATAATCTGCGGCTTGCCCTCCGGCTTAGCCTGCCTCTTGCCGTCCCGCTGCGCCTTAGGCTGATTCTTCTCGAACTGCTGCACCTGCGCACGCAGCTTCTCGTTCTCCTGCTGCACCTTGAAGATCCCGGTATCTCTCCGCATGATGTCCTTGTACTGTCGGATACCTGCCAAACTGATGCATTCACCAGAAGAAGTACCCCGAAGCTTATCGATGCGCCTCAATCCTTATCCGCTCGGCAGTCAGCGATCTGCAGAGAAGTGTTCGAAATTCGAGGCTAACCGTGCGGCTGGGTCTCCGGAAGCCCCCTGTTCGGTGCTCATGATCTGACCAAATTTCACTATGCGAATAGTTCGTATCTTGCGGCTGATGAGTCATAAAGAAGACGTAAGCAGGACCATCGGGCTGGTCAACTCTCGGAGGAATGTCCGATACTTTAAATTCAATTACCCCGAGGGCGTCATATTCGCCGCTTTCCGAAAAAAGCACGTCCTCCGGTTCGCTGAAGTTTCCCCGATTGACAGACTGCTTCATCTGCGAACGAATCGCGTCGGGCGTTAGTTGTCCCTGCAAGAAATATTGACTGCTGTACCGCAAATAGAGCGATTCTGTGCCAGCAAACTCTGGCACAATTCCTCGACCCCGCCTGTAAAGTCTTTCGGGACGCTCACGCGGTGAGATATACACGAATTCGGGCTATTGTGTCTAGGATTTGATCTTGGCTCGCTTCGAGTTCCCAAATCTCAGGTGCGCCCTCGTTCGAATAGGTAGCCGCCGCGACTTCACCGCTGTTATAGATTTCGATCACCGCGCGTTTATCTCTGTTCACAAAAGACAATCCGATTCCTCCTTCAGCCGAAGGCCTCAGATGGTCGGGCGGTAGCAACACTTGCTCTAGCGAGCCGAGGACCTGGGCCGTTATCTGACGCGCTAACCCACTCGGCGCTTCCGCTCCATAACCATTCCAGCCTTCATTGAGCGAAGCCGTTAAGTCAAGGTGCTCCCGGGCTTCAGCAAATTTCAATTTGCTTTGCCAGAATGCACTTTGCTTGTAAATGTCGTGAAGTGCACCGAGAAGAGGGGCTCCGTACCTCGACGCGGTAGTTGCTTCGTCGTTCCGGCCCACAATTCGGTAGATTCCCAGTGCCTGACTGTGTGTTGGAGCGTGAGCAGCTAAAGGCATTCGCTAATACTCCTCCCTCCTTCCAAATAAACGTCGCGTTTCGTCCGTGATGCAACCCTCAAAAAATTCATTCTTCCGATCGCGCAGAGTTTCGAGCAACTCCCAAACGCGTGCCTCGGGTATAGTATCCGATTCCTGCCTGAAGACATCGAGGTCTAAAATTACCGAGTTCGTTCCCGGATTCGCCGGGGGAACAGCAGTCTGAGTCAGGATCAGCATTCCGCCAAAATCCGGTTGAGGGAACTGAAGCTGCATAAAAAAACCACTTAGACCTTGCGGCAGATCGGGTGATACTTCAGGGGTAGTGCGGAAGTAGTCCTTGTAATCAATTGCCTCGTGGGGAATATCGATCTGATTGACGTATCGAACGGCAGTCCTCGTGATCCTGCCTGGGGTCGCTACGTCTCGATAGATCTTCCAGAGTTTCTGGCTCTCAGAGCGCAATTCACGCCAGGTGCCATACGGTCTCAGACGACTAAAGGTGAAACCGTCTAGCCTGGCCTGGAAGATTTGTTTGCCATCCTCGGAACTAAATGCAAACCCCATAAACGTCTGCTTGGCTTTAGCGCCCACGTGATCTCCGGCCGAGAATTCGCCCTGAACGTAGATGCGCTTATCTTTTCGCGGATATTCGTCCTTTACGAAATTGTGTACCGCTTCAAGAGCTTCAGGCGTTACACGAGCCGGAAGCTCCACCCTAATGTCGATCAGGGCCTCCGATATGGGCGCGTTTTCGTAGTGAACAGCCATGCCTAGATGAGAGTGGCCCCGAACAAATAATATCAGTAATGTTCCCGCTCCGTTCAGCGAGTTTCTACCCGCACCCCGCCACAAACCCGGCAAATGTCACGCTCAGCCGGACATGATCATGTGGAATTAGCAGATACCGCCAGCTTTCGCCCGTAGCCTCTGTCGCGCGCTGGCACCAGAGTTGCGCTGTTTGTGCCTTCGCCTGCACCTCGGGATCTGATATGTCAGAAGCCCTTTTTACCTCGCAAATCCATTTCCCGGTCTTCGTCTCAACGATGAAGTCCGGCTCGTATTGTGCTTCGGCGCCGCGCAATTTATAGTAAATCCGAATATCCCGCTTCGTGGGCCGGAACCACTTCAATACGTCCGTATCGTCTTCCAAAACCACGGAGAAGACCCGCTCTGGATCCGTGCTGTATTTGCACTCTGTCTGCAAGCACTTCTCAAAGCCGGTGAACAGCATTCCGGTAATTTCCGATTTATCTTCTACCGGGGCTCTGAAGTTTCGCGCCTCGCCGTTCGCTTCAACCGCCACCAACCGAGGCTGCACTGTTATGAACCCAGGGCGCACCGTAACGTCGTACTCGGTCGCGGTCTCCTCGAAATGCTGTTCCATCTGGGCGTGGATCATCTGCACCAGCGCCTTCCGATGGTATTGCAGAACGTTCTCCACCTCCTCGCGGTTTCCCAGATAGGACCGCAAGTGCGCTACCGCTTGCCCGGACAGTTTATATAACAGTTCCGATGTCTCGTCGTAGCTGATCTCGTCGTAGTCGATAAGACCGAAAACCAAGTAATCCTCCAACCGCTTCTCGGTGACGATGCCATTGCCGCTCACCAGCCTGTAGCGTTCGTGATCCGTGAGGTGTTGGATTACGATATCCTTCGCCACCGTCGGATATCGCGGACACTTCCGCGTGTCGAGATCGAAATCCAGGTACCGCGCAGTCACGTTTCCCTTGGGAACGACAACGATCTTCGGGATAGATATCGTTAATGCGGCGATCGCATCGGTCGTTTTCTTCACCACGGCAGCCAGATCCACCGCCGCGCCGTCAGGCAGCGAAGCCTGGGCCCCGCATTCCAGCTTTAGCCGCTCCAGGATCTCCTGCTGGACCTCCGGCTTCCGCAAATCGGCGTTCCGCAAAGTCCGCGGCGCGTTCTCGAGCACCCGCAATACGCTCCGTGCCGCCGTTCGTTCCTCCTCCGACTCAAATAGCGGTTCCGTGCCTCCGCCGTCGGGACTCGTGGACGCAATCGCCGCCGCCAGCTTCGATTGCACTTCCACCGTCTTCTGCGCCTTTTCCGGAACGTCCCGCCCGATCACAACCTTGGCTCGGATGATCGAGTTCGGATCGTTCGCGGCGTTCACAATCTCATCGAACCGGTCATGCGACACAATGTTGAGCCGGTCCACCGCAAACACGCCCGTCCGCGTCCCGTAAGGCAATCGCAGGCCGCGGCCCACCGACTGCTCCACAAGCGTCTTCGAATTCGCCGCCCGCAAGGGAACGATTGTGTATAGGTTCGTTACATCCCACCCTTCCTTCAGCATGTTGACGTGGATCACGATCTCGGTCGGATTTTCCGGGTCCTCCACCGAGAGCAACTGCTGCACGGTTTCGTCCTTTTCCTCGCCGGTCTGGTTTGAGTGCACCGTAATCACGCGCCCCTTATAGCGCCCGCCCAGAAAAGTCTCGCTCGTGAGCTTCTCCTGCAGGCGGTTCGCATGATTCGTATCCTGCGCCACCACCAGCATGAACGGCTTCACCACCGGACGGCCGTTCTCCTGGGCGTAAATCGCAAGCTGTCCCTTTGTATCCTCATGCACCCGGATGCCGTCCGTCAGCTTCAGGTCTTCCAGCCCCGCCTCGTCGTAATTCGAAGCTTTGAAGTTCTCCCGCGTCACCACTGCCGGAATTTTGACGAAGCCATCATCCAGCGCCGTCGCCAGCGGATAACTGTAGATCACGTTCTGGAAGAGCTTCGTCTTGCCTCCGCCGCCCTCGATCTGCGGTGTCGCCGTCAACTCCAGCCCCAGAATCGGTTTCAGCTCATTGATTGCCCTCACGCCCGCGCTCGCCCGGTAGCGGTGCGATTCGTCCATCAATAGCACCAGATCATCCAGCTCTGCCAGGTACTGGAAATAGCTCTCGCCGATGTACTCCTGCAGCCGCTTGATCCGCGGGCTCTTCCTGCCGCGAACTTCGGAGTTGATCTTCGAGATGTTAAAGATGTTGATGTGAATCGGGTCTTCGGCGACACTGCGACCGCCGAGGTCGAACGTCCTCTGCCGTCGCCGTTCCTCCCGTACGCCGCGCCCGCTCTCGTAGTTATCGCCGGTGATAATCTCCGGCGCATTCACCGCGAACGCCGCAATTCCCCGGAACACGTACTTCTGGGAACCCGGCTCGAAATCTCGAATCAGTTTGTTGTAGATCGTCAGGTTCGGAGCCAGTACGAAAAAGTGCCGGATGCCGTGCGCCAGGTGCAGATAGGAGATGAACGCGCCCATCAGCCGCGTCTTGCCCACGCCCGTTGCCAGCGCGAAGCACAGCGACAGAAAATCCCGCTGCTCCAGCCCCGTCACGCTCGGGAATTCAGCCTGGACCGCGGCCAAAGCCTGCGCCGCATCGGTCGACTTCCCGAGCGGTACCAGTTCGCACACCCGGTCCAGAATCTGCAGCGATTCCTGTTGCGGCGGGCGCAAGCTTAACCGCTGCGAAATCGAATGAACAACTTGCTTCACTTCGTCTCCACTTCAAATAAACTCGCTTGTGCCCCGTTCTCTTCTGCGGGCACTGGAGCCGCCCTCGGCAGGTTCTCCACCCGCAGGCTGTAATCGTCTTTTCCCCATTCGCACCGCTGCAGCACTGCCGCCGGAATCTTCTTCAGCTCCAGATTCGAAAACTGCTGCGTTCGCGTGCGGAAAGCCGTCCCGCAAATCAGGAGCGTGCGGTCCTCGCCGGCCTCATCGCTCAACTGATGCAATCATTCCACCGAAAGCGTCTGGGTCGTGACGAAAATGAAGTCCGTTTCGGTCGATTTCCCGTGCTGCCAGTACACCGAGTCGCTCGGCTCGTAGCGGAAGCCCATCAGCTTGCACATCGCCTCCGCCAGCATCGTCGCGTTGTACTGCTTGCTGATGATGACCATTCCGAAGCGGTCCCGCTCGAGGAGCGACGGCGCAAGCCGGTAATATCGGAATCCGCCTCCGCCTTTCCACTTGAGCGCTTCGGTAATACCGCCGGAATCTTTCCCGTCGATCACCTTCTGCAATCGCGGAATGATATGCGTATGGCAGTGCTCCCCGAGCTCGACCATAATCCATCTCCGACCCATCTTTTGGGCAACGGCCCCGGTGGTTCCGGACCCGGCGAACGAGTCGAGCACTAAGTCTCCTGGAACGCTTGCCACCTCAAGCACCCGCTTCAGCAGCCTTTCAGGCTTCGGAGTTGAAAACGAAACGCCAGGAAACAGCTTCTCGTTTTCCAATTTCGATTCTTGATTGTGGCCAGCTTCCTCGTATTCCCAAATGCTCCTCGGAACGACCGGCCTAGTCTCGGTCTCGAACTTCTTTATCCGAGGCATGCGGGCCGTTCCATCCTTACCCCAGTAAAGAAGACCCTGTTGAACATTTCTCTCATGAGAACTCCGATCGTATGCCCAAACCCGCGTACGGCTGGGCCAGACCTCCTGCCCACTGAAAGGGTTCTTAATCGGATAATAGAGATTGGGTCGCTCATCAGCCGTTTTTGCGCATGTGTAAGCTGATGAGTTCCAGGCTCCTCTCGCGTCACCATCTGGATTCCTGTAATTCCCAAGCTGAGACTCGTTCCGCGCAAGGCGATTGGGCCTCCAAACCTCTTTATTTCTTGCAAACACAAGAATGTGATCAAAATCTCCACTGAAGAACTTCGCATCGTTCGCCGGAGAAACTCGCTTGTGCCAGGCTAGACTCGCAACGAAATTCGACCTACCAAGCACCTCATCGCACAAGACTTTGAGATAGTGCACCTCGTTGTCGTCGATCGTGATCCACAACGATCCATCATCCGCGAGTAATCTGCGAATCAGTTCCAACCGGTCCCGCATCAGCGAAAGCCAAATCGAATGTTCGAGGCCATCGTCGTAGTGACTGAACGCGCTACCGGTGTTATACGGCGGATCGATGAAAACGCACTTAACCTTCCCAGCAAACTCCTGCTCCAACGCCTTCAGCGCGAGCAGATTATCGCCGAAAATCAGCCGGTTATCGAAGATGTCGTTTTCGCCAATTCGTTCCGCAGCGTGGCAACTCTTCTCCGGGTCCTCCAACAAGACCCTCGGCTCCAGCCGGGGCCGGTTCTCCTTCCCAATCCAAGTCAGTTCTAACTTCTGCTTCTGCCCCATCCGTCCCTAATTCACCAGAGTCCAGGCGAACGCAAACAGCGGCTGGAGGTCATGCGTCTGCTTCATCTGCGACTGAATCCGTTCAATCAGTTCTTCCCGCTGCGCATCGATTTTGTCCTGCGTCTCGAACAATTCGCGGCGCTTCCGGTTCCGCGCTGATTCCAAGGCCTTGATCTGCTTCTGCGCCGCTAGCTTCTCATCCAGCGTCGTGGCCGCGCTCGATGCACGCTTCGCCTCCCTGATCTCTCTATCGGCGTCACGAATCTGCTGCTCCAGGCCCAGCTTCAAATCCTCCGCCCAGCGATCCAGCTTCAACTGCTCCTCATCCAGATACCGCACGTTCCGCGCCTCTACATCCTTCAACTGTGCCGCAAGGGCCTCATCCCGCAAGCGATCGAGCTCCGGTATGGGCCCGCTCGCCACCGGGTCAGCAATTTCCGCCGGCAAGCTCAGCAATCTCCGGCAATGCTCGTCTGAAATTGCTTGCCCGGCATCATCCACGCCCGTCAGTAATACAGATTCTTCCGTATCAAACGATTGCGTCTTCAGCTTCCAGGCTCGGAGCCAGCCCGACCGTTCCAGCAGCGGCTCCAGCATTCCAATTTTTCTTCCGTAAGCCCGGTAATTCAAACGCAGCCGGCATGCTCCAGCCGCCGCGCGCGAGCCTGCTCAATCACCCGCTGACCAAGAGGATGCTCGACGCGCAGGAAACTCTCGTTCTGCCGCTCGGCATCTTGCCAATCCAGGTTCCATCGGCCCTGAAATCCGTGATCACCTGTGTACGTGAAGCGCAAGCCGCTCTCTTCAAATCGCGCATCGGCCGCCAGCTCCTGCCGGAGTAAACCCGAGAACCAGCGCAGACGCTCGTTCAGCGCCGATGCGGCCTGCTCCTTGCTCATTCGCAGCCGGTCTCGCACCTCGTCATCGAAATGTTCCAGCAGAGCCCGCCGCGTCTCGGCCAGGCGCGATTCAATTGTTTCCTCCAACTGCTGTTGCAACTCCGCAAACGCCCGCTCGATCTCCTCCGGTGACCGGCACGTCTGGTACTCCGCCGCAATGCGCTTCTCCAGGTCTACTCCCGATTCCAGCGCACCCAGAACTTCATCACTGGCTCCAAACACGCCCTCAAACAGTCGGAATTTGTCCTTTAACAGCGCATAGACCCTCTGATCTGCCGCGTTGCGTTGATTGACAAAGTTCACCACCACCACGTCATGCTTCTGTCCATAGCGGTGGCAGCGCCCAATGCGCTGTTCGATTCGTTGCGGGTTCCATGGAAGGTCATAATTCACCACCAGCGAGCAGAACTGCAGGTTCACGCCTTCCGCCGCCGATTCCGTCGCGATCAGAATTGTCGCCCGGTCCCGAAACTCTTCCACAATGGCCGCTTTCCTGTCCGCCGTCGGCGAGCCTGAGACTGCATTAGTCCCCTTATGCCGTTCCAGCCATTCGCGGTAAATCCGAACCGAATCCGGATCGGAGTTCGCGGCATTCATCAGCACGATTTGATCTTGATAACCGTGCTCCGACAACAATCGCTTCAAATAATCCTGGGTACGGCGCGACTCGGTGAAGATGACCGCTTTCCGCTGCGCCCCCAACTCGCGCACCTTGCCGAACGCCACTTCGAGTGCGGAGAGAAGCTCCTGACCTTTGGCGTTGAGCGCAACCCGCCTCGCCAGCTCGACAAAGCTGCGCAATTCCTGAATCTCCACTTTCGCAGCGCCCGGATCAAAGTCCAAATTCAACCTCGGAGTTTCTTCTTCCTCGTCCTCATCCTTGCGCCACTCTTCCGCCGTTTCCGAGGCTGTCTCGTAATCGTCGTCGGGAAGAGCCAGTTGCTCAGGCTGATTGGCCGACTTTGACGCCTTCAACGCCTCCTCGAGGCGATTCGCCATCCCTTCCAACGTATTCGCGATCGCAAATGTTGAGGACGCTAACAGCTTGCGAAGGACCAGTGTGATCAGTTGCCGCTGCGCGTTGGGAATTGCGATAAGCGTGTCGCGCTGTAGGTAAGCGGAAACACGCTCATACAGATCGTGCTCCTCAGTTGTAGGGAAGAATGGACGGGTAATGCAATGCCGTTCGGTGAACGGCACATACTCCAGCACTTGCTTGCGCAGTGTCCGTATGCAAAGCGGCTTCAACCGCTCCCGCAGCCGCTCTCGGCTGGTCGGATTCAAAGCCGCGTCGGCAAACTGCTCGCGAAATGAGTTCTCATCTCCGAACACTTGCGGATCGACGACGCTCGCAAGTCCATACAGCTCTAATAGTGAATTCTGTAGCGGTGTCGCCGTAAGCAGAATTTTTGGATACTGGAGCGTGGCTTCCCGAATGTTAGCGGCAATCTTGCTCGATTTCTTATAGACGTTGCGCAGCCGGTGCGCTTCGTCAATAATCACCAGATCCCACGGGTTCGTCCCCAGCTCAAAGCTCTTGTTCGAGGCAAGCTGGTATGAGCAGATCATCACCTTGCCCGGCTGATCGAACGCGTTCAAAACTCTGCGCTGCCGGAATGCGGCGCTCTCCAGGATCTCCGATTGGATGCCGAACTTGTCCATCAGCTCCTGCTGCCATTGCTTGCGCAGCGTCGCGGGAACGATGAGGCACACCCGCCGCCGCCGCTCGGCCCAGCGTTGCGCAATCACCAGACTGGCTTCAATCGTCTTTCCGAGACCAACCTCATCTGCCAGAATGACGCCTTTTGACAGAGGCGACCGGATTGCAAACAGCGCCGCATCCACCTGATGCGGATTCAGATCAACCCGAGCTGTTGCCAGGGATTGCGACAAACGGTCGATCGACCCAACGGGCGCGCGAATAGTTAGTAGGGTAGCCCAATACAGGCTGTGATACGGCGTTGACACGAGGATCTTGTATTGTAACCGGAACCGTGAAACGCCTTACCAACTTGCCGCGAAATCGCGGCTTACTGCGCCATAGACTTCAACCTCTCCCGGTTCGCCGTGCAGCTCTTGCACTCGCAATGGCCCCAGGCTTCCGGCTTCGGCAGGTTGCCGCCGCATTTGCCGGGTTTCCCGGTCGCTTTCTCCTCTTCGATAATTCGCAGCCACGTATCAACGCTCATGCGCTGAATCCCCAGTCCGCCAAACTCCATAGTCTGCGGATCGCTCGTTGTCCAGGCGTACTCCGACGGCACGGCGTCCACGAAATGAAAACGGCGGTACACCATGGTCGGCGGTGGAACCATCTTTTTCCCTTCTTCCCACAGCTCCTCGTTCGAGGGGTGGTAGCTCACCACTGCCTGACCATCGACCATCTCGATCTCGATCCACTGGTCCATAATCTGCGGCTTGCCCTCCGGCTTAGCCTGCCTCTTGCCGTCCCGCTGCGCCGTCGCGGCGGGCTTCTCAATGCGCCCCTGCGCCTTAGGCTGATTCTTCTCGAACTCCTGCACCTGCGCACGCAGCTTCTCGTTCTCCTGCTGCACCTTGAAGATTCCGGTATCTCTCCGCATGATGTCCTTTCGTAGCTGTAGCAACGCGTTCAGCGCCCGGTAAAACGAACGTTCCGCTGTGGTCAGGTAACGCTGCGCTAATTCCACCTGATGCGCGTCCTCTTCCGACCAATCGACTGGCTCGAGCCCTTTATCGCCGGCCGCCCGCGTCTCCGCCTTAAAGCGGTTGTGTTGGGCCCGCAACAGCAGCCAGTCGCAGATGAAGAGGTTCTCCACCAACCGCTCCTCCATGTATCCTTCCGGCTCCCACTCTTTCAGCCAGCCGGTGCGCATGCTCTCATGCTCTTCCGGATCTTCGCCCGGTAAAAGGCGCGCCACTTTCGAACGGCATCCATGCGTTGTTGAATTCTGAGAGGACCGTTTCCGCCCGTCCCTCGACTTCGGCCCGCCCCCTTTGCCTCTACCCACGCATCAAGGATCTGCGGACGCCCGTACGCTCGACTGCCCCGAACCTACCTAACCAACTGATTCCACCTTCCGAAATAATTTCCCTCAATCCGAACTGAACAGGTCTCGAAGTTCGTTCGGCAATTGGGGGCGGGCGTTCTAGCCCGCGCAGGGCTTCAGCCCTGCAATTGCCTGTCAGAACCGCGCGCGTAGCAAGCGGCCCTCGTGTGACGAACGGCTTCCGGCTCGCCGTTCGCTCTCCTTGTGATACGTTTGTCGCCAAGGCTATGTCTTCCCGATTTGCCGCACCCCTTCTCGTCCTGATTCTTTCCGCCATGCCGCTCAGCCTTGCTCACTCCGATACCCCGAATGCCCAGGGTTGGCTCCTTGTTGCCAACAAAGGGGAACACTCCCTCGGCCTCATCGATCCCGCCGAAGCGAAGCAGGTCGCTAACGTTCCAGAAGGCGGTATCACGGGCCATGAAGTCATTGCCTCGCCTGACGGCAAGACCGCCTATGTGCCCATCTACGGCAACTCCGGCGTGGGCAAGCCAGGCACCGACGGCCGCAACCTGGTCGTGATCGATCTCGCCTCCCGCAAAGTCACCGGCCACGTCGATTTCGGTCATGGCGTGCGCCCACATTGCCCTCTGTTCGGCCCCAAGGATGGCATGCTCTACGTCACCACCGAGCTCGACAAGACCATCAGCATCATCGACCCCAGCACGCTGAAAATTATCGGAACCGTGCCGACCGGCCAGCCTGAATCGCACATGCTCGCGATCTCGCACGATGGCCGCCGCGGCTACACGGCCAACGTTGGCCCCGGAACGGTGTCTGTCCTCGATCTGGAAGCGCGCAAAACTCTCAAAGTCATCCCGATCTCGCGCGAGACGCAGCGCATCTCCATCTCGCCCGATGACAGCATGGTGTTCACCTCCGACCAAACGAAGCCGCAGCTCGCCGTCATCGATACCGCCAGTGACACGGTCAAGACCTGGATCCCGCTTCCCGGACTCGGCTACGGAAGCGCTTCCACCAGCGATGGCCGCTGGCTCGTGATCGCCGTCCCAACGGTCAACAAGGTTGCTGTGATTGATCTAAGGTCGTTGAAAGTCGTTCACACCATCGACGTTCCGAAAGCTCCGCAGGAAGTTCTGATTGGCCCCGGCGACAAGGTCGCCTACGCTTCCTGCGATTCCAGCCATCAAGTGGCGGCAATCGACACCTCAGACTGGAAAGTTGCCAAGCTGATCGATGCCGGAGCAGGCGCTGATGGCTTGGCCTGGGCCCGTTAGGCAGAACCGCGCGCGTTAGCAAGCGGTGTTATAGCATGCTCCCCAGCGCCGCCACTCTGCTCGTCGCCTTAACTTGTCTTTCTCTATTCGCGCAATCCGGCTCCGATGTGCCGGAGCGTGACAAGAATTCGCGCTTGCAGCGCGGCCGTGAGTTTCTCGGCCTCGGCGCACCGCCCGATCCCGCTGCCGCCGCTCGCGGAGAAAAGCTCTTCGCCCGCAACTGCGCGTTCTGCCACGGCTCCAAGGCCACTGGAGCGGAAGGCCCAAATCTCATTCGCTCCACCCTCGTTCTCCACGACGAGAAAGGCGAACAGATCGGGCCAGTCGTATTGAAGGGTCGACCCGATAAAGGCATGCCCGCCTTCGCAACCATGACGCCCGATCAGCTTTACGACCTCGCTGAATTCCTTCACCAGCGCGTCTACGAAACGGCGAATCGCTGGGGCTATCAAGTCCAGAACATCGTAACCGGCAACTCACAAGCTGGCCGCGGTTTCTTCGAAGCGCACTGCACAGCGTGCCACTCCACGACGGGCGACCTCGCCCATATCGGTAGCAAGTATCAGCCGGTCGATCTGCAAGCTGTCTTCCTCTATCCCGGGACAAAGCTGCATGTACCCGACAAACTCGTCCTCACTCTTCCGACCGGGGAGAGAATCACTGGCACTCTGAAGCACCGGGACGACTTCACAATCTCAATGGTCGACAACGCCGGCGCGGTTCGCTCCTGGCCCAGTGACGCCGTTACCGTTCAAATTGAAGATCCGCTCGCGGGTCATCTCGCGCTGCTGAATGTCTACACGAATGAGGACATGCACAACGTGCTCGCGTATCTCGTCACTTTGAAATGACCCTGCGCCGCCTTCTCGCTCTCATCGCGCTCGCGTCCGTCCACGCTTCCGCACAGATCCTCGATCCAGCGAAGCTCCTGAGCCCGCCGACCGACACTTGGCCCACTTACAACGGCGATTACTCCGGCCGCCGCTTTAGCCCGCTCACTCAGATCAACGCCGGTAATGTAAATTCGCTCGCCCTGGCCTGGACGTATCGCGTCAGCGTCAGCACATTGCGCGGTGTTCCTGCGGTGCAGATCAAATCCACCCCGCTCGCAGTGAATGGCGTTCTCTACTTCACCATTCCCGATCACGTCTGGGCCGTCGACGCCCGCACCGGCAAAGAACTGTGGCACTACTCCTGGGTCGATCAAGGCGGCCATCTCGTCGGCAATCGCGGCGTTGGCATGTACGGCAACTGGCTCTACTTCCTCACGCCCGACGGCTGGTTTGTTTCACTCAACGCAACGAACGGCAAGGAACGCTGGAAGGTGCAGGTGGCCGACGCGCGGCTTCAATACTTCACGACCATGGCGCCGCTCGTCATCCGCAATCACGTCATCATCGGCGTCGGAGGTGATGCGATGGACGTCCCCGGTTATCTCGAAGCGCGCGATCCCGAGACCGGTGCCTTGCAGTGGCGATGGAATACCGAGCCGGGCCCCGGTGAGCCGGGCGCGGAAACCTGGCCCAATGCAGGCGCTATGGAGCACGGCGGCGGCATGACCTGGCTTCCCGGTACCTACGATCCCGAGTTGAATCTCCTCTACTGGGGCACCGGAAATCCCAATCCCGTGTATGCCGGCCAGGGGCGCAAAGGGGCGGATCTTTGGACTTGCTCTATCGTTGCGCTCAATCCAGATACCGGAAAGCTCGTATGGTACTTCCAGGCTTCGCCGCACGACACGCATGATTGGGACAACGTAGAAACGCCGGTGCTGTTTGATGCTGAAATGGGCGGCCATCCCCGCAAGCTGCTGGCCCAGGCCGCGCGCAACGGACTCTTCTTCGTGTTGGATCGCACCAGCGGTAAGAGCGTTGTGACCGCTCCTTACGTTGGCAGTGATTGGGTGGAACGAATCGATTCGAACGGTCAGCCTGTGGCCAATCCCAAGAAGGATCCTCAGCCTGACGGCGCTCTACTGAACATCCCCGGTAGCGGGGGCACCAACTGGTTCGCTCCGAGCTTCAATCCTGAAACGGGCCTATTCTACGTAAATGCTGAACGCGGTCACAGTCTTTTCTATCTGACGGACACCGACGCCGCTCCCCAGGGCTATGCGGGCGACCGCCAGAATCTCTGGTCCCGCTCAGTTCTGGAAGCGATCGATGCCGTGACCGGTAAGATCCGCTGGTCACATGAATTTTTCAAGGGCGGCAACTTCTCCGGTATCCTCAACACCGCAGGAAAGCTCCTCTTCACCGGCGATCCATTCAGCAACCTCATTGCGTTCGATCCAGCTTCAGGACGCATTCTCTGGCACTTTCATCTCTCGGCGGCCGTAACCAACGGCCCCATGACGTTCCAACTGGATGGTAAGCAGTACCTGATCCTCGGCGCGGGCGATACGCTCTACGCCTTTAAGCTGCCGCGTAGCGCCGCAGAATCGCCGGGAGGTTCTGGGAAAAGGCCGAGCGCGCAATGACCATATCGCAGCCCTTCTCCTGAGCCGCTTTCTTCAGGTCGGCTTGCACGTGTGATACATACCCGAGCAGATTGACCCCGCTCGTCTGTTCGTCGGCTTTCAGTTTCGCGATCACGTCGAGCGGCTGAACTCCGGCATTATTCAAATCCAGAATCATCACCGCCGGATTCTCCTTGGCCCGGGCGAGGGCCTCCTGCTCGGATTTCACAAAGATCGCTTCCAGGCCGGCCCCTTTCGCGGCCTCTTGGATCTTCACCATGAACATCAAGTCGCTGAGTACAGCGACAATTTTCTTCTTAGGATTTGTCATGCGGAAAAGCGAGACGTGCGTTAAATCTGATTCTAGCCCGAGCCCCTGTTTCAGCTCTCCAGCAACATTTTTCCATTTGCCCAGACACTTCCATTTCGCCTTATCATCAAAGAGATCATGAGCGTCCTCGTCCAGCCGGTTCCAGAAGTCAATCCGCTACAGGATTCGCTGCGCTTTGCCAGGCGGGTTCCCCCCTGCGCAGTCGTCATTTTCGGCGCGAGCGGCGATCTGTCGAAGCGGAAGCTGCTCCCCTCTCTCTATCGACTCTTTTACGAGCGTAGGATCTCGACCAACTTCGCCGTTGTCGGGAGTTCCCGCACGCCCATGTCCGACGATCAGTTCCGGGAGAAGATGAAAGAGTCCGTCTCGAAGTTCCTGGAAGACGCTCCTTTCGATCAGGACGTCTGGACCTCTTTCGCGCAATCCCTGTTTTACGTCGCGGGGGATCTGAATAACCCATCGTCCTATGACGATCTGCGTGAAAAGTTGGATGAGGTCGAGAAATCACATCAGACCGCTGGCAATGTTCTCTTCTATCTGTCGACCCAACCCAGCCATTATGCCGAGGCGATTCTCGAACTTGGAAAACACAAGTTGAACGAGGGTAATGGCTGGCGCCGCGTCATTATTGAAAAGCCCTTTGGCCATGACCTCGAGAGCGCTCGCAAGCTGAATGAGGAGATTCACAAGGTTTTTGACGAGTCTGAAGTCTACCGCATCGACCACTATCTCGGCAAGGAAACTGTCCAGAACATTTTGGCGTTCCGCTTCGGCAACAGCATGTTTGAGCCGCTCTGGAACCGGCGTTACGTGGACCACGTGCAGATCACTGCAGCCGAATCGATCGGCGTGGAAGGACGTGGCGCGTATTACCAGGAAGCGGGCGCTCTGCGCGACATGATTCAAAACCACTTAAGCCAGGTCATGGCCACCGTCTCCATGGAACCTCCGAGTGTCTTCGATGCGACGAACGTGCGCGATGAACGCGCCAAGCTGCTCCGTGCTGTTCGCGTGATGAAACCGCAAGACGTTCCTCTGTACGCCGTCGCCGGCCAGTACGGTCCGGCCAGAGTAGGCGGCCAGGATTTTCCGGGCTTTCGACAAGAGCCGAGCGTCAATCCAGATTCGCAGACCGATACTTATGCTGCGGTCACGTTTTTCATTGATAACTGGCGCTGGGCCGGCGTTCCGTTCTACATCCGCACCGGCAAACGCATGCCGAAACGCATAACCGACGTTGCCATTCAGTTCAAAGCGCCCCCGCTCGGTTTGTTTACGCAGGAAACCAAGACCGGTCCTCGCGAAGTCCGTCCGAATCTTCTCGTGCTGCGCATTCAGCCGGAAGAGGGAATTTCGCTCCGGTTCCTCTCAAAGAGTCCCGGCAGCGGAATGCGTGTTCGTCCTGTCTCAATGGATTTCAATTACGGTTCCAGCTTCGGAGAGCGTACGCCGACCGCATACGAAACACTGCTGGTGGACGCGATGGCCGGTGACCCGACGCTCTATACGCGCCAGGACATGGTCGAAGCGAGCTGGCAAATCGTCATGCCCATCCTGGACAGTTGGGCCCACACGAGATTTGATTTTCCAAACTATCCTGCCGGAACCTGGGGCCCGAAGGCCTCTGACGATATGCTCGCCCGGCAAGGGCATGTGTGGAGGGTGCCATGAGCGCGAACATTTTTCCGGTTCAGCCGGAAGCGATTCTCAAAGGTCTCGGCAAGCTCTGGACTTCTCTCGGCGAAGAAGAGAAGCAGCTCGGCAAGCCAACCGTTCTGCGCGCCTGCGCGATGACTCTGATCGTCGCGACGGATGAGAGCGATGCCGGTTTCTTTGCTTCTCAAACGATCTCCGAACTCATGCACGAGCACCCCAGCCGCGGTATCGTGCTCGCTGTTTCCGACACTGCCGAGCATGGCCTCGAGGCTCGCGTTCTTGCGCAATGCTGGAAGCCTTTCGGCAAAGCGCAGCAGATCTGCTGCGAACAGATCGAGATCAAAGCGCGCCCGGAAGTCTGGCCGAATGTGGGCCCTACCTTAGTTGGCCTCACGGCGGCAGATCTGCCCGTCATTTTCTGGTGCCGTCATCAAGGGGCGCTCAGCCCGACAGCCACCGCCGATCAGAAAGCAGGACTCGAAGCTGTAATGAGCCTTGCCACCAAAACTATCGTTGATAACAGGGGGATGGAGTTGCAGTCTGCGTTTTCGTTTATCGCGGATTCCCAATCGCGGGGTCGCATCATTGCGGACCTCGAATGGACCCGTCTTACTTTCTGGCGCGAACCGCTGGCCGGAGTTTTCGACAGTAGCGCTTGCGGGAGTCCGCTCTCCAGTTTTCATTCAGTCGAAATCGCGCACTCGGACCCGAAATTATCCGCATCCACTGTTTACATCGGCGGGTGGATCTCTGCTCCGTACAAAGCGAGGGTCCAATTCAGCAAAATAGACGGACACGGACCTGGTGTTCACCGCGTGACCTTGCGTTCGGAAACAGAAACCATCGATTTCGAACGGACCGGACCGGATTGCATGACCCTGCGCAGTTCGAATGGCCGCTCGCGCCAGTACAATTACCCCGATGCCGATCTCACCGCGCTGATGACGGAGGAACTGTCCGTCCTTGGTCCCGATCCGGCCTTCAACACAGCGTTCGCGCGCTCTCAGGAACTAATCCGTGAGCTCAAATAATTCTCCACGGCTGGAGATCCGCAAAACACCGAAGGAAGTCGCAAACGCCTGTACCGATTTCATTGCTGATTCGCTCCGTCAAACTCTGAAGTCGCAACCGCACGCTACGTTTGCGATTTCCGGCGGCAGCACGCCGCGTCCGCTTTTTTCCGCGTTGACTTCGGCCGATGTCCAATGGTCGAAGGTCCACTTCTTCTGGGTAGATGAGCGCTGCGTGCCGCCAACGGACGATCAGAGCAATTACAAACTCGCCAACGAAACACTTCTGAAGCCGGCGAAAATATCCGCTGCGAATATTCATCGGATTTATGGCGAAATCAATCCCGAGGAAGCGGCATCGCGCTACGTCTCTGAAGTTCGGCAATTTTTCAAGCTAACGGACAGCGCGCTTCCGGTATTCGACCTCATTCATCGCGGCATGGGAGCGGACGCGCACACCGCGAGTCTGTTTCCGGGCAGCCCGCTTATTCGCGACATGACGCATATTGCCGCTCACGTTTGGGTCGAGCATCTGAAAATGGATCGCGTCACTCTTCTGCCGGGAGTTCTCGAAGCCGGCAAATGTACTGTTCTGCAGGTTTCCGGCGACGATAAGAAAGAAGCGGTCCGGCACGTGCTGAAGGGTGGAAATGACCCCATGCGCTACCCGTGCCAGATCGCCAGCCGCGATGAAAGAGCAGTCTGGTTTCTCGACGAAGCCGCTGCGTCGATGATCTAGTGCGGGCAGGCGTTTCGTTACTAGCGATCGCTCTTGCCGTTTTCTCTTGTTCGCCGCAGGATCTACCTCATGCTGGCGCGCCCCGATCTTACAACCGCCTGATCTTCGCCGGTGACGTGATGTTCTGCCGAGACGTGCGGAGACAGATTCTCGCATCGCACGATACCGGCTTTCCGTTCCGAAAAATCGCGCCGCTCATGATGGGCGCCGATATCGCGTTCGTAAATCTGGAATCGCCGTTTTCCGATCGTGGCCCGTACTTCGATCATGGCTTAATCTTCCATGCGGCGCCCGAAATGATCGACCGACTGGAATTCGCGCACATTGCAGTTGCCTCTACGGCAAACAATCACGCTCGGGATTGCGGCCCCCGCGGAGTTGAATTCACTGTTTCCTGGCTACGCAGTCATGGCATCGAGCCGCTCGGGAGCGGGCTTACAACGGCGGAAACGCATCGCGGCGTGGTGCTCGAGAGAAACGGAATTCGCTTCGGATTCCTCGGCTACACCTACGACCAAGAAAATGGAAACTGGCACGACATCGACAATCGAATCGCCTTAGCCGATCCGAAAGTGCTCTGTCAGGATGTCGCCGAACTGCGAAAGCGCGCCGACGTGGTCATCGTTTCCATGCATCAAGGAATTGAATACCTGCCGAAACCGTCGGCCGCCCAGGTCAAGTTTGCTCACGCGGCCATCGATGCCGGAGCGACGCTAGTGATCGGCCATCACCCACATGTAGTGCAGCCGGAAGAAACGTATCGGGGCGGACTGATCTTCTATTCGCTCGGGAACTTTGTTTTCGATCAGTACCAGCGCGAGGCCACGCAACACGGCGAAATGGTGCAGGTCTCATTTGTGGGCCGCGATATTCTAGCGACGCACATCATCCCGATCAAAATTACGCCCACAGGGCCCGAGGTCGAGTAACTGAAATCAGCCGCCCGTCGGCTGCTCCACATGACCGCCGAACTTATAGCGCATCGCCGAGAGCACCTTCTCTGCAAAGGTGTGCTCTTTTCGCGAGCGAAACCGAGTGAATAACGCGGATGCCAGCACTTCGACAGGGATCGCCTGCTCGATGGCCGCATTGATGGTCCAGCGGCCTTCGCCGGAATCCTCCACGAACCCACTGAAGTTCGAAAGGTCCGGATTCTCGGCCAGCGCCATTGCCGTCAAATCAAGCAACCAGGAGCCGATCACACTGCCACGCCGCCATAGCTCAGCGATATCGGCGACATTCAGATCGAACCGCTCGTTTTCCGGCAGATCCTTCGAATTCTTATGCTCCAGCAGATCGAAGCCTTCGGCATAGGCCTGCATAACGCCATACTCGATCCCGTTGTGGACCATTTTCACGAAGTGTCCCGAGCCGGGAGGCCCGGTATGAAGATACCCCTGTTCCGCCGTGCCGCCCAGCTTATCGCGCCCGGGTGTTCGCTCAATGTTCCCTATTCCGGGCGCGAGGGTTTTAAAAATCGGCTCCAGCTGCTTGAAAGCTTCAGGTTCGGCTCCCACCATGAGGCAGTACCCGCGCTCGACGCCCCATACGCCGCCGCTGGTTCCGGCGTCTACGTAATGAATTCCCTTTTTCTTCAGCTCCGCCGCGCGCCGGATATCGTCTTTGTAAAAAGTGTTTCCGCCGTCGATGATGGCATCGCCGGGTTCCATTGCGGCAGCCAAGGTCTGGACCGTGCTCTCGGTGGCTTTGCCGGCCGGCACCATCACCCATACTGCGCGCGGCTTTGGAAGTTTCTTGACCAAGTCTTCCAGCGAAGTCGCTCCTTGCGCTCCTTCGCTCGAAAGCTTCTTGACACTCTCGGGGTTCATATCGAACACGGTGCATTTGTGTCCGCCGTTTTGTAAACGGCGCACCATGTTCGCGCCCATGCGTCCCAGACCTACCAGCCCAAGCTGCATTCGTCCACCTCGCGTAAGCTAAACAGTTTCGGACAACACCTGCTAGCTTACCTCGGTGCCGAAGCGCGTCAGTGCCGGTAGTCGGCGATCAACACGTCACCTGTTTGCGGCGTCACGGCCGTGCTCTTGAAGGTAATGGTTGATCCGCTCAAAGTGTAATCACCGCCTTGCTGTAACAGCACGCCATTCTTGAAGAGCTTCAGGCTGCCAGTGGGATTTGGCGCCGCAGCCAGCGTGAACGTCAGATTCACGCCGTTGATGGTCCCGCTCGGAGTTTCGGAATCCGAGAAGTTGACGCTTGTCGTTGTACCCGCCGCGCGGTAGAAGGCCAGCAGAGTATCGCCACTTTTTGGAATGCTTGCAGAAAGGAAGGTGATGCTCTGCCCCGACAAAGTGAAATCGATACCGCTCGCCTGAACCAGCCCGTTACGGTAGAGCATAAGACTGGCCGTTGGACTCGGGGCCTGAGACAAAGTGAACGTTGAGTTCGTTCCGTTTACTGATCCCTGTGGCGTCTCGGCATCCACGAAGGTCGCGTTGATTGAGGTGCTGCTGCTCAGTCCACTGACCGTCGTCTGCAGTCCGCTAACTGTGCTGTTCAGGACGGCAACGGTTGAGGTCAGGTTCGTAACTGCAGTGTTCAGCACATTAATCTGATTCTGAACGCCGGTGAGGCTGACACCCGAATTCATCACGCTCGACAAGTTGTTCACCTCGACGGTCAAGGATGTCAGAGAGCTGTTGATGGCATTCAGATCGGCGCTCAAATTCGTTACATCGCTGATTGAAATCGTTCCCCCGCCACTGCTGTTACCACTGCTGCTCGTGTTTCCACTGCCCGTGCCTTGAGTAGTCGATGCGCGGACCTGGGCAAGGGTAAGCGGTACCGAGCTCGGCGGAACATTCCACGTTTCGGTCCAAGTAGCGGTTCCATCGGCGCTGCTGTAAACGGCTTGATAGTAAGCGTTCGTTCCAGTGGTGCTGGGAACGAGCAACACGGTGAGTGCGCCGTTTTCAATTCGAGTCGTAGTGGTCAACGGGGAAACGGTGCTGCCGTTGGGCCCAGCGCCGCCGATCCAGGTGATGACAACCGTCCCGTTGAACAAGGTCCCGTTCGAATTGGCGACCGTATCCAGGATTTCAGTAAGTTGCGTCTGCGCCATGGCCCACACAGTGAGCAGCGTCGAGCTGATAAGAATTGCTGATAGCAGGCGGCCGAGTTTTGCCATGAATCCTCGTGTGGAAGTTGCTATGCACCTTGTGCAAGCGACTTCAGTCAAACACGCGGATCGGGGGAGGTTTACACGCTCAGGCGATTGGAAGCT
>Ga0213882_10000252_pt1 | contig 20922 bp, 21 predicted proteins | sample BarmaccoBMER_R09_FD_160106 | JGI IMG/M metagenome (GOLD analysis project Ga0213882, IMG submission 160106) | Barbacenia macrantha exposed rock microbial communities from rupestrian grasslands, the National Park of Serra do Cipo, Brazil - ER_R09 ...
ACTGATCCCGACGCACTCGATCCCGCCAGCATCAAGACGAACACCCATCCCACCAGCCCGTCCCCAGAGAACGGAGATCAACTTGACTTGTCCACATAAGGCTAGCCCCGTGCGTATCGGTAGCGTGCTCGGTGATCGGCAGATCCGCCTGGTTACCCAGAATCTCATCCAGCACGCAGGCCGCCTCTCGGTCGGTGGCCACGATCACCTTCGTGCCGTAGACGAGGTGCTGATCGGTGATATGGGTATAGGTACTCACCCCCTCATCGGCGAAATACCTGCTCAGAGCGCGTGCGGTGATCGATTTCCCCTTGGTGGGGAAGCGTTGCCCATCCGAGGAGGACAGGGTGCCGGACCCGAAGGACGGGGTCAACGGCAGCTGCTGGTGGTAGTCGATCAGGACCAGGTTCGCCGCGCGCAGGGTCTCCTCGCGCACGTACCATTCCTGGGTCCAGGCCAGGGTGTCGTAGCCGATGCCGCAGGCATCCGCGGTGCGGGCGATACCGAGGTTCGTGGATAAGGCGATGAGCACGGCGATGAGGTTGCGTTTCAACTCCCGGGAGCGGGGTTTCGCGCCGCCGGCGTGGGTGAAACAGTCCAGGAACCCGGTGCGCCGATCCAGCTCGATGAACACCGAGGCGATCGGGGCGAAGGGCACCAACGCGGTCAACTCGTCCTTGAGCTCGTCGGCCTCGCGGGGGATGTCCTCGGCTGACAGCGGCGGGATCACCAGGTTGCCGTCCTCATCAAGGCGCACCGGGCTCGTCCCGTCGGCCAGGACCCCATTCAGCTCCCCCAAAGCCTTGTCCAGCTCGACTCTTTTGCGATCCAAGGCGGCGCCGGCGTCGGAGGGCACATCGACCAGGCGGCAGAACTCCTCCCGCTGGGCCGGCCACGCCTCGGGCGGGATGAGGTAGGCCATCGGGTTGGCATACCGGCGTGAGCCGGGCACATACACATCCCCGCTCCGCAGCGCGTCCCGCAGGCACAACAGCACGATCAGTTCCCACTGGTGCCGGTAGGCCGTGGCATCACCGGCGGCAACCGCGTCATCGAGATAGCCCCGCCAGCGGAGGGGCACGAACCCCCTCGGGGCCTGCACCGGCACCTTGCGGGTGCCGGTGGCATTGAGCTCCCGCAGGATCTGCACCGCCTCCAGCAACTCGCAGGCGGCTGGGCCGCCAGCGAACTCGATCACCTCGAGCACCCGCGGGGTGAACTGGCGCAGGTAGTTGTACGAGGATCCCAGCACCCCGAGATGGCCGTGATCCCGCGGTAGTCGGGTGGTGACCGGCTCAGCCATCGCCGCCCGCAACCGGTCCATGCCGATCTCGCCGCGCAGCCGCCCACCGACCTCCTCATCGGGGATTGCCGGGTCGGCCAGCACCGGCAGCACCAGCTCGGCGATCGCGAGCTTGTCGTCGCTGTGCTTGGCCCGCTCGGCCAGCCGCTCGGTCAGCTTGTGCTTGGCCTGCGACTCCTTCGCCGACAGTGCCTGGTCGAACAGCTGCACCACCTCATCGAGCACATCAGCCGCCGACTGAGCCAGCAGCGTCAACACGATCGGATACCGGCGTTGCGGATCCCGACGGGCCAGCTTCGCGGCCGAACAGCGGCGCCCGATCGCCGCGAGGAACCGGCGACGCTCGGCCGGCAACACGGACAACTCCAGGGTGTGAGCGTCCAAGCCGCGCAGGAACAACAGCTTTCTGACTTCGGTTTTCACCGCCGCCGCGGAGGCCTCGGTCGGGCCGGTGTTCAACCACCGCAGTCGCGAGGTGCCGATCTCCGGGTCGGTGACCAGCAAACCATCCAACTCCACCCGGCGGGTCTCGCTGAGCAGATGCGCCAGCCGGTCGTAGGTCTCCCGCTGCGCGGCCGCCCGAGCAGCCGCGACCCGCTCCAACAGCGTGACCACGCCAGGGCGCACGACCTTCGAGCTGCGCAGATGCTCACAAGCCAACCGGAACAACAACGACGGCGCATCATGCTCCATGCCCCGGGCCAGCAGGAACTCCTCCAGCTCCTTAAGCTCCAGCGTCCCTGCCGTCTGCCACCCGCAATACCGCAGGACCAACCGCAGATGATCCGTGCGGGTCTGCTCCCGTTCCCCATACCCCTCAAGCTCTCCAGGACCCACCTGGAGCTGCCGGGCCAGTCGGGCCACCACCACCGGTGGCGCCGCGGTCACCACATCGGGCACGAACCCCAGCCACAACAAGCTACACAGCTGGATCGCCAGCCCAAGGCGATCTCTTGGCGAGCGTCCCCGCCCCGGGTCCACGAACGCCCGATCCGCCGGGCTCAGCGTGAAGAACCGGACGAGCTCATCACGAGTGATCTCCGGGAAACCACGCAACTGCGCCAGCTCCTCCTTCGAGAACACCCGCGTCGGCACCCCAGCACCCTAGGCCCACCGACACGACCAGGAACAACAGCCCACATCCGTTGATTTTTCGGCACCTGGACCCGGAACCCCCAAGTACAAGGCGAGCATCGATACCCCCGACGGACCCAGGACCTGTCTCCAGGTCACCGTGCACCGCGAGCAAGGGAAGAAACCGCTGGTCGCCCGCTTCGGTGGGATACCACTCACCCGCAAGCGCACCGCCGTCATAACCGATCTGAAACCGATCATGGCCACCGTCAGACGCAACGAGCTGATCCATCGGCTCCTCGCCGGACGGTGTGAACTGTGCGAGGGACGGACAGGGCTGCAAGTCCACCACATCCGCAAACTCGCCGATCTCAACAAGCCAGGTCGGCCAGAACGGCCATCGTGGGTGCATCTGATGGCGATGCGCAAACGCAAGACCCTCGTGGTCTGCGAAACATGCCACCAGGACATCCACGCCGGACGGGCCACAACCACCACCCGGAAATGACCACTGGAGAGCGGTATGCGTCGAAAGGCGCCCGTACCGTTCGGGAAGAGGCCGACGGAAAAGGACCCGAACCACGGGAACCTCGCCGGCGGCCTACTTCACTTGACAGGGGGAAGCTGGAAACGGAGTCCAAAGCCACCGCGCCAGCTTCCCACCCTACTCCTGGTTGAGCCAGGAGCTGCCGGTCGGCGTGACATGGAAGGTGACGTTCGGATGCTTAGAGGCTTATGCAGAACCCCTTGAGAACGTGATCGACAACTGGCGTCCCCGCAGGTCAGTGAGGTGATCGTGGGGTCCGTCCCCGAGTTCTGCATAAGCCTCTTAGTGAGCCACTTGTCGACGTCGACCCCGGAATGGGTGGACAGGTTGTCGAGAACGACGTGGATCTCTCGGCCGTCGTAGTTGGCGGCCACCTGGTCCATGAACTTGATGAACTCCTTGGTACGACGGCGCTGACAACACCTGAGCTTCCCCCGTAGCACGGACACCCGACCTGAGGTGGCCTCGGCCACCGGGAAGGATGCCGTCGTGCCGCCTCCTCACCCTGCCGAGTTCCGTCGTCGTGCTGTTGAGCGGGCCCTGAGCGGGCCGGACCGATCGCTGAGCTGGTGAAGGACCTACGGATTTCTGAGGCGTGCCTGCGGAATTGGGTGGTCCAAGCCGACGCGGACGAGCGCGGCAGCCAGACGCGGCTGACCAGCGGTGAGAACAAGGAGCTGGATAGAATGCTGGTACAACCCACGCAGGCGTCATTCCAGCATCGGAATGCACAGCCCTGTCACCTTCGCGACCCTCCACACCGGGCCAGACCAAGATCACTGACCCCACACCGGAGGTGTCCGTGCTACGGGGGGAACCTCAGCCACAGTTCAGCTCCGAGGAACTGCGGACGGCCGTCGGAGGCCCACCGACTCGGGCTTCCGACTGACGCTGGCATGGCGCCCTTCGACGACTTCCCGGCCGCCCTCAGGAACCTTGAGGAATGGGGTTTCACCCCGATCAGATCCTCGAAATGGCCACCGTGACGACCGCGGCTGCCATCGGGCTCGCCACGACGGCGGGCACCCTCCACGCCGGCTACAACGCCGACCTGCTGGTGGTCGACGGTGACTCTCTCATCGACCTCACGGCCCTGCAACGCCCCCTCCTGGTCATGGCGCGCGGCCGTCCACACCTCCGCTGCCGCTCGGGCGGCATTCTCCATTCCGTCATGAGTGGCTCGGCCATCGGGGCGGTGCGGCACCGCGGTTCATCGACCAGGTCACACCGCCGAGCCGCCCCTCCTGGACGGGCTCCGGCGCGCGGTGCTGGTAAGACCTCGACAGTTCGGCGCTGAGGTCACCACCCTGGTTCAGCACCAGGCACGGGGGACGGTAGGCGCAGCGCGCGCACACTCCTGGCTCCGGGCTCGGGTAGATCTCGAGGTCCGTCCTGGTGGCGGTGCCGGCCTCGGCGGCCAGGTCCGCGCCGGCCGCCGCCAGCTCGGCCTCGCCGCGCCGGATCCGGGTGCGGCGGAACGCTTCGGTGCCCTCGGCATCCAACCGTTCGCCAGAGACCGTGCCGCTGCGGGCGTACATCCGGCGGTGACGCACCTGCGGGCGCTCCCCCGGTTGCGGGGTCCTCGCGCCGAGCTCGCCGGCGTCGGCACGGATCTCGTTATACACCGTGCCCGTGATCTGCATCCCCAAGTAGAACTGTGGCCATGCCCAGGACCACGCGATCGTCCGCTCGTCCAGCTGGAGTGCGTCATGATCGGCCCAGGAGTCGGTGACCAGCCGGTGCTGGACAACCCAGTAGGCATCGTCGGAGTCGATGGCGAGCAGGTCGACGCGGTCGCAGTACCGGATCTCCGCACCGGCCGGGGTCACCAGGTGGGCGCCGGATGCCGCCGGGTCGGGAATGTTCACCTCGAAGTCGGTGTCGACGCGTAACGGAGTGAAGCGGTCAACCGTCGGTGCCCAGGCGGCGTAGGCGTCGAGCAGCTCATGGCCCCAGTCCAGCGTCTCCAGCAGGGCCTGGTCGTCAGCCTCCGCCTGGCTGCGCATCGAACGGTCCAGGGCCTGATGCACCAGGGGCGCCACGATGGATCTGTCCCACTCCCACATCCCGGGGAAGTAGTACACCGCAAGCGCGTCACGCAGCGCCTGAGCCAGGTCGATCGGGCCTGGACGGGAGACCGGTTCGAGGTTGTGCCGGTTGCGCGAGCTCAGGTCCCATTCCCGGCGGCAGCGCTTGAACGCCGTCCGGTCCGACGGGTGGATGCGGTAGACCATCGCGCCTCGACTCAGTACCTGTGACGATTCAGTGCGCGTGCGGCCAGGGGTCATCCACCGACCAGCGGCAACGATCATGGCCCCCAGCCGCCGCGTCCATCTCGGCGAACAGGTCATCGAAAAATGCCGACACGTCGTCGCGATGGTGTGCCTGCCACCCGCCGTAGTAGATCCAGGCGTCGGGCAGCGACTCGCCCGGCGCCGGCGCGGGGAAAACCCCACCGGCACCGAGGCGACGCAGCCCATAACTGTCGCCTCGGCGCTCGATGTAGACGATCTCACCAGGTTCGGGCCAGTCGGCCACGATCTCGGTGATCAGCTCACTCCGGTTCAGCGAACCTCCCTTATACGTGGTCAACAGATCCGCGGTAGCGGGTCGCCGACCAGCAGATCAATGATCCGGGTGCCACCGAACCCGGTCTTGAGCAGGACCAGCCCAGGCGGGTCCTCGGCGACATGGCCGACCACGGTGGCCCCGGCGCCCAGTGGATGCGCCCGCAACGCCGCCACCGCAGCATCGGCCGCGCCAGGCTCGATGATCACCACGATGCGTCCCTCACAGGCGACGTAGAGCGGGTCGATGCCCAGCAACTCGCAGGCGCCACGGACCTCCGCACGCACCGGGACGGCGTCCTCATCGATCGCCACGGCCACACCCGCAGCCTTGGCCACCTCGTTGAGGATCGTCGCGACCCCGCCACGGGTGGCGTCACGCATCGCCCGGACGCTCGGGCCCACCGCGTCGAGCAACCCCCGCACCAGGTGGTGCACCGGAGCGGTGTCGGAGACCAGATCGGCGTCGATGTCCAGCTCGCCGCGCGCCAGCATGATGGTGATGCCATGGTCGCCCACCGGACCGGAGACGATCACCGCGTCGCCGGGGCGCGCAGTGGCCACGCCCAGGCTCAGGTCGTCGGTGACCAACCCGACCCCGGCCGTGGTGATGTAGCAGCCGTCTCCCTTACCCCGCTGCACGACCTTGGTGTCGCCGGTGACGATCGAGACCCCGGCCGCTGTGGCGGCTGCGGCCATCGACGCCACGATCCGCCGCAGGTCCTCGACCGGGAACCCCTCTTCCAGGATGAACCCGGCGGACAGATGGGCCGGCTGCGCCCCGGAGACAGCCAGGTCGTTGACGGTGCCGTTGACTGCGAGGTCTCCGATGTCACCGCCCGGGAAGAACAATGGTGAGACCACGTAGGAGTCGGTGGTGAAGGCCAGCCGCGTATCACCGGCGGTCAGCGTCGCGGCGTCCTCGAGCGGCTCCAGCAGTGGGTTACGGAAGGCGTCCAGGAAGATCGCCTCGATCAGCGACTGGCTGGCCTTGCCACCGGCGCCGTGCGCGAGGGTGATGAGCTTCTCGCGCACCCGGGGCCGGGCCCGTCGGGCCCGGTCGATGCGTTCCAGCACCAACTGCTCCCGGCTGGAGTGCTCAGTCCCGGCCGCATGCTTGGGGTATCCCGCGTCATGCTCGGCAACAGCCTCCTCCGCCCAGTCAGCCCGCTGCTGCTGGGCGGTGTCCTGATGCGTCATGCCCTGCTCGCCTCGATACTGACTTCCCGGACCCGCTGGCGGCTGAACCGGCCGAAGTTGTAATACGCCGCACAGGCTCCTTCGGAGGAAACCATGCAGGTGCCGATCGGCATCTCGGGCGTGCACGCGGTGCCGAACACTTTGCATTCCCAAGGTTTGAGCACACCCTTGAGCACCTCGCCGCATTGGCAGGCCTTCGGGTCAGCGACCCGCACGCCGGGCAGCGTGAAGTGCCGCTCCGCATCAAAGGCCGCGTAGCGCTCGCGGACCTGCAGCGCAGAGTGCGAAATGAAGCCGAGCCCACGCCACTCGAAGTAGGGACGCAGCTCCATCACCTCGCTCACCGCCCGCAGCGCCACCGTGTTGCCGTCCCACGGCACCACTCGGCCGTACTGGTTCTCCACCTCGCAGCGCCCTTGCGCCAGCTGCTCCAGCAGCATGTACACCGACTGCAAGATGTCCAGCGGCTCGAACCCCGCCGTGACTATCGGCTTGCCGTACTCGGCGGGGATGAACTCATACGGCCGGCAGCCGATGACGGTCGAGACGTGGCCGGGGCCGATGAACCCGTCCAGCCGCAGGTCGGGGGAGTCGAGAATGGCCTTGATCGCCGGAACGATCATGACGTGGTTGCAGAAGATCGAGAAATTCTCGATGCCCTCAGCCGCCGCCCGCAGCACGGTCATCGCGGTGGACGGCGCGGTGGTCTCCATCCCGATCGCCATGAAGATAACATGCTTGTCCGGGTTCTGCCGGGCGATCTTCAGCGCGTCGAGCGGGGAGTAGACCATTCGGATGTCGGTGCCGGCGGCCGAGGAGTCGAAGAACGACCCGCGCCCGCCGGGCACCCGCATCATGTCGCCGAACGACGTCATGATCACATCCGGCTGTTCGGCCAGCGCGATCGCGTCGTCCACCCGGCCCATCGGGATCACACACACCGGGCACCCCGGCCCGTGAACCAGGCTGATCGACTCCGGAAGGTAGTCCTCCAGCCCGTGCTTGTAGATGGTGTGCGTGTGCCCGCCACAGACTTCCATGAACTTGTAACGCCGCCCAGGCTCGCACAGGTCCGCGATCTTAGCCGCCAGCGCGCGAGCCTTCTCGGCGTCCCGGTACTCATCGACGAATCGCATACCGCTCACTGCCTTTCGTCAATCCGCGACTCGAGCAAAGCGGCGATCTCGTCCTCGTAGGCCTGCCCGATACTTATCAGGAAGTCCATCGCTGCTTTGGCCTCCTGTTCGTCGATCTTGGATAGCGCGAAACCGACGTGAATCAGAATCCAGTCGCCGGGAACAGGCGGGTCATCGGTCAGCAAACCGATGTTGATCGCGCGCTTGACCCCGCTGACATCGACCCTGGCCAGATCAGGCTGGTCGGGCAGGATTTCGATCACTTCGCCCGGGATGCCGAGGCACATGGGCTGTTACCTCCGTGGTGGGAGTCGGGTTACATCTCGCTCATTTGCTTGTAGCGAGCCACGTCCTTAGATACCTGTACCGCTACGGTAGCCAGGCCGATCGCTGACCCCCAGAAGATCAGGCGACGCAGCAGACGGAACATCCCTGTCACTTCCTTCCTTGTCGGTGAGCAGATCCACGACCACTCCGACGGCCCTGTCGACGGCTGCGGCGACGGTCGTGGACAACCCGATGAACTCCTCGGTGCTGGCCGGTTCACAGCCGACCAGCAGAGTCCGTCCCGCGCTGCCGCCGAGGTTGTCCAGCAACGCGAGCACCGCGTCGGGAGTCATCCCGTGCGCGTCGACAGCTGAGGGCTCGATGCCCGGCACGTCGCCGGATCCGATCTCGAGCACGTAAATCGTTCCCGGCTCGCCGCCGCGTGCCACAGCGTCGAGCAGGATCGTGGTGTCCGGGGCCATGTCAAGCAGGTCGTAGGCCAGGTGCATCCCGCGGATCCCGTAATCAGCGACCCGCACACCCTCAGGCAGCGTCTCGGCGGTGAGCCGGAGCGCCAGTTCGACCCCGAACGCGTCGTCGCCGAGGAAGATGTTGCCGATTCCGGCCACCATCGTCGTCATGCCTGCGGTCATCACTGGGCTCCCAGCGGCGCGAGCTCGTCGGGGGAGAAGTAGCGGAACCGGCCATGCGCGGCCGAGATCTCCGCACCCGGATCATCGTCGAGGGTGACCGCGACGTGGGTGTTGCCGTCGACGTCGAGCAACACCGCGGCGACGGTGGCCGTGCGCCCGGCGAGGAACATGTCCTGGGCGTCGGTCCGGCGCAGCCCCGGCGTGAGCAGCACCCTGCTGCCCTTGGCCACCTCGACTCCGGCGATGAGCACACTATCTGTCTCTGGGTCCACCGAGGCATCCGCGCCGGGATCCCACCACGGCGTGCCAGGGGTAGCGATCGTCTGGATCGGGTCCGGCTCCCCGCGAGTGCCGGGGGTCTCGCCGAGATACCGGATCGCGCCGTGCAGCTTGTCGAGCATCTCGGGAGGCATCGAGTCGACGCGGTCCATCAGCTTGCGGGCCCGCTCGTCGGTGGCCCGCGCCTCGGCCTTCTCCTCATCGGTGAGTGTCATCGTGCGCAGCGTGAGGATCTCGTCGATCTCGGTGCCGTCGAACAGGTCGCCGGGACTCTCCGGCGCGATCACCGGGTAGTCGTAGAGGATGATCGGCGAGACGAGGATCATGTCGCGGCGCCCGACTTCGCCGACCATCACCGGCCAGGTGCGCTCGTTGCGGCAGCACTCGACAGCAGGCTTGGCCCACTCCGGTGGGTCGATCAAAGAGATGAACTCCCCGTCGGTGACCGCGAGCACGGTGTGCGCGGCGATCAGCGAATGCCGCAGCGCCAGGTGCCGAGGGGCCTGCGGATCCTCCCACCGCGCGGTGTTGACGACCTTGACGGTGAGCTGCAGGACGCCGTAGGGACCTTCCAGCCGCAGTGCGGACACCCGGACCTCGCCGGTCAGCGGCCAGCGCTGCCGGGTGAGGCCATCGGTGGTCTCGGTGCCACCGGGCACGGTGACCGCGACCACCCGCTCCGTGTCCAGCAGCTCAGATACCGACAGCACCGAGTCGATCTCGTGCTCCACCGCCTCGTCGAACTCGGGCACCGCCCCATCGCCGCCGCTGCGGTGCTGCAACTGCAGAAACCGCAGCCGGATGTGCAGTACCGGGTCGGTGCCGGGCTCCAGCAGGCACTCGGTGTGCGAGGTGGCGTGCTCTCCGTGTCCGGCGGCGGCGTAGGCGGGAGGCACCAGCACCCCCCACTGCCAGCGGATCTGGTTCTTGCGTGCCGACGCCCGGTAGGGGTACAGCAGGTAACCCTCGTAGAGGACGGCGTCGGCCACCTGCCGGGCCACGTCCATCGCAGCTGCCATCATCCTCCCTCCCCCGTGCGTTCCCGAGTCCCCGTGCGTTCCCGAGTCCCTGTGCGCTCGCGGGCCGCGTCCAGCACGGTGATGACCGCGTCATCCCAGGTGGGCAAGGCGCGGGTGGCCCGGAACTCGGCGAGCGCGTCGATCGTGTCGCGGCGCAGCCGCAGCCACCCGCTGCCGGGGAAGTGAATGTCCATCATCTCGCGCCACACCGCTACCGGCATCCGGTACCTGGCCTCGGCGTGCCACGGCACCTGTTCGATCCACATCCCGTTCTCGCCGTCACCGAATATAGTCCCACTGAACAGCAGGATGAACGGAATCTCCCCGTCTTCGAGGCCGTGGAAGTAGCGACCCGCGGTGACTTCCATGTCGTAGCTGCACGGCACGGTCACGTCGATCTCAATGCTGTCGGTGAAGCTGGCGATGACTGTCGAGGTGTTGGCGAACTGGAACGGCTTGAGCGTGTCGCCCCAGCGTCCGCGCTCGCCGAACAGCTCAAGCAGCCGCTCCGCCTCCTGCTCGCCGTACCCACGGCGCGCCGGCTCGATCCTGATCTGGCAACGCAGCGCGATAGCTCGCACCCGCTGCCCGGCGGCGCCGACCCGCAGCCGGAACAGCAGCGTGGGCGCCGCAGCGTAGCGCTCGGGCTGCGCGTCGAGGCAGGTGAAGGACAGCTCAGTCATGGGCGGACTCCGTCCCGGGCGACACGAGCTCGCTGCGTTCCCTCAGGCCGGTGAAGAACTCGTGGATCGCCGCCCACGCCTCCTCGCCGCCGTCGAAGCCCTTCCAATGCATGCGGACCAGACCGACCAGCTGGTAGCAGGCATCGATCGGCACCGCGAAGCACTCGAACCTGTTATCCGACTTGTGCACCAGCAACGCCTCGACGTCGGGTTTCAGGTCGGCCAGGCTCGGGGTCGCGGCGAGCAGGTCCGTCCATGCCTCCAACGACAGCAGCGACTCGGTCGCCCCTGCCGGACTGGGGTAGAAGGCGACAGTCTGCCCAAGCGCGCTGTTGGTGAAGAAGAACGCCATCGCCACCGGGATCCCGATCGAGTCCCAGGTTGCCGCCGCGAGCGGGACGTCGGCGGCGTACCGGTAGCGCTCTGGGACCGCCCGGTACCGTCCACCGCCTGCGCCCTCCTTGGTGAACAGCAGGGCACAGGGGCGGCACGTACACATCAGGCCGCGGCCTTCGACGTCGACCACGTGTCCATGCCACTCGGCGATCGGCTCGGCGCACATCTCGCAACGCTCGATCCGCTCGGCTGGAGGCGGTGGGGGAGCGGCGCTTGCCACGAAGCGCCGCAGCCCCCCCTTCACGACACCGCCTGAGCGGGGACCGCGATCCGGACCCCGCCACTCTCGGCCAGCAGCGGCAGCGGGCTGAGGTGCACTCCGCTGGCTGCGGACGGGGCTGTCTCACCGGTCCCGCTCCAGCCACGACCAGCCCGGACCACGTCGTAACGCTGCGCGCAACCGGGGCAGGCCAGCAATGCCCCCTCCAGTTCCGCGCCGGTCAGGCCGGAGCCGCAGCGCGGGCAGCGGTCAGCGTAGGCATACAGGCTCCCAGCCACGTTGCACACCACCGCCGCGGTGTCGGCGACCAGCATGGGAACCACCTGCCCCTGACCGAGGCCCTCGACCCCGTCGACCTGTACCCAGGTCGCGGCCGGTGGCTCCGGCTGCCGGCTCACCTGGTGCAGCGGGAGCATGGTGGCCCCCTCGGGCACCGCTCCCGCGGTGAGCGGCGACGCCGGATCGGGCGCCACCCCCTCCACCTCCACCTTGGTGACCTCGGGAGCGACGTCTTCGATCCCCTTCTCGATGGCCATCTTCACCGTGAGCGCGGAGGACGGGCAGCCGTCACAGCTGCCCGCCAGCCGCAACCGCACCGTGCCGTCGGGGTCCAGCCCGAGGTACTCGACGTCGCCGGCATGCGAGCCGAGGTAGGGTCGGACCCGCTCCAGCGCGGCGAGGACACGTTCCTCGGTGCTCTGCGGGTGCAGGTCGTGCAGCACCAGCAGACCCGCCACCACCTTGTCGGCGAGCAGCGGAGTGACGGCCTGCTCGTCGAGCAACTCCATGATGCGGGCCAGGCCCGCACCGTAGAACTCGACGAGCAGGCCGACCAGCTCCTCGGCTCGCCCGGCGGTCGCGGGATCGGAGGCCTTGGCGAACTCCGCGAGCAGTGCCTCGACCCGTTCCCCGACCGCCTGGATATCCGGTGTGTTACTAGTGGGCACGACTCAGCCGCCAGTCGTGCTGAACGCGTGTGGCGTGTGCAGTCGCTGCAATTCCTTGCCCTCTCCCAGATACATGTGCACACCACAGGGCAGGCACGGGTCGAAGCTGCGTACCGCCCGCATGATGTCGATGCCCTTGAAGTTCGCCGGTGGGTTCTCCTCGAAGATCGGCGTGTTCTGCACGGCGTCCTCGTAGGGGCCCGGCGTTCCGTAGATATCGCGGACGCTGCCGTTCCACGGGGTGGGCGGGTACGGGTGGTAGTTGGCGATCTTCCCGTTCTGGATCACCATGTGGTGCGACAGCACGCCGCGGACCGCCTCGGTCCATCCACAGCTGATCGCTTCCTTGGGCACCTTGAACGGCTCCCAGGTCTTGGTGCGACCAGCCCGCACCTCGGCCAGCGCCTTCTCCACGAAGTGCAGGGCGAGGGCGGCGGAGTAGGCCTGGAAGTAGGTCCGGGCCCGGTTGCGCTCGATCGCGTTGGACAGCGGCTTGCCAGCCTTATCGTACGGGATCTTCCACTCGAAGGTGACCTCGGGCTTCGTCATCGTCCTCGGCAGGTTGATGATCACGCTCTTGCCGGTGGCCTTGACGGTACCCGTGTCCACCAGCCCGGACAGTGCCGTCGGCCACAACCGGGCGATCGGGCCGCCGCCGGTGTCCAGGGCGAGGTAGTCCTTGCCGTCGAACCACCGAGGAGACATCGTCCAGCTGTAGGTTCCGGAGAAGTCGCGCTTGGCCGGCCGCGGGATGGTGTGCTGGTTCCACGGGTGCTTCCGGTCGACCGGGTTCCCCAGCGGGTCCTTGTCGACGAAGATCTCCTGGCCGTCCCAGTCCTCGTAGTAGGAGGAGCCGAGCAGGATCCGCAACCCGAGATTGATCTTCACCAGGTCGTTGGTCACCAACTTGCCGTCCACGACCACACCGGGGGTGACGAACATCTTGCGACCCCAGTTGGTCATGTTTCTGTAGTTGAAGTCGCAGTGCTCCGGGTCGTTGAGAGCGCCCCAGCAACCCAGCAGCACCCGACGCCTTCCGACCTCTTCGTAACCAGGCATCGCGTCGTAGAAGAAGCTGAACAGGTCGTCGTGCAGCGGCACGATCCGCTTGCAGAACTCCACGTACCGCATGAGGCGGGTGTAGTAGTCGGTGAACAGCTGATGGGTGGCGACGGTGCCGACGCCGCCCGGGTAGAGCGTGGAGGGGTGCACGTGGCGACCCTCCATGAGGCAGAACATCTCTCGCGTGTAGCGGGAGACCTGCAGCGCCTCGCGGTAGAACTCACCCGAGAGCGGGTTGAGCGCCCGCATGATGTCGCCGATGTACTTGTACCCGTGGGCCTCGGACTGCGGCGCCGGAGTGCGGTTGGCCAGGTCGAGCACACCGGGGTTGGTCTCGGCGACCATCTTCTCGCAGTAGTCGACCCCGACCAGGTTCTCCTGGAAGATGTTGTGGTCGAACATGTACTCGGCGGCTTCACCGAGGTTGATGACCCATTCACCGAGATGCGGCGGGGCCACCCCGTAAGCCATGTTCTGGTTGTAGACCGAGCAGGTGGCGTGGTTGTCCCCGCAGATCCCACAGATACGACTGGTGATGAAGTGGGCGTCGCGCGGGTCCTTACCCTTCATGAAGATGGAGTACCCGCGGAAGACCGATGAGGTGCTGTGGCATTCGGCAACTCTGCGGGCCCCGAAATCGATCTTCGTGTAGATACCGAGGCTACCCACGATCCGGGTGATCGGGTCCCACACCATCTCGGTGAGTTGGCCTGTGGAGCCGTGCTTGGGTGCGGTGGTTGTCATCGTCTAGATGCCTTTCTCCAGCCGGTCGGCGGTCACCAGGAGGGTTTGTAGCCGGTTTCGAGCGAGCGGCCCTTCTTGCGCCACTTGGGCTCGGCGTCGACCTTCTTGAGTGTGATGTTGCGCAGCGACCGGATAACTGTGCCGTAGGCCTGGCTTGCGGTCCCCGATACCAACGAGCCCGGCGGGGCGTCCATGAATGGCATGAACTTGTCCGGGAAGCCGGGCATGGTGCAGCCGATGCAGATGCCACCCACGTTCGGGCAGCCACCCACCCCGTTGATCCAGCCTCGCTTGGGCACGTTGCACTTCACCACCGGGCCCCAGCAGCCGAGCTTGACCAAGCACTTCGGTGAGTCGTAGGTCTTGGCGAACTCGCCCTGCTCGTAGTAGCCGGCCCGGTCACAGCCCTCGTGCACGGTGGCGCCGAACAGCCACTGTGGGCGCAGGTGCTCGTCCAACGGAATCATCGGAGCCTGGCCGGCGGCCTGATACAGCAGGTACAGGATCGTCTCAGAAAGGTTGTCCGGGTGGATCGGGCAACCGGGCACGCACACGATCGGGATCCCGGCCTTGGACTTCCAGTCCCAGCCCAGGTAGTCCGGCACACCCATGGCACCGGTCGGGTTCCCCGCCATGCCGTGGATACCGCCGTAGGTGGCACAGGTACCGACCGCGAGCACGATCGTCGCCTTAGGCGCCAGCTTGTCTATCCACTCGTTGATAGTGACCGGCTGGTTGGTGTCGGGGTGTCGTCCGAAACCGCTGAAGTAACCATCTCCATTGATCGACTCGTTGGGAATGGAACCCTCGAGGACGAGCACGAACGGTTCCAGCTCACCCCGGTCGGCCTTCCAGAACCACTCGATGAAGTTGTCGGCACCCTGTTCCGGGCCGCATTCGAAGTCGATCAGCGGCCAGTGTACCGCGATCTTGGGCAGTCCGGGAAGAGCCCCCAGCGCGATCTCCTCGATGCTGGGCTGGGTCGCCGCGGTCAGGGCTACCGAGTCACCATCGCAGGACAGCCCGCAGTTGATCCACAGAATGTGGATCGGGCTTTCTTCTTCCTTGGTGGGAGTGGCTTGTGCAGTTGGTATTGTCATGATCCCCTACTCCACGAGCGACCTCCGGTCGCTCTCTCGTTCCGGATGTCGCCTTGTGCTGGTCAGCTCGTCAAGCGTGAGCTCCCAGAGCGTGTGGTAGATCGTGGTTTGCGCCTCCTGGATCCGGTGCACAGAGTCAGAAGGAACCACGAACAGATGGTCGATGCTGCCCAACTCGGCCATCGCGCCACCCTCGTAGCCCGCCAGGCCGACGGTGAGCAGGCCACGCCTGCCCGCCTCCTCGAAGGCGCGTACGAGGTTGGTGGAATTGCCCGACGTGGACAGCCCGACGACGACGTCACCGCGCCGCCCGAAAGCCGCGATCTGGCGGGCGAAGACGACGTCGAATGAGACGTCGTTCGACAGCGCCGTCAGCACCGCGATGTCGCCGGTGAGCGCGAAGGCGGGCAATGCCCGCCTTCGCGGTCCCGGGTGCAGGAACAGGCTAGCGAGGTCGGCCGCATCGGTGCAGCTTCCCCCGTTGCCGATGGCGAACAGTCGCCCGCCGGTGGCGAACGCCGCCGCCATTGCCGAGGCACATGCGGCCAGCCGCTGACTATCGCGAGCCAGGACCTCCCGCCGGAGCGCCACGATCTGGTGCGCCTTGTCCACTGTGGAACGGCGCACCTCGGCCAAGACCGCCTCGAGATCTCCAGCTCCGGGGTTGTCATGGCCGACGTTGTCAGGGGGGGCGTACAGGAACGGGTACAGGGATGCCAGGTCGTCGGACCGGGACTGGGCAGCGGACCGGGACTGGGCAGCCGAGCGGGCCGCTGGCCCCGTGTCGCTGTGACCGTTGGTTCCGGGGTTCATTCTGGCCGCCCCAGGACCGCGATCGCTTCCTTGGCATGGACGAGGATCTCGTCTCCAACCTCCGCCGTCACCAATGCGACGCTCACTTCTTCCTTACCGGACCCGGTTTCCACCACGGCCAGGCCCCCGGGGAGCAGCTCGACGACGCGGACCGCGACGGCCTGGTCTGAGCACGTGATGCATACCTCGCCGTGACATTCGGGAACAGTCATGCGACGGCCCTCGGCTCCAGCAGGTCGGGATGCTGGAAGAACACGTGAACCAGCTCCCACAACACGTGGTACGCGGTGACGTGGACTTCCTTGATCACTCGTGGGTCGTCGGAGTGGGCGAGCACGATGTGGTCGGCGGCCCGCTGCGACACGATGCGACCGCCGTCGCCGCCAACGAGCGCGATCGTGAGCATGTCCAGCCCCTGGGCGGCGGCCAGCCCGCGCAGCACGTTGCCGCAGTTGCCATCGGGGGAGATGCCCAGCGCGATGTCCCGGGCGGAGGCGAGGTGGCGCAGCTGGTGGGCGAAGACCTCCTCGAAGCCCTCCGCGCCGGCGATACCGGTCACCGTCGCGACATCAGCGGTCAGCGAGATCGCCGGCAGGGCACGCTTGCCCATGATCACCGGATGGACGAACTCGACCACGACGTGCTGCGCGTCCGTGCTGGCTGTCCCGTTGCCGAAGACGACAAGAGTGCCGCCTCGGTGGAAACGAACGGCCATGGCGTGGCATGCGGTGGCGATCGCGGAGGCCTCGTCAGCTAGGTGGTAAAGGGGTGCTACCCGCCGCTCGAACAGTTCCGCGGCGGTGGCGGTCCCGGCTGGTGACCCGGACACGCCGCACACCTCCCGACCTGGTTGGTCACGCACGTGAGTTCCATCACCATAAGGGCGCCCTGGTCGATCGGCAAGGCCAGACGTCCGGATGGGTTACCTCGATGTCACCTGGAAGCCACGTTGGAGTATCCGAGTCGTCCCGTATACCCCTCGCATACCGACATACCAGGGGAAATCGGGCCCCCACACGTCGACATGCCCCTGGTCGACATGCCCCTGGCCGCAGAGCGGAACGCATCCAGGCCACGGTCGCGAGACTTGACGCACTGAGCAGTGAGCGCACTCGGGAGCGAAGCCGCCGCTTCGGGCGTTACCACGACAATGGAGTGTGCACCGCACTCCGCCCACCTGGTTCGAGGACCCACCGAGATCCGAGGGACCCACGATCCGAGGGACCCACCGATCCGAGAGGAGGTACCCGCCATCCCATCCCTGATCCTGGCCTTGGTCGCAGCTGCCATCATCGAGCTGACGGTGCTCATCGTGGTGGGGCATGCGATCGGGGTGCCGGCCACTATAGGACTGTTGATTCTCACGTCGCTGCTCGGGACGGCCTTGCTGCGGCGTGAGGGCACCCGTACGCTGGGCGCGTTCGTCGAGGCGCTACGCACTCACAGACTTCCGCACCGAGAACTGCTCGACGGCATCCTGATCGTCGCGGCCGGGGCACTGGTCGTGCTGCCGGGCTTCATGTCCGATGTCCTGGGGCTGCTGCTGCTCCTACCGCCCACCCGCGCACTGGCCCGGCGACGGATACTGCGCTCAGCGGCACGGCGCGCCGCGGTGCGCTTCGCGCCAGGCGCCGTGGTCGAAGGCGAGGTCCTCGACGAGCCGGCGCCTCGCTCCGCACGCGGTGAGCTTCGCTGAGCGATACGGGGATGGTGTCAGCGGGAATACTGCCGAGCTATGAGCACCACATTGCTGCTGGGCGGGCGTATCCCCTCGGTCGCGGGAGCCACCGCGCTGGCTGTCGCGAACGGGACGGTGGCCTGGGCGGGAGACGACAGCACCGGTCGAGTCTGCTTCGGTGACGCGGACGAAGTGCTGGAACTGCGTGGCGCGCTGGTCACCCCGGCCTTCGTCGACGCGCACGTGCACGCCACATCCGCGGGCCTGCTCGCCAGCGGGCTTGATCTCACCGGTTGCGCCACTCTCGGACAGTGCCTGGAGCATGTCGCACGGTGGTCTCGCCCAGGCACCGTGCTGTGGGGGCATGGGTGGGATGAGACGTCGTGGCCGGAGCGCCGTCCGCCGACCCGCGCTGAGATGGATCGGGCCTCGAGTGGCGCGCCGGTATATCTGTCCCGGATCGACGGGCACAGCGCCGCGGTGTCCTCGGCGCTCCTGGACCAGGCCGCGGCGGCGATCGGCGCGCCCGGTTGGGCGGCCGAGGGACCACTGACGCGGGATGCTCACCACCACGCCCGCCGGGCCGCTCGGGAGTCGATCACACCCGGCCAACGGCGTGCCGCCCAGCGGGTCTTCCTGACCGGGGTGGCCGCTCGCGGGATCGCGGTGGTGCACGAGTGCGCGGGCCCGGATGTGTCGGGGATGGACGATCTCGCCGACCTGTTGGCGGCCGACCACGGCGTCGAGGTGGTCGGTTACTGGGGCCAGGCGGTCAGCACGCCCGGACAGGCCCGTGAACTGCTCGCCGCCACCGGGGCGCACGGGTTGGCGGGTGACCTGTTCTGTGACGGAGCGCTCGGCTCGCGGACCGCCGCGCTTCGCGCGCCCTACGCTGACGCCCCCGATACCCGGGGCGAGTTCTACCTCGACGCGTCGCAGATCTCGGCACACGTCCGAGCCTGCACCCTGGCCGGCACCCAGGCCGGGTTTCACGTGATCGGCGACGGGGCGACCGACTCGGTGGTGGCCGGCTTCGAGGCCGCGACGGCCGCGGTCGGCGCCAGCGTGCTACGACAGCGCGGGCATCGGCTGGAACACCTGGAGATGGTGGACCCCGACCAGGCCCGTCGGTTGGCGGCCTGGGGTGTGGTGGCCAGCGTGCAGCCGGCCTTCGACGCCGCCTGGGGTGGTGCGGAGGGAATGTACGCGCGGCGGCTCGGGGCGCTTCGAGCCGCCGCGCTGAACCCCTTCGCGGTCCTCGCGGCTGCCGGTGTGGTGCTGGCGTTCGGTTCCGACGCGCCGGTCACGCCGGTCGACCCGTGGGGCACGGTGCGCGCCGCAGTGGGACACCGCAGCCCCGGCTCGGCGATCGGCGTGATGGAGGCACTCGCGGCGCACACCTACGGTGGGTACCGGGCCGCCGCCACAGCCGATCCGCTGGCTGGCACTCTGGCCCCCGGCGCCCCGGCGTCCTATGCGATCTGGGACAGTGCCGATCTCTTTGGCCCCGAGTTCTTTAAGGGCAAACTTCCTGTGACCAGTCCACCCTCATGCCTGCGCACGGTGCACCGCGGCCGGACCCTCTTCGAGCGCGAAGGAGTTCTGTCGTAGAAGTCCTCCCGTAATGCGTAAGTGCCGCCCCTACGGCCTGACATCCCCCGTCAAACGGTTGCACTTGGCTGGGCGGTTTCAGTCGGTCATGACGACACGGTCCTCCGCGATCAGATTCCCGAAGACCTCGACCGGCTTTCGCCGGTTCAGCGTCTTGCGTGGTCTGCCATTATAGTTCTGTTGCTACTCTGTCAAGTTCTTCCTGAGCGTGCGAGGACGGGTCGGTGCCTTTCGGGAAGTGCTGCCGGAGTGGCCCGTTGGTGTTCTCGTTGGTGCCGCGCTGCCACGGTGAGTGCGGGTCGCAAAATGTAGACGACCAAGCCGGTGCGGACGGTGAATCCGGCGTGGCGGGCCATTTCCTTCCCTGGTCCCAGGTTACACTGTTGCGCAGGAACACGGGCAATCCCTCCATTTTCCGGGCCGGGAGCGCGACGACACGTTCGGCGGTCCGGTCGTAGGGAGTTTTCACGGGCATGGTAAATCGGCTGGTACGCTCGACCAGGGTTGCGATCTGCGATTTCCCGCCCTTTCCGATGGTCAAGTCTCCTTCCGGAAACCGGGCACCGAACGATCATCAGCTTCGGCGGGACGCTCGCTGATGTTGACCATGTCGTGGATCTCTTCCCTGCTCAGCGACGCCCGGGACCGGGGAACCCGTCTCGCTCGGCCTCGCTGTAACGTGAGCTTGAGCCCGGTACGCAGCTCACCCCGTGTCTGCAGGTACAGTGTGTGATAAATCGTCTTGTGCGACACTCTCATCTCCGGGTCGTCAGGATATTCCTCGTCCAGTCTCGCGCTGACCTGCTCCGGAGACCACTTCTGTTCCAAGCCCTCGTCCACCGTATCATGCAGCTGAGTCGAGGCCACCAGCTTCCGCTCCTTCGGCCGCGCCTTGAGCGACTCGTAACGCTCCTGGGCGGCACAAGCCCGATAATCAGCGGCACCACCGTTACGCTCGATCTCACGCGCGATCGTGCCGGGGCGCTGCCCGAGCAGCTTCCCGATGCACCGCGCCGAACGATCCCGGCTCAACTCCCGGGAGATCGTCTCCCGTTCCTCGACGCACAACGGCTCAGCCCCACTCATCAACCATCCCCCTCAGAAGATCCCCGGAAAGGGGGTATCTTCGCAGAAGCAAAAACCGCTAGAATAAGAGGGTGTCGCTATGACCGTTTGAGCCCAAGGCTCGCCCTGGGCGGAGTCGCCACGACGGTCCTGATGCCCAGCGCATCGGCGACCGTGATCGACGCCGCCATCCAAGGGCGGGGGCTCACTCGTGCGCTGGTGGCGCTCACGGTGTTGATCGCCACGGCCGCCGCGGTCAATGTCCTGGACGGTCTGGTCGGCGCCTACTACGGCAGCTCGCTGACCGCCGCGCTCCGGCACCGCCTCCTTGGGCGCGCGCTGGTGCTCGGGGTCCCGGGCCAGCCGCGGTTTCCGGCCGGCGACCTGCTCTCCCGGCTCACCGCCAACCTTCGCGAAGGCATCGGTGCTGCGGGTTCCCCTGGTGACAGTCGGGGCGTACCTGCCCGTGTTCGCCCTGCTGGCGTTGGCGCCGTGGCTGGTCAGCCACCAGCACCTGACCGTCGGGCAGGTCGTCGGCGGTGTCATCTACCTGTTCAG
>Ga0213882_10000253_pt1 | contig 20879 bp, 21 predicted proteins | sample BarmaccoBMER_R09_FD_160106 | JGI IMG/M metagenome (GOLD analysis project Ga0213882, IMG submission 160106) | Barbacenia macrantha exposed rock microbial communities from rupestrian grasslands, the National Park of Serra do Cipo, Brazil - ER_R09 ...
CGCGCCAAGAACGGTATGCGGCACCGTGGTAGCGAGCCACCCCGAAGTCTTGTAACCCACGCGCGAGATCTGTTCGCCGCCATCGCGCAGCTTGCATGAAGATTGAATATGCCAGTTCTTCTCAAGAGAGATTCGAGATGGTTCGGTCGACGAGGTTCCATCTGCATTCGTGATCACAGAGGAGGCTGAGAAAAAAAGAAGGCACAGGAAAGAGAGCCGCATAGTCGGGAAACTGCGAGTCTATTCCTGCGCGCCAAGTTCGTAAAATAATTCGTTGGGCCGCAACGAAGTGAAGCCCCGCTAAAAAAGCGGGGCATCGGCATGCATTAGACAGTTATGCGACCCGCTTCATCCCGCCGCTTGCCCGGGTACCGCGGTCACCTGTAATCAGGCGAACGATCCAGGTCAATACAACCGCGCCCAGAATCGCTACAAGAATGGTGTAGATGGTGCCGCCCTGACCGGAGAAACCGAGGGCTCGCATGATCCAGCCACCCACAATTGCTCCGACAATTCCCACCACAATATCCATCAAGGGACCAAACCCTGAACCACGCATGATCTTTCCAGTTGCCCAGCCGGCGATCAGACCGACGATAATCCACCACAGCAGATGCATAGATCCTCCAGTTCGTCCTCTTTAGTGAGGGTTGATTGTGGGATACACGCTGCCCAAGTGCAGTTTGCCCGCAATAGCAGGTTAATCGCGTGCTGCGGATGCCTTCACCACTCGGATGCGAACGCCTTCTCTCGAGTGCGGCTGCACAACTGGCGGTTGTGGGCTTGTTGGCGGGCTATCCCGCAAGGTCGGGAGGGAGAGAAGCTGAAAAAGCCAACCCGCGGGGCCGTACCGAGGCGGGCCGTTCATGAACCCGTCGTAAGACGGTGGGAACTCTCCGCGGTTCTTTAGGCATTTCCGTACTGGCGGAACCTCGCACACCGAACCGATTTTTCGAGTCGAGCCCCCTGTTCATTGAATGTTGGTTCAATAAACGGTTACCGCCAATACCTGCTTTGCAGGCTGGCTTCCTTCCTGATGCTAGTTAAACCGCCTGCAGATGGCAAGAGACTAAGGTAATTGGGAATCAGAAGAATAGGGAGATCGAAGAATCGGGTTATCGGGCGATCTGGTGATCGGTTATCTCAGGGCCTGAAAGCTGCAGAGCAGGGTTCCCTAAGCGCAGATGTCCCCCAGTAAAGCGTTGTTCAATGATCGAGGTTCGATTCGTTCAACCGATTTTCCGCTCATCGATGATTTCGTCCAGCATCCCTGAAAGCGAACTGGCTCTTTGCTCGTAGATGCTGGCGATAGCGTCGTACCTTTTCTTAAGAAGGTGATATTCGTCGGCGATGTTCAGCGCGGCAAGAACGGCCACGCGCAGCGAATCCGCTGTTGCGGTTTTCTCCGAGACCGCACGCATTTTTAGGTCAACATACTCGGCCAGCTTGACGATGTATTCGGGATCAATGCCACGCAGGTTATACGCCTGATCGTAGATTTCTACGCGGATGCTTCCTGCAGCTGCTTGGCTTGCCTTCGCCGTGGCCATTGCTACACCTCCGCCAACGTCTCGATTTGTTTCAGCATCTTCTCCACGCGGCCGCGCACTTCCTCTCGCTCGCGCCGCAACGAAACCATCTGTTGGCGCAGAGTCTCAACTTCCTCTTCGCGATCCTCGAGCTGTTCCCGCAGTCGGCTCACATCGCGCTCGGCAATGGCCTTCGCTTCTCGGGCCGACTTCAAAAGCTCAATCGTCTTGTAAACCTTTTCTTCAAGGGCTTGAAATTCATCGATGGAAACAGCGGACTCGAGCTCGGGGAGCGCCCTGGCAGACATGAAAGCGGAACCTCGCGGGGAGAATTTTTATTCGGCGCAGTCGAAGTATATCCCACAAGAATCGAGGCACCTGCCTGTGAATTCTGTTGATAAATAGGCGGATTACTGTTGGTCACTCAGCTCACGGCCGGTAACAAAACGCGCCACACGCTTCTGCTGAAACGGCGATTGCAACAGCAAGTGGCGCAAAAGTGCCCTGCTACAATGGCTTCAGCGACAGACCCTCGATGAAGTGTCCCTTCTGCGGTTTTATCAATGACAAAGTAGTGGATTCTCGGGAAAGCAAGGAGGGGGAGCTTATCCGCCGGCGCCGGGAATGCATGAAGTGTGAAAAACGCTTCACCACCTACGAGCGCATAGATGAGATTCCATACATGGTCGTAAAGAAAGATGGACGCCGGGAGAAATTTGACCGTCAAAAAGTTTTGTCCGGACTGCTGAAGGCCTGCGAAAAACGCCCCATCTCGATGGGACGCCTGGAACAGATTGTGAATGAGGCCGAGAGCTTCGTCATCGATTCCCCAGAGCGGGAACGGACGACCTCTGAAGTGGGCGAACTAATCATGGAACATCTCAAGCAGCAGGACACGGTGGCATACATAAGGTTCGCTTCTGTCTACCGTGACTTCAAGGACGTTCGCGAGTTTGGCGCTGAGCTGGAACAATTGATGAGTAAGGAAGCGAAGAAGGCAAAAACCAGCCCCAAGCATCATTAGGAAAGAGCGTTTCAGGAAAAAGCGTATCGAGTTTCAGGTTCCCCCCGAGCCACTCGGCAGCGATTGTCGCTCTACAGATTCTGGATTTTGTCGACGGATTGCCTTCCCGGCGTTTCGCGCCAGAAAGGAATTCTAGCTTCGCCGAAACTCGAAACCTGAAGCTTTGAAACTGTTTTCACTATGATCCACAAAGTCACACTCATCCCCGGCGACGGCATTGGTCCTGAGGTTATCAACGCGACTGTACGCGTGCTCGAAGCTACCGGTGTGAAGTTTGAGTGGGAGACTCATCAGGCCGGGGCGGATGCTTACGCCAAGACGAAGCAATACATTCCCAAAGAGCTGTACGAATCGGTCGAGCGGACACGGCTTGGTCTGAAAGGTCCGGTTACCACGCCGATCGCTGGCGGCTTCGCCAGCATCAACGTCACGTTGCGAAAGAAGTTCGAGCTTTTCGCCAACTTCCGTCCCATTCGCAACCTGCCTAACATCAAGACGAACTATCCAGGGATCGATCTTGTCATTGTGCGCGAGAATACTGAGGGCGAGTACTCCGGCATCGAGCACGAAGTGGTTCCCGGCGTGGTCGAAAGCCTGAAGATCATCACCGAGAAGGCCTCTACGCGCATCGCACGCTTCGCCTTTGACTATGCCCGGCGCGATCACCGCAAGAAAATCCACGCAATTCACAAAGCCAACATCATGAAGTTGACGGATGGCCTTTTCCTGCGCTGCTGCCGCGATACGGCGGAAATCTATCCCGACATCCAATATGCCGAGCACATCGTCGACAACACATGTATGCAACTGGTGACCAACCCTTATCAATACGACGTGATGGTGATGGAGAACCTCTACGGCGACATCATCTCCGACCTCTGTGCTGGATTTGTCGGCGGTCTTGGATTGGTGCCCGGTGCCAATTTGGGACACGAGTGTGCCATTTTTGAAGCCGTCCACGGCTCGGCGCCCGACATTGCGGGCAAGGACTTAGCTAATCCCACTGCCGTGATGCAGTCTGCCGTCCTTATGCTGCGTCACATCGGCGAAACCGCAGCTGCCGAGCGCATGCACGCGGCGCTGCAGCGCGTCTATTCCGAGGGAAAGAAGACTACGCGTGACATTGGCGGCAAGTCTGGAACCAGCGAATTCGCCGACGCCGTGATTCAGGCGCTCGAAACGAGCAAGGAACCCGCCGGCGCAGGTCGGTAGCCATCAACGCGCGAGAATAGTCCCATACCTACTGCGACCAGGGTGGCACCACTCCGGTCATGCGCGCGTACGCCACCAGCTGACCCATGTGCTCGTTGTCGTGGATGATAATCCGCAGATACACACCTTCGGCGTTTGTGTTGATTCCATCGAACACCCGCACTTTTCGCTGCAGGCCCTTATGCGTCTCTTTCACGTGAGCTTGCTTAACAGCTTCCAAGGACTGTTTCAGCCAGCGGATCACATCAGCTTTTGAAGTGATGGTCTTCTCGGCGTGTTGAGGAAGGTTTGCCGGCATCTTCGGACCAGTGAAACTCAACAGATAGAGGTTCGCCCAAGCGATGTGCATGTACACCTCACTGGTGGAGCGAACGCCTTGAGCGGGACGCCACGAGAACTTGTCCTCCGGTGTGGCGTCCGCTAAGGCAATGAGTTGTTGGGATACGTGTGTCCACTCGCCGTCCCAGCCCTGAAAAATACCTTCCGGTGGAGCCGCGACTGCCATGCGTCCGCTAAGCACGAGCAAGACGAGTAACGTCTTCATCCAGCCTGTCTTCACTGATATGAACTCCTTCAACTTGGATATCATCCGTTTGACGCTGCACCGCGCCGAATGTCCGACCGCGCGCGTGTGATACGGCGACGAACCACGCAACGTTCGTTATCGAACACCTGAATTCGGCGTTTGGGCCGCAAGTAATTGATCCTGCGGAGAATCTGCTGGAATGCCAATTGCGACAACCGTCTCTGGAGACTTTCTTATGCAGACTGTGACTCAGGACATCCGATACGCACTGCGGCAGCTCCGACAATCGCCCGGTTTTACCATCACAGCGCTTATAACCCTGGCCATCGGTATCGGAGCAAACACCGCGATTTTTACGCTCGTCCACGGAGTCTTGCTGAAGAATTTGCCGGTGGCTAATCCCGCGCAGCTATACAAACTGGGAGACGAATACAACTGCTGCGTCGAAGGCGATCTGCAGAACAACTGGTCAATGTTTGCCTATCCGTTCTATCAATACGCGCGCGATCATACTCCGTCGTTCGAACAACTAGCTGCGGCTCAGACCAACCGTCCGGATCTTAGCGTGCGGCGGCTTGACTCAACCACTCCGGCGCAGGCTTTGAGCGGCGAGTTCGTCTCCGGAAATTACTTCTCCACCTTGGGTGTAAACGCGTATTCCGGCCGGACGCTTTCAGCTGAGGACGACAAGGCGGGCAGCGCCCCGGTCGCGGTGATCAGCTATCGCACATGGCAGCAGAAGTTTGGACTGGATCGTTCCATCATGGGAGCGCCGGTTGTGATGAGCGGCCATCCGGTAACTATTGTCGGTATTGCTCCGCCGGCGTTCTTTGGCGACCGGTTGGAGAGCGATCCCCCGGATTTCTGGCTTCCTCTTGCGCTGGAGCCCGACTTTAGCCGTGAGAACTCGCTGCTGCATCAGACCTCGGCCGGTTGGCTCTATCTCATTGGCCGCCTGCGAGCCGATGCGGTCCCCTCTCAGGTGGCTGCACAACTTACCACCGAGTTGCGCCAGTACCTGCTCACTCCGGGAAACGCGAGCACACACCAGGACCTGAAACAAATCGACAAGCAGGTAATCCACCTGGCGCCAGGTGGCGCCGGAATCAACTCGATGAAGGACAGCTACGAACAAGGGTTGATTCTGCTGCTAGCGGCTTCCGCGGCAATTCTCATTATTGCCTGCGCGAATCTCGCCAACCTGCTGCTTGCCAGAGGAACGGCCACTCGCGCTCGAACGTCTCTGCAACTCGCCATCGGCGCCACGCGAACCCGCATCATACGCGCCCAGCTGACGGAGAGCCTTGTGCTCTCTGTGCTTGGGGCCGCTCTAGGCCTTGTGGTCGCTCTTTACGCCAGCAAGGGCATGCTGTTGATTGCTTTCCGCGGCTCGCCAAACGTGCCGATTTCAACTTCTCCTTCTTTGCCGGTGCTCTTGTTCACCTGCGCGGTGGCCGCTGCCACAGGAATTATTTTCGGCGTTGGACCCGCTTGGATCGCCTCGCGCCTGGATCCGGCTGAAGCTCTGCGCGGTGTTGGACGCGTGACAAGAGATGCCTCTGCACTGCCTCAGCGGTCGTTGATCGTCTTGCAGGCTGCGGTGTCGCTCGTCCTGCTAAGCGTTGCAGCCCTGCTTACCGAGAGTCTGAAAAATCTGTCCAGCCAGTCGTATGGATTCGAGCGGCAAGGACGTTTGATCGTGCAGATAAGCCCGGATAGCGCCGGATATACCCAAGAACGGGTAATCGGCCTCTATCAACAACTGGAAGAGCGATTCCGGCACACTCCAGGAGTGGTTAACGAAAGTCTTGCGCTCTACACCGCCCAACAAGGCAACAACTGGGGCGAAGATATATTCTTTGCCGGCAAGACCGGCGACTTTGGCTCTTCCTGGGATCGCGTAAGCGCTAACTACTTCGAGACAATCGGCACGCCCATCGTGCGGGGGCGCGGCATCTCCGAGCAGGACACAGCAACCTCGCAGAATGTCGCAGTCGTGAACGAGGCGTTCGCACGAAAGTTCTTCCCCAATGAGGATCCAATCGGCAAACACTTTGGCAAAGACGAGCGCAGCCATGCGGGGGACTACGAAATCGTGGGAGTAGCTAAAGATGCGAAATATGGAAATCCCTCCCGTCCGGCACGCCCGATGTTTTTTGTGGCTTTACCGCAGAAGATCCATTACGAAACTCAGGAGGACAACCGCATAGAAGAGGCCTCGATGTATATGGGCACCATCGCGTTGCATGTGAATGGCGATGCGGACAGCTTTGCTCCAACCGTTCGGCGCGTGCTGGCGGAAATCGATCCCAATCTCACTCCGACATCCATGCGCAGCTTCGAGGAACTGGTGAGTATCCAATCAAGCGAAAACACGCTTATCGCACGCCTTAGCAATGCGTTTGGACTGATTGCGCTGCTGCTTGCGTCGGTGGGGCTTTACGGCGTGACCGCTTATCGCGTGGCGCGCAGAACCAGCGAAGTGGGCCTGCGTATGGCGTTGGGAGCCAATCGCAGCAACATCGTCGGCCTCATGCTGCGGGGCGCGTTCGCGCAGGTAGGCATCGGACTTCTGCTCGGAATCCCACTCTGCTTTCTGGCGAAGCACTGGCTCGCGCATCAGTTGTTCGGAATCGGGAAGTTCGATCCGCTGAGCCTCGCTTTTGCTCTGGGAGCGCTCGGGGTGTGCGCGCTGATCGCCAGCATCCTTCCGGCCGGACGCGCTGCCGCGATCGAACCCATGCAAGCTTTGAGAACGGAGTGACTTCGGGGAACTCCGGACGGAACATCGCGCATCCAGGATTGGCAGAGGCATTCACCGTCAGCAGGCGCATCGGCCTACGACATCCCAAGCTCAGCCTAACCGCCGAAGAGCTTTGGTCCGATTAATTACCCCTGGGCTTTGCGAGCCGCATCTCTCTATCTTGCCTCTGCTTGAACAAAGCCGTAGGCTAAATGGTTTGCCGAAGTTCCCGATGTCCATCTATGCCGGTAGAAACTGAAGCGCCCCCTCTTTCCCGCACCGCCATCTGCGCTCCACGCGGAACGCAGCTTTCCTGCAAGGGATGGCAGCAGGAAGCCGCCATGCGGATGCTCATGAACAACCTTGACGATGAGGTTGCCGAGCGCCCTCAGGATCTTGTCGTCTATGGAGGAACTGGGCGCGCCGCGCGTAATTGGCAATGCTACGAGGCGATCGTGCGCTCGCTTCGCGAGCTCGAAAATGATGAGACCCTACTGGTGCAATCGGGAAAGCCGGTTGGAGTTTTCAAAACGCATGACTACGCCCCTCGCGTTCTGATTGCCAATTCCAACCTGGTCGGCCATTGGTCAAACTGGGAAAAGTTTAACGAGCTGGAGCGAGCCGGCTTGATGATGTATGGCCAGATGACTGCGGGCTCCTGGATATACATCGCGTCGCAGGGGATCATTCAGGGTACATTCGAAACCTTTGCCGCTGCCGGAGAAAAACATTTCGGAGGCGATCTTGCTGGAAAGCTGATCGTCAGCGGCGGAATGGGCGGCATGGGGGGCGCACAGCCTCTCGCGGCGACGATGGCAGGCGCATGTTTCCTCGGCATCGACGTAAATCCGGAGCGCATCAAGAAGCGCCTGAAGACCGGCTACTGCGACTTCATGGTTAATACGCTTGATGAAGCGTTGCGCATCCTGAAGAATTCGATTCGCAAGAAGGAAGCAATTTCAGTCGGGCTGATCGGCAACTGCGCCGACGTGATTCCCGAGCTGGCAGCGCGCGGAGTGAAGCCGGACATTCTCACCGATCAAACCTCTGCCCATGATCCTCTCAACGGCTACATTCCCTCGGGACTGAGTGTCGAGCAAGCGGACGAACTACGACGAAAAGATGAAAAGGCATATCTCGAACGATCGCTCGACTCGATCGCCCGTCACGTCGAAGGAATGCTGACGCTGCAGAAGTCCGGCTCCGTGACCTTCGACTATGGCAACAATATCCGGACGTTTGCCTTCGAGCGTGGAGTGAAGAACGCCTACGACTTCCCTGGATTTGTTCCGGCGTATATTCGTCCGCTGTTTTGCGAAGGACGCGGGCCGTTCCGTTGGGTTGCGCTCTCCGGAGAGCCGGCAGACATTGCGGCAACTGACGACCTTGTCCTCGAAATGTTCCCGCACAATCGGATTCTCAGCCGCTGGATCAACCTTGCGAGGAAGCGTATCCGCTTCCAGGGACTGCCAGCGCGAATCTGCTGGCTCGGGTATGGAGAGCGCGCGCAATTTGGTCTAGCGCTGAACGACTTAGTGAAGCGGGGCAAGCTGAAGGCGCCTATCGTCATGGGACGCGATCATCTCGACTGCGGCTCGGTTGCATCCCCATTTCGGGAAACCGAAGGAATGAAAGACGGGAGCGATGCCATTGCCGACTGGCCACTGCTGAATGCTCTGCTCAATACTTCGAGCGGCGCCAGTTGGGTTTCGATCCACAATGGAGGCGGAGTCGGAATCGGCTATTCGCAGCATGCGGGGCAGGTGACCGTTGCGGACGGTAGCGATGCAATGGCGAAGCGCATCGAGCGCGTTCTCACCAACGATCCCGGCATAGGCATTGCCCGTCATGCGGACGCGGGCTATCAAGAGGCGCACGCATTTGCAGATCGCAAAGGCATAAGAATTCCGATGCGAGACCAGAGCGAATAGCTTGGCTGGCGCTTCCCTTCTCCTCGTCAATATCGGTCAGCTCCTCACTCTTAAACCTGGTCTCACCCACGAGCGTCCCAGACGCGGACGAGAGCTCGCGGAGCTGGACATCGTTAAGGAAGCTGCAGTTTTCTGCGTCGCGGGAAGAATCGTAGCCGTCGGTACACGTGAACATGTTGAGACTCATGCTCACAGCGCGGGCCCGAACGTCGAGACGTTTGATTGTGCAGGCGGAGTCGTAATCCCGGGATTTGTCGATTCCCACACGCATCCGGTCTTCACCGAGCCCAGGCTCGTCGATTTCGAACAGCGGATTCAAGGGAACACATACGAGCAAATCGCCAAAGCCGGAGGCGGCATTCGCGCCAGTACCGAAGGCGTCCGGAATGCGTCGGAGGAAGAGCTTAGACAACACGTCTTGAGCGCTCTCAGGCACATGCAGAAGTCGGGAACGACGACAGTGGAAGCTAAGTCCGGATATGGACTCACTACCGATGCGGAACTCAAGTCGCTTCGCGCCATTCGCAAAGCGGCAGAGTCCTGGAATGGGACGCTGGTCGCGACCTTACTTGGCGCACATGTCGTTCCCGCGGAATTTCAGCAAAGAGCTGACGCTTATGTGGATCTCGTTTGCAATGACATGCTTCCGGCCGCCGCACGCGAGAAACTTGCAGATTTCGTAGATGTCTTTTGCGAGCGTGGCGCTTTCAGCATGGCGCAAACCGAACGTGTGTTTGAGGCGGCGCAGAGATTCGGTCTGGGAATGCGAGCGCATGTCTGCCAGTTCACACCTCAGGAACTCTCACGCCTTGGGCGGTTTCAGCCGGCTTCCTTCGATCATCTCGACTGTCTCACCGATAAGGATCTGGACGCACTGGCAAAGCAGGAGACCGTTGCAACTCTGCTTCCAGGAGCCTCGTACTTTCTCGCGCATAAATACCCAATGGCACGAAGGCTGATCGATGCCGGGGCGGCTGTTGCGTTGGCTACTGATTACAATCCTGGAACGTCACCGACCACGAGCATGCCTCTGGTGCTGTCAATGGCATGCACGCAAATGCGGATGAGCCCGGCGGAAGCGATCACGGCGGCGACGATCAACGGCGCACATGCTCTTCGGCTTGCTTCCAGAAAAGGGAGTATCGAAAGGGGAAAAGACGCCGACCTCGCTATTTTCGACATCAAAGATTATCGCGAGATCTGCTATTGGTTCGGCACGGAAAAGTGCCGAGCAACTGTGCAAAACGGAAGACTGATTGTCCACTAGGAGTTTTAATGAAGAAGTTATTGTTTGTTTTCATCGCAGTCTTTTTACCGAACGTTGGCCTTGCCCAGCGACTGCCACAGGGAGTGGTTCCGGAGCACTATCAGCTGAGCTTTACTCCCGACCTGCAAAACGCCACCTTCGCGGGCGATGAAATCATCGACGTCCGACTTTCTAAGCCCGCTACAACCATCGTGCTCAATGCCGCGGAACTTAAGTTCGTCTCCGCTACGGTGGAAAGTCACGGTTCCACTGTGACGGCCAAAATCGCGCTCGATCCTGACCGTGAGCAGGCAAGCATCATCGCCCCGCATGAAATCGCAGCAGGGTCGGCGAAGCTGCACTTCGTCTTCAACGGAACACTGAACAATAAGCTGAGCGGCTTTTACCTCAGCCAAACCGCGAGACGTCGTTATGCAGTCACCCAGTTTGAGGCTACAGACGCACGCCGCGCCTTTCCAAGCTTTGACGAGCCTGACAAAAAAGCAACCTTCGATATCACTCTCGTGGTCGACAAGGGCGATACCGCCATCTCGAATGAAAAGCTGATATCGGACATTCCGGGCCCCGGCGACGGTAAGCACACGTTGCACTTCGCCACTACTAAGAAACTATCCACCTACCTGGTGGCAATGCTCGTCGGCGATTTTCAATGCCTGAGCGGAGAGACTGATGGCGTCCCAATCCGGGCCTGCGCAACTCCGGACAAAGTCCAGAATGCCCGCTTTGCCCTCGAAGCCGAGGAATATGCACTCCACTACTACAACGACTACTTCGGAATTCCGTATCCATTCGGCAAGCTCGATCTGATCGCGGTTCCCGATTTCGCCGCAGGCGCAATGGAAAACGCCGGCGCAATCACCTATCGCGAGAGCGACATGCTGCTTGATCCTAAAGTCGCGACGCTAGACAACTATCAGCGAGTGGGCGTAGTGGTGGCCCACGAGACTGCGCACCAGTGGTTCGGCGATCTGGTCACGATGAAATGGTGGGACAACATCTGGCTCAACGAAGGATTCGCCAGCTGGATGGAGACTCGGCCATTGGCAAAATGGAAGCCTGAGTGGCACGAAGAACTGGGTGAGGTGGCAGAAACGAATCGCACTCTGAGCTTCGACGCTCTTAAGAACACCCGACCAATCCGGCAGAAAGCGGAGACTCCAGCTGAGATCAACGAACTGTTCGACGGAATCGCTTACGGCAAAGCAGCGTCAGTGCTGCGCATGGTGGAGTACTACATTGGGCCCGAGGTGTTCCGTAAAGGCGTACAGACCTATCTACAGGCTCACGAATTCGGAAACGCAACGGCAGAGGATTTCTGGACAACCATGACAAGAGTTTCCGGAAAGCCGGTGGACAAGATTATGTCGAGCTTCGTGGTGCAGGCTGGCGAACCGTTGCTGCATGTCTCCGAGGACAATGGCCAAAAGGCCGTGTCACAGGAGCGCATGTTCGCCGACCGCGGGCTGCTTGGTACGAGTCAGCAGTTTTGGAATGTTCCCGTCTGCTTCCACCCTGTGACGCCTCAGGGCAACGAGTATTGCTCACTGATATCCAGCAGAGGGCAGGAGACCGGCAATCCGCAAAGTGCACTGATCTTTGCTAACGCACACGGCCATGGGTATTACCGAACTGAATACGAGCGCAACTTACAGGACCAGCTTACGAAACAGTTGGAAAGCGGTTTGCTTCCTGCCGAGCGCATCTCCATATTGGGCGATCAATGGGCGTTGATGCGGGTCGGTCGACTTCCCATCGGCAAGTACCTCGATCTGGTTTCGCAGCTTAAGGGCGAACGCCTGCGCGCCGTATGGGATCCGGTTCTGGAAAGCCTTGACTACTTGCATCGCGAGCTCATCACAGACGACGAGCGCAGCCACTTCCAACAGTTTGTGCTTAATGTGCTGCGCCCCGTGTACGCAGAGGTCAAGAGTTCCAGCGATCCCGAGCAAAAAACCTTGGCGGCAGATCTGTTCGAGCGTCTTGGACTTATCGGACGCGATAGCGAAGTCATCGCGCAAGCCCGCGATATAGCCCAGAAGGCGCTGCGTGATCCAGATTCAGCCGATCCTCTCACCGCCGGACCCGCCCTCGTTATCGCCGCCAGTCAAGGCGACGATGCACTCTTCAATCAACTTGCCGAGGCGCTGGAGAACACAAGCGACCAAACGCTGCGCAGGCGCTACATGAACGCTCTTTCCCGTTTCGAGAAGCCTGAGTTGGTACAAAAAGCCATGGAGTTGGGAATCTCCGGCACCATACGCAATCAGGATGCGAGCTCCTATTTGGGTACCTTCCTACGAAATCCGGCAGCTCGAGAAAGCGCTTGGAAATTCCTTGAGACACATTGGAGAGATGTGGAGCAAACCTTCGTCGGCGGCTTTGGTAATACTTACCTTGTAGAAGATATGGGAAGCTTCTGCGCTGCTGATGCGGTATCGCGGGTGAGTGGCTTTTTCCGCGTACATCCCGTGCCCGGCGCGGAGAGAACCATGCGCCAGGCTGTTGAACGGATTAACTCTTGCATTGATCTCAGAAAGCTGCAGGGAGCCGACTTGCAAAGCTGGTTAGTGCAACACAGCACAGTGTCGAGCGCGGCAGGAAAGTAGAATTGCGTCCCACCGGACGGCAATTAGGTGATGGATCTTCGTTCCGCAGGGTAGCGTACGCTCAGGCTGCCCCGTTCTTGTTCTTGAGCCGCCTTTGCCGTCGGATTTCCTCGGGCGAATACATGGTGCCGCGGCATTTCTTAGATCCGCAGTAGCAGGGGGCAGGATCGTTTTCCGCGCCATCGTAAAGCATATAGTCGTAGGTGAGCTCCTCGCCGGCTTTGATATCGCGGATGGCGATGACCCACACTCGGTCGTCGATCTCGTCAGTCTCGCAGTTGGGGTCGCAGGAGTGATTGATGAACATGGCGACCCCATGCCCATCAATCACCTCGCGGCCATCACGCAGGCCGAATAAATAGGTGGTCGCCCGTCCTTCGTAGATTTCATCCGCATGCTCTTTCGAAATGCGCGGGCCGGTGTATTCCACCACCATTGCGCCTTTGCGAATGTTGCCAGTTGTGTAGCAGCCGGCGGCGTGAATATCGGAAGAGCGAACGATGAGGGCCATGATTGTCTAGTTGCGCGAGAGACTCCGAAGACCGCAGTATATCGGACGCGAATATTCTGCAATCAGTAAGGATGCCATATGAAGACAGCCGGTTACTCGGGCACTCCGCTTCACAAGAAACTGGGCGTAAAGGCAGGCCAGCGCGTTTGGTTCAGCGGCGTCCCGCAAGGCTACGAAGCCGAATTGGGAAAAGCCGGAGCATATGAGCGCGTAAAAAAGCTCGATCACATCGATTTTGCCCACGTGTTTACCAAGAGCCGCTCAACCCTGAGGACCGAGATACCGAAATTACGCGCCGCGCTCCAACCGGCGGGAATGCTTTGGATTTCGTGGCCTAAGAAGTCTTCCGGCGTGGAGACCGATCTTGATGAGAATATCGTCCGCGAAGTGGGCTTAAAAGCGGGTCTCGTGGACGTGAAGGTCTGCGCAGTCGATGAGATCTGGTCTGGACTGAAGTTCGTGATTCGTTTGAAGGACCGGTGAATTTAGGCTTCGCTACAATGGATCTTAGGAGCACTTATGGAGACAGCGACATTCGCTGCCGGATGCTTTTGGGGGGTTGAGGAGGCATTTCGGCAGATCCCTGGAGTGATTCAGACCACGGTCGGCTATCTTGGCGGATACACGCAGAATCCGACTTACAAAGACGTCTGCACCGACGAGACAGGTCACGCCGAGGTTGTGCAAGTAGAGTTTGATCCAGCCAAGGTCGGTTATGAGCAGCTTGTCGACGCATTCTGGTCGATGCATGATCCGACAACGCTAAATCGGCAAGGGCCCGACATCGGGACGCAATATCGCTCCGCAATTTTTTTCCATTCGGCGGAGCAGGAGCGGGTAGCGCGCGCTTCGAAAGAGCAGGCGCAAGCTTCCGGAAAGTTTCGCCGCCCAATTGTCACCGAGATCACTCCGGCTTCCCCGTTCTATCGCGCCGAGGATTACCACCAACAATATCTGGCAAAGCGGGGTTTGAGCCATTGTCACATCTAGCTGCTGAGCTGCTAAGCTCCTAAGCTGCTAAGCCGAACGTCGAATGGTTGGTTTACAACCTTTAATCGCGGTTTAGCAGCTTTACCGCTTAAGCAGCTTAGGAGCTCGTTTGAAGCTTTACACCCCTCGCGACGCCGCCCAGGTGCTCGGCATCAGCTATCCCGCCATCAAGCAGTGGATCTATCGGGGCAAACTGCAAACTGTTCGGACTGCAGGTGGGCATCACCGCATTCCCGAATCGGAGCTCGACAAGTATCTTTCGGGCGTACGCAAGCGGGGCGCAATTCCCAAGCGCCGACAGAGCTTCCGCCGAATCAGCGGACGCAACCAGCTCGTTGGACGCGTACTGGACGTGAAAATCGACGGCCTCCTAGCGCAGGTTACGCTGGGCATCGGTGATCAGAAGATCACATCCATTATTACCGCGGACGCCGCCCGAGAAATGCGTCTGGCCAAAGGGATGATTGCCGCCGCCCTGGTTAAATCCACGGAAGTCATGATCATTTTGCCGGACTGAGACGACGAGCCTTCAGGCAGCGGTAATTTAAGTTTCGCCTGGTGGGCAACCGTTATCACGACATACCAGCTAAGATGCTGGTATCGGATATGGTATAGTACTCACAAAATGAAGACGGCGCGCAAGATTACAGTCGAAATCCCTCACGAGCTTCTGGATAAAGCCCGGCAGGCGACGGGAAGCGGAGTCACACAGACCGTGCGCACAGGCTTGCAGTTGTTAGCCGCCTCGCAGGCCTACGCGGAGCTGCGGCGGCGGCGCGGGACTGTTCGCTTTAGTCGAAGCGCCAAGAGTCTGAAAAACGATCGATGATAGCCGCCGACACAAGTACCTGGATCGCCTTCCTGGAAGGGAATCAGGGCCCGGACGTCGAAGCATTGGATCGCGCCTTGGCAGAACGGCAGGTCGTCATGCCGCCGCCGGTCTTGACCGAGCTTCTTAGCGATCCAAAGCTGCCGAGCGACATCGTGACGCTTCTTATACAGATTCCTCTCGTGGAACTGGCCGTGGATTTTTGGGAGAAGGCCGGCCGTTTGCGAGCGAAGGTTCTCGCGCGCAATCGCAAAGCTCGACTGGGAGATGCGCTAATTGCGCAATCCTGCATTCATGGAGCCATTCCACTTCTGACTCGCGACCGCGATTTTCAGGCGTTCACGATGGCTGCAGGCCTGAAGCTGCTGGGTTAATCAACCGGCACACTCGTTCTTCTGCCGTAATTCTTCCATAACTGACGAGACGAGTTCTTTGGCGCCGCCGATCGAGCTCAGCACGGTTTGCAGGTCCATCGACGGCTTGCTGGTATTGCGGTTGCTGGTGCAATAAACGCCGTGCTGACCTACGAGGATCAGCGCGTCAGTGAGCAGGTCCATGGTCACGGCAAGTCTGCCACGAGCTTTGCCCATCATGAACTCGTGCTTTTCGAGTTCCTCTTTATGTTCGTCGAAAACAGACATAGGGGTTCTTCAAATTCGGTCGGATTTTAGCCTTCCGCACTGGGAGTGCGAGCGAGTCTGTTGTTTGGACGTTTGAAAATGGAGACGAGACTCAAACGCCTCTTATCTCGTTTCCACCAATTCCGGTTTGGGACTTTGTCGCGCTTCGTTCGTCTGCTCCGGTTTCCAGCGGAGCACCGGCTTGCGTGCAGCCGTCGTCTCGTCCATGCGGGCGACTCGCGTGTCGTGCGGCGCGCTGATCACGAGCTGCGGATCCTCCTCCACCTCGCGGGCAATCGACTTCATGGCATCAACGAAAAGGTCGAGCTCTTCTTTTGATTCACTCTCTGTCGGCTCTATCATCAACGCCCCGGGAACAATCAGGGGGAACGATGTGGTGTAAGGATGGAAGCCATAGTCGATCAGCCGCTTGGCGATGTCGCCCGTCTTTACCCCGTTCTGCGTCTGCAGACGGTCGCTGAAGACCACCTCGTGCATCGACCCAGTCTTATATGGCAGATCGTAGATGCCGTCCAGTTTCTTGCGAATGTAGTTGGCATTCAGCACGGCGTCTTCCGTAGTCTGCCGCAAGCCATCGGGACCGTTGGCAAAGATGTAGGCCAGCGCGCGCACGAACATGCCAAAGTTCCCGTAGAACGCGCGTACCCGCCCGATGGACTGTGGTCGCTTGTACTCGAAGCCAAGCCTGCCATCCGCGCGCGTTGTCACAACCGGAGCCGGCAGGAACGGCTCGAGGAGTTTCTTACAAGCCACAGGTCCTGAACCGGGACCGCCTCCACCATGAGGCGTAGAGAAGGTCTTGTGCAGATTCAAATGCATCACATCGACGCCAAAATCACCAGGACGCGTCTTTCCTACCAGCGCGTTCATGTTCGCGCCGTCCATATAAAGGAGGGCGCCTTTGTCGTGCAGCAGATCGGCGATGCGGTGAATATCTTTTTCGAAGACGCCAATCGTGCTGGGGTTGGTCAGCATCATGCCCGCTACGGTGTCATCGACCAAGGAGGCGAGCAGGCTGACGTCAACCATGCCCTCGGCACTGGACTTGAGGTTGATGATCTCGTATCCGCAAATCGCCGCGGTGGCCGGATTCGTGCCGTGTGCCGAATCGGGAATGATGATCTTCTTTCGCGGATTGCCCTTTGACTCGTGATGCGCCCGCATCAGCAGGATGCCGGTAAATTCGCCGTGAGCTCCGGCAGCAGGCTGAAGCGTGATCACGTCCATGCCGGTGATCTCGCAAAGACACTCCGAGAGCGTCTTCATGATGCGCAGCGCGCCCTGCGAGATCTTCTCCGGCTGATACGGATGGGAGTTGCCGAGTCCTTCCAGTCTTGCTACGAACTCGTTTACCCGCGCGTTGTACTTCATCGTGCACGAGCCGAGCGGATACATGCCGAGATCAATCGCATAATTCCAGGTGGAGAGGCGGGTGAAGTGCCGGATAATCTCGATCTCGCTGACCTCGGGCATAAGTCCCAGGTCCTCGCGCACTTGCTCGCCTAGCAGTTTCCCGGCATCGACATCAGGTACATCGAGCGGCGGCAGACGGTAAGCTTTTTTTCCTGGCGAGGACTTCTCGAAGATCAGCGCTTCGTTCTGGGTGACGTGCTGCGAGACCTTGCGCGACTTCGGCTTCATCCCTGCACCGCCTCAATTGCGGCATCGATCTGCGCGCGAGAATTCATCTCCGTACAGCACCACAGGGCAGCATTGCCCAATTCGGGATAGAACTTCTCCAACGCGAATCCCCCAATGATCTTCTTTTCGAGCAACCGGTCGTTGATCGCGTGCGGATCTTCCTTGGTTTGCACTACGAATTCGTTAAATCGCTTCCCCCGCGGAAAGAGCACCCTGGCTCTTCTCGCGAACTCTCCCACGGCGTAGTGGGCTTTCGCCAGGTTCTGCTTGGCCAGGTCTTTCAGGCCTTCGCGGCCGTACACATCCATATAAATGGTGGACATCAGCGCGACCAGCGCCTGGTTCGTGCAGATATTCGAAGTAGCTTTCTCGCGCCGAATGTGCTGCTCGCGCGTTGAGAGCGTCAGCACGTAGCCGCGTTTCCCGTTTCGGTCCTTTGTCTCGCCCACCAGGCGGCCCGGCATTTGCCGCACGTATTTCTCTTTCGCTGCAAGAACCCCGTCATAGGGACCGCCGAATCCGAGCGGCACTCCGAAGGACTGTGCTTCCATTGAAACAATGTCCGCAGCCGCCGGAGGCTTCACGATGCCCAGCGAGAGTGCCTCGCCAATCGAAACCACGAGCAATGCGCCTTTGCGGTGGGCCATCTCAGCGGCAGCTTCCACGTCCTCGATCGAGCCAAAGAAGTTTGGACTCTGAATCAGAACGCATGCCGTCTGCTCGGTAACCGCTCGTTCAAGTTGATCCAGATCGACTTCGCCGCTGTCCTCGGCATAACCTACAAAATGCATGGGCATGCCGCGGTGATGGAGGTAGGTGTGGATCACCTCGCGGTATTCGGGATGCACCGTGCGCGCGATTACTGACTGATCGCGTCCGGTAACGCGCATCGCCATCAGGATGGCTTCTGCTGCGCCGGTGCTGCCGTCGTACATCGAAGCATTGGCGATATCCATGCCTGTCAGCTCACAGATCATCGTCTGGAACTCGAAGATCGCCTGCAGCGTGCCTTGCGAGATTTCCGCCTGGTACGGCGTGTAGGAAGTCAGAAATTCGCCGCGCTGCACCAATGCATCGATGATGACCGGACGGTAATGGTGATATGCGCCTGCCCCGAGGAAGACGGAGTAGCCCGCCGCGTTCTCCTGGCTGCGATCGCGGAAGTAGTCGATGATCTCCGATTCGGCCATCTGCCGCGGAACTTTGAGATCGCGATTCAGCCGGTACTCGCCGGGAATGGCTTTGAAGAACTCATCCACCGAGCGGACGCCGATCTCTTCCAGCATCAGCTCGCGGTCAGCGGGAGATTTGGGTAGATAACGCATGACCTCAATTCGTGATTTCGTGATTTTGCGATTTCGTGATTGGAAACCCGCGGACTCATCACGTCAGAACATCACCAAATCGCAAAATCAAAAAATCGCCAACTTCCTAATGTCCTCCCTCCTCTTTGACGAACTTGTCATAATCGTCTGAGGAGAGCAGTTTATTTACCTCTCCTGCGTCCTTCAGTTGAATGCGGACCATCCACGCGCCATGCGCGTCGGAGTTGATCTTCTCCGGCGCCCCGTTGAGCTCATCATTCACGGCAACGACCTTACCGGACGCTGGAGCATACAAGTCCGACACCGCTTTCACCGACTCGACGCTGCCGAAGGTCTTGCCCGCCGACAGCTCATCCCCTACTTTAGGTAGTTCGACGAAGACAATGTCGCCGAGAGAATTTTGCGCGTAGTCGGTAATGCCGATTGTGGCTTGACCGCCGTCCACTTTGATCCATTCGTGTTCCCGGGTGTAGCGGTAATTTGCGGGAAAAGGCATGCGTTCTTCCTTTATTTATTTCTTTACGCGCTTGTAAAACGGTGTGGGTACTACCTGCGCTCTGATCTTCTGACTGCGAACTTCCACCAGTACCGTGGTCCCAATTTGGGAGTAACCCGGCGGCACGTAGGCCAGAGCTATGTTCTTCTTGAGAAATGGCGCAGGGGAGCCGCTGGTGATGGATCCGATTTCCTCCCCTGACTCGCTGAAGACCTTGTAGCCGTCCCGCCCAATGCCACGCTCGATCATTTCCAGGCCAACCAGAATGCGCTTCAGACCTGCAGCCTTCAGCTGCTCCAGCGCTTCGCGACCGATAAACTCCGGCTTATCCATTTTGCAGTAGCGGCCAAGATCCGCCTCCCAGACGTTGATGGTCTCGGAAATCTCGTGCCCGTAGAGTGCCATTTTGGATTCGAGACGCAACGTATTGCGTGCGCCCAGGCCGCACGGCAGGATGCCGAATTCCCTTCCCGCCTCAAGCACTTCATTCCAGACGCGGCGGCTGGTCGGCTCGTCGGAGGGAATGTATATCTCGAAGCCATCTTCGCCGGTGTAGCCGGTGCGAGCGATCATCGTGTTCGGCAGCCCGCAAACTGTTCCGTAAGTAAACCAGTAATTCTTCATGGTGGAGAGATCCGCATTTGTCAGCTTGCGCAGCACATCGACCGCTCGCGGCCCCTGGATGGCGAGCTGCGTGTAGTAGTCGCTTAAGTCCTGGGCATGGCAGCGAAAGCCGCGGACATTCTGCTGCACCCAGCTCACATCTTTCTCCCGAGTACCGGCATTGATCACCAGCAGATAGTCGTTCTCGCCGAGCTTGTGCACGATCACGTCATCGACGAAAGTGCCTTCCGGATACAGCAGTGCCGAGTAGTGGGCTTGTCCCTGCTGCAGCCGCGAAGCATCGTTCATGCTGATGTGCTGAACCGCGGCGAGGGATTGCGGGCCGCGGATGAGGATGTCCCCCATGTGGCTGACGTCGAACACGCCCACGCCTGTGCGCACGGCCATGTGCTCGGCAATCAGCCCGGAGTACTCCACCGGCATGTCCCAACCGCCGAAATCGACCATCTTGGCGCGCAGCTCGCGGTGCACGCTGTTCAAGGCAGTCTTACGCAGTCCAGTGGCCTCGGCGGTTGGAGTCAAAAGGTGTTCCTTGTGCAGTGTGGAAGGTAGCGCCCAATAGGCGCTCAGCAACCTTTGAAAGTAACACGCGAGTCAGGGAGGGTCAACGGAGGCACCGGCCTCCAAGACCCAGCGCGCATGAGTTAGGCCCAACCATCGCCGGCCGATTGCGCAGGATCAAGTTGCCGCCTAGTTCTGCGTTCCGCTTAGCTTGTAATCGAGAGGCAATGGGAAATTTGCGCTTTCGTCTTCGAGGATCAGCAGCCAATCCTGTCCGCGTCCCGAAGTGGGAGGAGCATAGGTCTGGTAACCCTCGTTGGTCGTCGAATGAAAATGGTAGGAAGCGCCATAACGCGTATCGAACCAGATCTCCTTCAGGCGCGGAGCCTTCAGCCGGCTCTTGTCGACGGTGAAGGATTCACCTCGCGGCGAATAAATGAAAGCAAAAGAGCCATCATCGGCCCGCTCGGAGCGAATCTTCGC
>Ga0213882_10000256_pt1 | contig 20590 bp, 23 predicted proteins | sample BarmaccoBMER_R09_FD_160106 | JGI IMG/M metagenome (GOLD analysis project Ga0213882, IMG submission 160106) | Barbacenia macrantha exposed rock microbial communities from rupestrian grasslands, the National Park of Serra do Cipo, Brazil - ER_R09 ...
AAAGAAATCCGCCGTCCGGTCGTGCATGAGCTGGACGGTGGCGGCGTCGACCGGGCGTGCCTTGTCGAGTGAATCCCGGAGCCGCTGCCACGGAGCGTCGGCGAGTAAGCCACTGCCCGTCACGGCGCTCACCCCGGCGGCCTTGGCGACCTTGAGGAGTTCTCGTCTGCGCACGCCGTCGCCCTCCTCGACCTTGCCCTGGTCCGCTTCCTCCAGGGTAGCTCCCAGTGTCAGGCAGAGGGGTGTCCCGGGGTGATCAGGGGAGACCTCGAACCACAACAGGTGTCCGGGGATGTGCAGTACCCGCGCCCACTGGGCGAGTTTGGCCAGGTCCCGGACTGGGGTGAGGGCTCGTTCGATGCGGCTTAACTGGCCCTGAGTGATCCCCAACCAGCCGGCGAGGTGGGTCTGCTGCACCGGTGGCTCCTGTCCGAGTCGGTATGCTCGCAGCAGCCGGCCGAAGTGACGTTCCCGAGAGGCGGCCCGAAGCTCGGGTTGCTCCCAGAAATCCGCCGGATGCACCGGCGCCCCACCGGGATCCGCCGATGTGGAGCCGTGTGGGTGCTGACCGGTCATCGCGACTCCCCAGGGTGACAGCGTATGCGCGCCGCATATCTTAGCGCGTCACATTCACGGGTGGTGAGCTGCCCCTATGCGCGGGCCACATATGCGCGCTCCTCGCTGACCAGGCATATGCGCGTTCTCCGTTGGCGATTCGCGCCCTCGGTGGGAGAGTGTCCCCGTCCGATGAGACCCACCATCACCGGGAGGACGGACCGATGAGAGGACACCAGCATGACAGCACGAGCCAGACGCGACAAGCGCCCCGACGCCAGAACTCCCCTGGGCAAGCTCGGGGACAAGGGCGCGGAACGGTACATGTGGGTATTCCCCGAAGAACATCACGTAGTGCTCACCATACCCGGCATCCGTGATCTCAAGCTCACCGCTCATGAAGCCCGCGCTATCGGGGAAATGCTGATCCAGACAGCCGATGAGCTGACCAACAATCACAGCAGTAATCACGGAGAAGGTGGTGACAACCATGGGAGCGCCGAAGAACCTCCGGTTGCCGGCGGAGTTTGACCAGTGGTTCCCCGAGGGCCTGTACCTGGTCGGGCAGATCACGCCGGTGACCGAGTACCAGTCCCAGGAGGACCGGGCGCGCAACCGTCCCGTGCGGCCCCGGACAGACGAGGTGAGCGGGCTACCGCTGTACCGGGGCACGTTCGCTGACCCCTCGGCGGAGAAGGACCGGGAGAAGTCGGTCACGGTGGAGTTCGCCGCGAGGGTCCAGCCGGTTCCCCCGCCGGGGGTGCCGGGGGTGCCGTTCCGTCCGATGGTCCTGGAAGGCATGACCGTGCAGCCGCGCGCGGAGGTCTCGGGCCAGGCGAAGTAGATCACCTGGGTGATCCGGGCCACCGGCATGACCGACCCAGCCACCGGCACCACGGCCGGCAAACCGGCCGGCCGGACCGGTGGGGCTGACTCGGCTGTCAAGGCGGTGGCGTGACTGACCCACCGCAGGCGCCGTGTGACGGGTGGCGGTGGCCGGGGCCGAACACGGGTGCGGGCGTGCGGGAAGCGCATGCCGGGGAGCCGGCAGAACCGGGCCAGCGCGATGGTGGTGAGTCATGACAACACCAGAAGGCCCGAGCGCACCGAGGGTCATGGCGGAAGACCTGAAGGCGTGTGTCACACATTCAAGGAAGGGAGTCGTGATGAACTGGCACAGTTATCATACGAACGGTCCGAACAAGCGTCGTCGTAAGGGGATATCGGCGTCGTGTCAGTTGCATCGGGGTCCGGTGGGTTTCGCGAACCTTCTGGTGAGTATGCAGAAGGGGTGGATTGTGTTCGATCCGCATGTCACGGGTGCCTGTGTGATGGCTCTTGATGAGGAGGGTGCCAGGACGCTGCTCTTTGTCTTGACGGAGTGGCTGGGGTGAGGTGAGGCGGGGGCGGCCACGCTAGTGAGCTGTGCCGTTGCTTGACACAGGAGACGATCAGGGAGGGGGTGGGAACGATGGGGTTGCGCGGGTGGTGGCTCGAACGGGGTGAGCTGCGGCGCGCACGCAGGATGGCGTGGCGGACGTGCCTGGGGTGTCGGCGATTGTTGTACCGGTTGGGTGCGAGCGGGCTGTGCGAGCGCTGCCTGACCCGGCGAAAACACACCACCAAGAAAATCTAGAAAGGAATCTCAACGCGCCGGGGGTGGTGCGGTAATACCGCACGTCCTCATCAAACGCATCAGTGACGTACGCGCAGAAGCGGAATCCACGGCGACCAACCTGTCCGCTTCTGCGCTGTCCACACCAGAGACGGAGTGAACAATGAGAAGCATAGAACACCGCGCCGCCCCGGCGCCAACCCCGGATACCCGACAGGGTCGCCGGACCCCTTACCGATCCGCCCAGCCCGCACCCGGCGGCACCGCGTACGCCTCACGGGTGGGCATGCCGGCGCTGGAGCTGGCTTGCGGGGGTGATTGGTGATGCGCCCGCAGGAATACTCCCGATGGGTCGACCCGGCCCCGTTGGAGGTGGAGCGGCCTCGCCTGCCGTGGTGGACGATGCTGCCCCGCAAGCTCCTGCTCGCCGCCGCGCCGATCATCCTGGTGGCCGTCGTGACGACGGTGGTGGCGTTCCTCGCCCGCCGGGTGTGGCGCTACCCGGTGTTCCTGGTCGGTGCCGCGATCCTGGTCGGCTTGGGTGTCAGCTCCTCGTGGTGGGCGCCGGTCAAGCTGCTCACCGCGCTGGCGGCGCTGGGTGGACTGTGGGCCTGGCAGCATCCCGGCTCCTTCACCCGCACCGTCGTGCGGCAGCTCCGCTCGGAATGGCGGCGCGCGGTGGTCTACGCCTGGCTGTGGCGTCGCGTGATGCTATTCACGGAGCTGACCAAGTACACCGGCCACGCTCAGCGTAGGGTGCATTACCCCACGCTGCGCCGAGTCCGTGCTGATGGTTGGCGCGACCGGGTGTCGGTCACGTTGTTGCACGGGTAGTGCCCTGCTACCTACGCCGTGCACGCCCCAGAGTTGGCGCACTCCTTCGGCGCTCGTTCCTGCCGGGTCCGGGTCGACAAGCCCCGGCGGATCTGGCTGGACTTGATCCACACTGACCCTCTCGCCCCACCAGTGCGGGTACCCGCGCTGGTCGACCCTGGTCCAGCGGTGGATCTGGCGCGGGTGGTGATCGGGCGGACCGAGACCGGCCGGCCCTGGGTCCTGCGCCTGCTGGGCCGCCACATCCTCGTGGCCGGGGTCAGCGACGCCGGCAAGTCCTCGGTGATGTGGGCGGTACTCCGTGCGCTCGCCCCCTGGAACCGCGCCGGGCTGGTCCAAGTGTTCGGCATCGATCCTAAGGGCGGTATGGAACTCGGCCGTGCACCCGGACTGTTCCAGAAACTCGTGTGCGACAACGGCGTTGAGGCCGTCGAGTTGCTCGAACACGTGGCCACATTGACCCGCCAGCGTGCGGAAGCGTTGCGCAGGCAGGGCACCCGTAAATGGACACCGGCATCGGGGCAGCCGTTCGTGCTGCTGATCATTGATGAGCTAGCCGACGTGATCGCCTACCAGCCGGACAACGCCCTGCGCAAACGCGCCAACGCGGCGTTGCAGTCCATCCTTTCCCAGGGCCGGGCGCCGGGGGTGTGTGTGATCGGGCAGATCCAGGACCCCCGCAAGCAGGTCATCGACTGCCGCCACCTGTTCCCCATCAAGATCGCGATGTGGCTTGATGAGCCAGAGCAGGTGGACATGGTGCTGGGGGATGGGGTGCGGGAACGGGGCGCGTCGGCGCACGAGATCAGCGAGGACACCCCCGGTGTCGCCTGGGTCAAGGTGGGTGGTCTCTAGTGGTGAGCGCGACACCGGCCTTGACCTGGGACCCTCGCGAGGGCTCACATCGAGCTATGACGGGCAGGCTAGGGGCTGCCCGATGCGCGGGCCGGCTTACGAGCCCTCGCCCCAGGTCAAGGCCGGTGTCGCGCTCACCGTTTGAACTCAAGCATCCCGGCTGATCTGGCGCAAACTCACCCCCGGTGACCCCCACGTCCCACCACGAGCCCACCTACTCACGCACGCCATCGCCCAACGCATCACCTGGCGAACCGAATACGACCGGGCCATGTCAGCCGCAACCGGCCCACCACCAGGCACCACCAATGTTTCGGCAACTCCAGAAGCAGCGTGAACAGGGGGCGAAGAGAGATGAGCAGCAAGTCACCAGACAAGGTTCGGGAGCTAGCCCAGCTGATGACCGTTCCGGAGATCCTGGCGGCGCTGGGCGGGTCAGTGTCACGAGACACCCTCTACAAATGGCGGCAAACCGGGAAAGGGCCGTGCTGCTTCTCCCTCCCCAACGGGGAACTGCGGTGCACGGTAGCTGACTTCACTGAATGGCTCAGCAGGCTACAGGGAGCGGCGGCATGACCACTACCTATGAGGTCCGGTTCTGGGAATCAAGACTCTCAAGAGCGGCAAGCGACGGTATGGGGTTCGGTGGGTCACTGGGCCGGAACGGCATTCGCGGTACTATGAGACTAAGGCGCTTGCGAACAGTCAGCGATCGGAGTTGATGCAGGCCGCTCGGCGCGGCGAGGCGTTCGATATCGAGAGCGGGCTCCCCGTCTCGATGCTCAAGCAACTCAACGCGGCGTCCTTTGTGGAGTTCGCGCAGTGCTATTTGGACATGAAATGGCCAAATCCTGCGGCGACGACGCGGGGTAGCACGGTGGAGGCGTTGGCCACGGCCGGTGCGGCGTTCGTGCGGGATGCGGTCGGGCGGCCGGATGTTCGGGAGCTGCGCCGGGTCCTGACGGCGCACATCCTCCTGCCGACCACGCGGGCCGGGGAACTGTCGCGGGCCGAGCGCCAGACGGTCGACTGGTTACTTCGGCAATCACGGCCATTGGTCGACTTGGCCGAGCCAGCGGCGGTGAGGGAAGTGCTGGACGGGATGGCCGCCAAACTCGACGGGACGAATGCGGCGGCGACGGTGTACCGGCGGAAGCGGGCGGTGCTGTCCAACCTGTTGTCCTACGCGGTGGAGCGGGAGTTGTTGACCGACAACCCGCTGACCAGGGTCAAGCGGATGGCACCGAAGATGATCGACCAGCTTGATCCACGCGTGGTCGCGAACCCGGCCCAGGTTCGGGAATTGTTGACGGCGGTGACCTACGTTGGCCGGCGTAACCGGGACCGGGGTGCGCACGTTCATGCCTTCTTCGCGACTGTGTACTACTCGGCGGCCCGTCCGGCTGAGGTCCTGGCGCTGCGGGAGACGGATTGCAAGCTCCCGGACGCCGGTTGGGGTGAATTGGCGCTCGGCGAGTCGCGGCCGGCGGCGGGGAAGCGGTGGACGGACTCCGGGGAGGTGCACGACCGGCGGGGCCTGAAACACCGGGGCGTCAAAGACGTGCGCATCGTGCCGATTCCGCCCGCGCTGGTAGACATCCTGCGGGATCACCTGGACACCTACGGCACGGGGCCGGATGGTCGACTGTTCCGCTCACCGAACGGCGGTGGGGTCGGGTCATCCACGTACTACCGGGTGTGGGCGCAGGCACGGATGTACGCGCTCACGCCCGCCCAAGTGGTGTCACCGCTCGCGGGCCGGCCGTATGATCTGCGGCACGCGGCGGTATCGCTGTGGCTGAACGGCGGCGTACCGGCGACCGAGGTCGCTGAGCGGGCGGGCCACTCGGTGGACGTACTGCTGCGGGTCTACGCCAAGTGTCTTGACGGCCAGCGTAATAAGATTAACGAGACCATGGACGGGCTGCTTGATCAGTGAAGTCACTGTCCAATGATCATGCTATCGTAGATCATCTCCGAGGGTATTTTCATGCCGCGTCTGTGCCGCGAACGGTGGCAGAGGGCGTCGGACGGCGGCAGATGATGACCGATGTGCGGGCCCTGACGGGGCGGCGCTCGGGAGAGGATTTCCCCAGGATAAAGAGGGTTTTCACTGGTGATTGATAGGTGATCGGAGATCGTCGGCAAGGAGCCGCACGGACTTTAGGAAACCGATGCTCTATCCCCTGAGCTACGAGGGCTGACTTGCGGCTTTGGCGGGTCGAGCCTACCGCGCTGGCTCTGGTCCGCGAGGTTGGCTGGGCCGTGTCGTCCACGGCTGTCACCGTGGGTAGTGTCTCATGGGCTTGACTGGCCGCGAGAGCGGCGATGACGCGGTCATCGATCGCGTCCTCTTGCCCGTCGATGCGGTCGGCGTAGATCTTCAGCAGGACAGCCACGGGGACACCGCTGGCTGGGCGCCACCCGGGTCCCGCTGAACCGCCTGGTCCGCATCGTCGGCGGCGCGGTGGGCGGTCGAAGAGACATCACCATGCTCGTCGCCGACGCCCGCCATGCCACGCTGTCCCGCGCGATCGTTACGGTCGTGAGCTGCTCGAGCTGACCACCGACGAAATCCGCCACCTGACGGACGTCCTGATCACCAGGCCCGCCCAGCGTCGATCTTTCGATCCTATTGCACCGGTACGTCCATCTCGTCACCCTTGATCGCGCCGGCGGGAAGCCCCGGAAGCCCGGGAAAACTGCTGATGGCGCTGCTCTGATAATCTAGGAACGCATTCACGGCTCGAGCGTTCGCGCGCATGATGACTACGTGGAAGAGCGCTGGGCGACCTGGCGTGGGCGTTCCGAAAAGAATCGAGCAACTCCAGGTCTTGCTGGTCGCATTTGTGTCACAAGGCCGCGCGTTCGGGTAGATCCTGCTGTCACCCGGAGGGCGTATTGCGAGCCATAGCAGCTCGCCGTCTCCGATGTTCTCGAAGGAGCCGCTCATGGCGAGAAGACGGGTGTTGGAACTGCGGGGATCCGGCCTCACGTCAGTACCGGTGATCTTGACGCGCGTCGGACGTAGAAGTCCGACCCACTTGCCGGCGGTTCCCACCAGGCCGACGGCCGTCATGGTAAAAGTAACGAGAACGGCCACGACGACAGTCGCCGCGGTTCGATGGCCGGCCTTCTTCGTCGGGGATGACATGTTGGTGGCGCACCGCCTCTGATGCTGTACGGCTGAATGTCTACCGCTCCTGCTTATCGCACCGACGAGTGAGGAACGTTACAACAATCATCCGGCTGCTGTCGTCGGTCTGGGCTTGGGTGGCCTACCCCGGGCTCTTCCGTGAGGTGATGACCACTCAGCGACACCTTTCGACATTGCTGCCCTTATATGAACGATGCCCTGATGTGAAGGAGACGGGATGGCACATCTCCAGCAGCGGGGGTGACCGGAGGTCGCGCCGGATGGTCGCAGAACAGCGGAGGCAGGAAGTGCAGCATCAGTGTTGACCAGGTCAGGTGAGTCAGGATCGGCGCCTGGATGCCGCCGGTGGCCCGGCGCTGGAGGCCGAACAGCGTGCCCATCACGGCTGAGGCGAGGACCAGCGCCGGGTTGCGCGTCGCGGTGGTGGCCAGCGAGTACACGGCGGTGGACAGGGCGACGGGGTGTTTCCCGCCGGCGGCGGTGTACAGGGCGCCGCGGAAGAAGACCTCCTCGGTGGCGCCGTTGGCCAGGGTGGTGATCAGCACGAGGGGGCTCGATCCCTGGTGGGCGTACCGCAGGACCATCGAGATCGCCCTGTTCAGCAGCGGGATGTGCCGAGCGGCGAGTGCGCATACGTAGAACACCGCGAACGCGGCCACCCCGGTGAGCACCGGGATGATCACCGGCCGGCGCAGGGTGTGGTCGCGGCGCTCTATCCAGCCCAGGTGCAGCGGGCCTGATCCCAGCCCACCCACCATCCACGTCGCGGCCACCCCGAGGGTGAGGCCGTAGAACCGCGGGGAGCCCGGTTTCGTCGACAGAGACGTGCCGAGCAGCCCTGCGCCGGCCAGGGACACCCCGGCGACGACCAGGCGGCGACGGTGCAGCAGGGCGTCGGGCTCGCTCTGGTCCCAGCGGCTCTTGTCCACCAGCGAGGACGGCAGCTTTGCTACCAGTCGTGCCCAGCACCGGCGCCACGTGTGCACGGTGCTCGTCACGACGCCCGCTTCGCTTTCGCCCGCTCACCGAGGGCCTGGAGTACGGCGCCGTCGTAGTCCATGGGCTCGAAGGGAATCAGCCGCCGAATGCTGTCGTCGCGCACCACCACCTCATTGGTCATCGAGTCGATGAGGGAGCGACCGGTCTGCACGTCGACATCGGTGACCAGCGACAACCACAGTGACGACAGTCGTGGCGAGAGCAGGGGCACGGGCACCACCAGCAGTGGCCGTCCCTCGATCGTGGCGACCCGGCGCATCATGTCCGCATACGCCAGAACGTCCGGCCCGCCGACGTCGAAGGAGCGTCCGGCCGCTTCAGGAACCTCGAGCACACCGACGAGGTAGCGCACCACGTCGGCCACCGCGATCGGCTGGGTCCGTGTCTGGACCCACTGCGGTGTGATCATCACGGGCAGGCGCTCCACGAGTTGGCGGGTCATCTCCCAGGAGATGCCGCCATGGCCCACGATGATCCCGGCCCGCAGCGTGGTGACCGGCACACCACCGGACCCGAGCAGCTCCTCGACCTCGCGGCGGCTGCGCAGGTGGGCGGACAGGTCGTCGGCGTCGTCGCCGAGGCCCCCGAGGTAGACGATCCGGCACAGCCCCGCGTCGGCTGCGGCGCGGGCGAAGGTGCGCGCTGCCGCTGCGTCGCGCCGCTCGAAGTCAGCGTCGTCGAGGGAGTGCACAAGGTAGTACGCAGCGTCGCAGCCGGCGAGGGCGGTGCTCAACGAGCCGGCGTCATGCACGTCGCCGTGAACCGCCTCGCCCGCGCCGCGGTAGGTCTCCGGACGTCGCGTCATCGCCCGGACCGCGTAGCCCGCCTTGTCCAACGCGGGACACAGCCGCCTGCCCACGAATCCCGACGAGCCGGCCACCAGCACCCGCATCGGTGAACCCTCCTCGAGTCCGACGAAACGGCGGACGCGACCGCGGCGCACGCTTCGGTGCGCGCCGCGCCCATTCCCCTCGTCTGCCGGTCCATGCGCTCACGCCGGAACATGTCCGACGCCGACGTGCCCGATGGTCACTGACGGTCCAGCTCCGTCTCGGCGAGTAACCCTGCGGGTCGGCAGCCGCTGACCGCGGCGTGACCCGTTGATGCCCAGCTGCATAGCTGACGACCGAGGCTCCACCGAGCGCCGGCACAACAGCAATCGTAGCCGCCTGGGGCTTATGCGACCCCATGGAGCCAGCTCGGCGGTGGTGACAAGATGACCGCCGAGCGCAACCGTCGAGACCAACCGTCCAAGGGGCCTACGTGTCGTATCTGTTGGGCGTTCCGGTGGGCGACGGCGCTGATGTCGTGGTGTTCGAGGTCGACCGCGGTGAGACACCGGAGATCTGGTCCTCGCCTCGGCCGAGCCGGGCAAGGTCGCGGCTCGGGCGCGCACGACCTTGGAGGATGCGCTGGCGGGTATCAAGCCCTCCTTGATCAAGATTGTCGAGGTGCTGCGGGAGATCGCGCCGGAGGAGACCACGGTGGAGTTCGGGTTGAAGATGGGGGAACCGGGATGATCATCACGAAAGGGACCGCCGAGGTGAACTTCAAAGTCGCCATGTCCTGGAATCCGGGTAGGCCGGGGGTGGGGTGAACTGAGGGCGGTCGGCTGTCTAAGGTCACTCTCAGGCGGGCGGTCCACACTGGTCGTATGCGCATCCTCGTGGTCGATGACGACCGGGCGGTCCGGGAGTCGCTGCGCCGGTCTTTGCAGTTCAACGGCTACACGGTGCAGCTTGCCGGGGATGGTCTGCAGGCCATGGAGGTGCTGGCCACGCAGCGGCCGGACGCGATGGTGCTGGACGTGATGATGCCGAGGGTGGACGGCCTGGAGGTGTGCCGGCGCCTACGCGGCACCGGCGACGACCTACCGATCCTGGTGCTCACCGCCCGGGATGCGGTCTCTGACCGGGTCGCCGGGCTGGACGCCGGCGCGGACGACTACCTGCCCAAGCCATTCGCCCTGGAGGAGCTGCTCGCTCGGCTACGCGCGCTGCTGCGGCGCTCCCCACCCGAGGGCGCCGGGGTCGCCGGCGCCGCGCTCGGGTTCGCTGACCTCGTCCTGGATCAGGGCACTCGTGAGGTCGTCCGGGGCAGCCGCCCGATCAGCCTGACCCGCACCGAGTTCAGCTTGCTGGAGCTGTTCATGCGACACCCCCGGCAGGTGCTCACCCGCAGCCGGATCCTGGAGGACGTCTGGGGCTATGACTTCCCCACCTCGGGCAACGCCCTGGAGGTCTACGTCGGGTACCTGCGGCGCAAGACCGAGGCGGGCGGTGAGCCGAGACTGATCCACACCATGCGGGGCGTGGGCTACGCGTTGCGGGAGACGCCTCCGTGACCCCGGCAGCTGGCCCGAGCTTCGGGAACCGGCGGATGTCGGTGCGTACCAGGGTCACCGGGCTGGCTGCGGTGTGCGTCGGAACCACCGTCGCGCTGGTGTCGCTCGCTGGCTTCTTCACCGTCCGCAGCAGCCTCTACGACCAGCTCGACACGACGCTGCTGCAGCGCGCCGACTCGCTGCGCAGCACGCTGGCCAGCGCCGCCCAGCTCGGTGGCATTCCCGAGGGTTTCTTCAGCGCGGCCGACATCAGGGTCGGCCTGCTCGACGGCAACGGTCAGTACGCGGCCGGCGGCGACCTGGCGATGGGCCCCGACGAGCTCGCTGTGGCGCGCGGCGAGCGGCCCCAGTCGTTGCGCACCGACCGGGTGCGCGACCTGCGCGTCGCCGCCGTGCCGGCGGGGCCGCCGGGCACCGCGCTGGTGGTGGCCCAGAAACTGAGCGGCACCCGGACCACGCTGGACCGGCTTGGTCTGGTGTTCACGCTGGTCGGCGGAGCCGGTGTGCTGCTGGCCGCGGCCGCGGGCACAGCGGTCGCCCAGGCCGGGTTGCGTCCGGTGCAACGACTGACCGAGGCGACCGAGCGGATCGCTCGCACCGGCGAGCTGCAACCGATCGCCATCTCCGGTGACGACGAGCTCGCCCGGCTCACCGCGAGCTTCAACAGCATGCTCAGCGCACTGGCCGAGTCGCAGGAACGCCAACGCAGGCTGGTCGCCGACGCCGGGCATGAGCTGCGCACCCCGCTCACCTCGCTGCGCACCAACCTGGAGCTGCTGGCCGCCTCCGACCGCCCGGACGCTCCATCGCTGTCCGATCAGGACCGCAAGGAGATCTCCGCTGACGTGCGGGCCCAGGTGGAGGAGCTCTCCACCCTGGTCGGTGACATCGTGGAGCTGGCCCGCGAGGACGCCCCGCAGGTGGTGCACGAACCGGTGGAGCTGCCGGAGGTGGTGGAGCGGGCGCTGGCCAGGGCGGCCCGGCGGGCGCCGGGCGTCCACTTCGAGGTCCACCTCGCGCCGTGGAGCCTGCTCGGTGACGCCAACGCCCTGGAGCGCGCCGTGCTCAACCTGCTCGACAACGCCGCCAAGTGGAGCCCCGCGGCGGCGACGGTCACCGTCGCGTTAGCGCCGACTGGCCGTGGGACGGCCACGGTGGAGGTGGCCGACACCGGGCCGGGGATCGCCGAAGCCGACCTGCCCTATATCTTCGAGCGGTTCTATCGCTCGTCGGATGCGCGTACCCTCCCCGGGTCGGGGCTGGGGCTGGCCATTGTGGCGCAGGTCGCCGCCCGTCACGGAGGTACCGTGCAGGCCAGCCGACGCCCGTCGGGCGGGACACTGATGACCTTGGAGCTGCCCGGCCGACCATCCACATGACACCCCTAGGTGGCTCACATGCACATCTCAGGAATCCGGGACACCCTGGAGCCATGACCGACGACACGTCGCGACCGCGGCAGCCTGGCGACCCCGGCGCACACCCCGATCCGCACTGGGCCGCGACCGGTCGACCCGGGCCGCCTGAGCAGCACCCGGCATCCGGTGCAAACCAGCCCACCGCGCCGCTCGGCGTGCCGCCCTTAGCCGTTCCCGGACCGCGCCGCAGCGGAACCGTCATGGGAGCCGTCGTGCTGTCGCTGATCGTGGGCCTGGTCGCCGGAGGTGTCGGGGGCGCCGTCGGCTATCATTTCGCGAGCACCGGCTCCGGTGTCACCAGCGCGCTGGACGTGCCCGCGCCGCAGGCCGAGCCAGCCGCTAACCTCCCGGTCGGCTCGGTCGAGCAGGTGGCGCAGAAGGTCACTCCCAGCGTGGTTCAGCTCCGGGTGACCGGGGCTCAGACGGCCGACGAGGGCAGCGGGATCGTCCTCAGCTCCGACGGGTTGATCCTCACCAACAACCATGTCGTCGAGCCGGCCGCGACCGGCGGCGGCAATGTCACCGCCGTGCTGCAGGACGGCCGCATGGTGCCGGTCCAGATCGTCGGTAGGGCACCCACCTTCGACCTTGCGGTGGTGCGGGCGCAAGGCGTCAGCAGTTTGACCCCGGCCCAGCTGGGGAGCTCCAGCAATGTCCGAGTCGGGCAGGAAGTGGTGGCGATCGGCTCGCCGCTGGGCCTGTCCGGCACTGTGACCAGCGGTATCGTCAGCGCGCTGAACCGCCCGGTGCGGGCCGGCGGCGAAGGCAGCGGTCAGGAGACGGTGCTCGACGCGATCCAGACCGACGCCGCGATCAACCCTGGCAACTCCGGCGGACCGCTGACCGACATGCAGGGCCGCGTGATCGCCATCAACTCCGCCATCGCCTCACTGGGCTTCAGTAACGGCGGGCAGGCGGGCTCGATCGGTCTGGGCTTCGCGATCCCCATCGACCAGGCCAGGCGGATCGCGAGCGAGCTCGTCCACAACGGTCAGGCCACCCAGGCCGTCCTCGGCGTGAGCGTCCCCGCCGGACAGCAGCTGGAGAACAGCGCGGCCCTGGTCCAGCAGGTCACTCCCGGTAGCGCCGCCGCCGCCGCTGGAATCCAGCCCGGTGAGATGATCACCAGGGTGGGTGACCAGGTGATCGACAGCGGGGATGCGCTGATCGCGGCCATCCGCTCATACCCACCGGGCTCCCAGGTCACGATGACCATCAAGAACTCGGCGGGGACCACTCGGCAGGTCCATGCCACCCTCGGCAGCCAGCAGGTCGGGACTCGCTGACGGTGCCCACAAAGATCGTGTGTACTCGGAGATCGAGACCTGGTTCTCCGCTCGGACGGCGCCCGGCTACGGTGCTCGGCATGGAACACAGCGCGCGCAACCTGGGGCGGGCTCTCGTCGTGATCGTCGATGACCGGGCGGTGCATGGCGAGCACGAGGACGCGACCGGTCCGCTGGTCACCGAGCTCCTCGAGGAGGCCGGTTTCGTGGTCGACGGCTCGGTCGTGGTGGCCGGCGAGTCGGTGGGCATCCGCAACGCCCTGAACACGGCGGTGATCGGCGGTGTGGACCTGGTGGTCACCGTGGGTGGCACCGGGGTCTCGCCGCGCGACGTCACCCCGGATGCCACGGCTGGCGTGCTGGACCGCCCGATCCCGGGTATCGCCGAGGCCATCCGCGCCTCCGGGCTCGCTGCCGGCGCGGTGGACGCGGGCCTGTCGCGCGGGATGGCCGGCGTCTCGGGTAGCACCCTGGTCGTGAACCTGGCGCCATCGCGGGCAGCGGTCCGTGACGGGATGGCCACCCTCACGCCCCTGGTCGGACGGGTGATCGACGAGCTGTCCTGGCCGGACCACGACTGAGCACCCACCACCGGCGCACCCACCACCACGGGCCCGAGTTCCTCGCCGTCGCGGGCCCGAGGGGCGGGGCCGCTCAGGACTTGCCGCCTGTCCGGCCGTTTCGGCCCAGCACGTCACCGACCCGCTGGCTCACATTCTCGAACTGATCGTGGTAACGCCCGCCGGTGGCCTTGTCCACCGTGGAGACCGCGGCCCCGACGCAGTTGACGGCGATACCGCCGGCCTTCTCGACGAGCGGGACGGCCTTCTCCATGGCCTGCTCGACGATCGGAGCAGCCGTGACCGCTACCTTCTCGGCGTACGGGCCGGCCTTGGTGATCGCCTGCTCGACGAGTGGGCCGGCCAGGTCCTTGGCCACGGCGGCGAAGGGGCTGGCCTTTTCCTTGGCCTGCTCGACGTAGGGGCCGGCCTTTTCCTTGGCCATCTCCACGAGGGGAGTGGCCTTGTCGATGGCCTGCGCAACGACAGGGACGGCCATGTCGATGACTGGGCCAGCCGCGTCCTTGATTTTGCTCACTAGACTCATGGTGGGAGCCCTTCCGCTCGTGGAACCGAGAAACCTCTATCCTGGCACTGGGATCCGGTAACGGGAAGTGATCGGTGCGGGCTGAGTCGCGCGATCACGCGGTCGGGGAGCAGGGCCGCCCGACCGGTTCCTCAGTGGACGGTCACGCTGAGGGTCTGGGATATCGAGGCCGCAGCCACCCGGGTCGCGGCAACGGGGTCGAGCGCGACCAGCACCAGCTTGCCGTCACGCTCCTCAGCGTGGGTGCCGGCCTCCAGCACCGCGAGCACCCGGGCGCCCCGGGCCAGCACCACCGGCTCATCCCGCCGTTCGCCGACGGTCACCACGTCGACCGCGGCACCGGGATGCAGCAGCGCGGCGACGCCCGGATCCGCAAGCCGCAGCGGAACGCTCACCGCGTCCGGGTTCGTCGTGACCGTTCGGGCGAGATCGGAGCCGGTCAGCCGCACATCGGTCAGGGGCTCACCACGCCGGACTGGTGCCGCTAGTGTCCGGCCCAGCACCGCGGTCGGGCTGCGGGCAGTGCCGTCGGGCACCGATGGCGCCGGTAGCGCGCGCAGTGTCAGCTCGCTCGCCTCGAGCACGGTGCCCGGGGTCAGGTCTCGGGCAGCGACCACCACCGTGTCACCGGTGGAGGGTGCCTGCCCCGGAGCCAGCGCCAGCACGGCGGCGAGCCCGACGAGCGCTGCGGCGGCGACCCGGCGTAGCACCAGAGTCCGGCCGAACCCGGACCAACGCAGGAGCCCGTCGCAGCGCTCCCTCAGCAGCGGCGCCAACGTACGCGGACCGCTCTGGTCTCCCCACTGTCTCATCCTGACCCACCCTCCCGAACCTTGTCGTCACGATCGTGACGCTAGGCAAGATCGGGCTCCATCGACAGTCGCACCGCAGCGGGCTGTGGACAACCCGGCACCTGTGGACAGCTCCCCATAGCTGGTGTGGCTAGGTCAGGAGGTGGTGGCGGTTGCTGAGCTCGAAGCTGGCGAGGATGATGCCAAGCCTGCCTTGGACTTCGAGTCGGAGGTGGACGGCTTGGAATCCGACTTGTCGTGGGAACCGGACTCGGACTTGCCGTTCGGGCTGGGCTCGGTCGGTCCGGACTGGGCCGAGCTGCTGGAGCGGCTGTCGGTGCGGTAGAAGCCGCTGCCCTTGAACACGATGCCCACCGACGAGAACACCTTGCGCAGCCGGCCGGAGCACTCGGGGCAGTCGGTCAGCGACGGGTCGGTGAACTTCTGCACGGTGTCGAAGTGGTGCTCGCACGCGGTGCACGCGTAGGAGTAGGTCGGCACGTCTCGCCTCCACGTAGCTAGCACTCTACGTACGAGAGTGCTAGCCCGATGATAGCAAGTCCGCCACCGGCACCGCCTACACGCGGGATGGCACACCGCGCGGGCTTGCTCAGTAATGCAGTGGGAGCAGGCCCCGCCTGGGGGTCAGGGCTGCGGTGACCGGGACATCGTGCGGTTGCGCCGGCAGCGAGGCGAGCACCTCGTCGTCCCGGACGATGGCCACCAGCGGGGTGCCGGGGCTCGCCAGCGGCAGTGTCCGGTCGTAGTGCCCGCCACCGCGGCCGAGCCGAGTCCCGCGCCGGTCGACGGCCAGCGCCGGCACCAGCACCAGCACCGCGGCGGCGATCGCCGCGCGGCCCAGCCGCGGCCCGGTCGGTTCGAGCAGCCCCAGCGGCCCGGCCCGCAGCGACCCGGCGCCGGTGTACTCGGCCCAGTCCAGCGCCACCGCGGCCGCACCGACTACGGGCAGCAGTACCCGGCAGCCGCGGCGCACCAGACCGTCAAGCAATGCCGGTGAGCCCGGCTCGTTACCGACCGGCCAGTAGGCGCACACCGTGCCGGGCAGCCCAGTCAGCGGCGCCCCAGCCAGCGCCGTCGCAGTCAGCGCCACCGCTTCGGCCTCCCGCACCGCCGCAGGTACCGTCCGTCGCGCCGAGACCAACCGCCGCCGCAACTCCCACTTCTTGCCGCTCTCGTCCACGCAACCGCCCGACATGGAGACTTATCGGGGCCACGACGCCCTGGCTGACCCGATAAGTCTCCATGTCGGGCCGGGGTGTGGCGAGTGGGCCGATAGGGTCGGTCGTTATGAGTGCTTCGGATTGTGGCACGGGTGGGTATCGGGGGTTTCGCACGGCGGTGGTGCCTGCGGCCGGGCTCGGTACCCGGTTCCTGCCGACGACCAAGACCGTGCCCAAGGAGCTCCTGCCGGTGCTCGACACCCCGGCGATCGAGTACGTCGCGGCGGAGGCGGCGCGGGCCGGGGCCGACCGGCTGGTGCTCGTCGTCTCACCGGGTAAGGAGTCGGTGGCGGCGTACTTCGACTCCAACCCGGATCTGGAGGCCGAGCTGCGGGGGCAGGGCAGGGATGCGCTGCTGGCCAAGGTGCGCCGGGCCCCCGGGCTGATCCGCGTCGAGGTCGCGGTGCAGCGCAAGCCGCTCGGGCTGGGGCATGCGGTGGGCTGTGCCGAGCCGTTGCTGGCGGAGGACGAGGACGCCGTGGCCGTCCTGCTGCCCGACGACTTCGTGCTGCCCACCGGGGTGCTGGGCACCATGGCCGCGATCCGCCGGCGGCACGGTGGCAGCGTGCTGTGTGCCTTCGACGTCCCGCGCGAGCGGATCTCCGCCTACGGGGTGTTCGAGGTCGAGGACACCGACGACCCGGACGTCAGACGGGTGCGCGGGATGGTGGAGAAGCCGGCGCCCGAGGCGGCGCCGTCCACCCTCGCGGCTGCCGGCCGCTACCTGCTGGACCGAGCGGTGTTCGACGCGCTGCGCCGGATCGTCCCCGGCGCGGGTGGCGAGCTCCAGCTTACCGACGCCGTCGCGCTGCTGATCGATGAGGACCATCCGGTGCACGTCGTGGTGCACCATGGCGAGCGCCACGACCTGGGCACCCCGGCCGGGTTGCTTCGGGCATCGGTGGACTTCGCGCTCGCGGACTCTGATGTCGGCCCTGAGCTGAGGAGATGGTTGCGCGACAGGGTGGAGCGGGAGACCACGTGAGGTCGCTGGACGAACAGCTCGGGCGGGTGCTGGACGTTGCGGTGCGTCCCGCGCCGGTGCGGGTGGCGATCTCTGAGGCGCAGGGCATGCTCTGCGCGGAGGAAGTCGTGGCGCAACGCTCGCTGCCCGGCTTCGATCAGGCCGCCGTCGACGGGTACGCGGTGCGCAGCGTGGACGTCACGGAGGTCCCGGTCACCCTGCCGGTGGTGGGCGAGATCGCCGCCGGTTCGCGGCAGCCGATGCGCCTGCAGCCTGGCCAGGCGGTCCGGGTCGCCACCGGCTCGGCGCTGCCCACGCTGGCCGACGCGGTGGTCCCGCTGGGGCACACCGAGAACGGGGTGGCCCATGCGGCTCGGGTCACCGTGGCGTGCTCGGTGCCGTCGAAGGCCTACGTGCGTCGCACCGGAGAGGACGTGCAGACCGGTGACGTCGCGGTACGCCCCGGCGCGGTGATCGGTCCGGCGCAGGTGGGGCTGCTCGCCGCGGTGGGACGGTCCAAGGTGCGAGTGCACCCGCGGCCCCGGCTGTCGGTGCTGTCGGTCGGTGAGGAGCTGGTGGACGTCGACCGCACGCCGGGCACCGGGCAGGTCTACGACATCAACTCCTACGCGCTGGCCGCAGCCGCCCGCGATGCCGGCGCCGAGGTGCACCGGGTCGGCATCGTGCCCTGTGATCCGTCGCGACTGCGCGAGGCGGTGGAGGGCAGGGTGTTGGTCTCGGAGATCGTAGTGGTGGCCGGCGCGGTCGGCGGGGCGATGGGGGAGCAGCTGTGCGGCGCGCTGGGCGAGGTCGGGGCGCTCGAAGTGGGACGGGTGGCCATGCACCCCGGTTCAGTGCAGGGCTTCGGCCGGCTCGGTCCGGACTCGGTGCCCACGTTTCTGCTGTCGAGCAACCCGATCAGCGCGCTGGTGGTCTTCGAGGTGCTGGTGCGGCCGATGATCCGGCTCGCGCTGGGCAAGCGCAACCCCCATCGCCGCACCATCACCGCGCGGCTGCTGTCCCCGCTGACGTCCACGGCGGGCCGTCGCGGGTTCCTGCGTGGCCAGCTGCTACGCGATCCCGACACCGGGGAGTACCTGGTGCAGCCTCTCGGAACCTCCGGTGCTCATCTGCTGGCCTCGCTGGCCGAGGCGAACTGCCTGATCCTCGTCGACTCAGACATCACCGAGGTGCCGATCGGCGAGCAGGTGGCAGTGAGCTTCCTCGCCCAGCGCGGATGAGGCGCCGTGCTTGGGTCTGGGCCTGATGGCCGCCATCCCGGCTGGCCGGCGCGGCTGGGTCCGGTGTGGGTCGCGGCGGGACAGGTCGCGCTGCGCCCGGTGCGGCTGCGCGACGGCTCAGCGTGGAGCCGGCTGCGGCTGCGCGACGAGGCCTACCTGCGTACCTGGGAGCCGGACGCGGAGGGTACCTGGGCGGAGCGCTTCACCACCATGGCCTGGCCGGTGATGTGTGGCGGGCTGCGCGCCGGCGCCCGGCGGGGGCATGCCCTGCCGTTCACCATCACGCTGGACGGGCGGTTCGCCGGCCAGCTCACGCTGGGTAACGTGGTGCGTGGCTCGCTGCGCTCGGCCTGGGTCGGTTACTGGGTGGAGTCGGGCGCGGCGGGGGGTGGCGTGGCGACGGGGGCGGTGGCGCTGGCGGTGGACCACGCGTTCGGGCCGGTCGGTCTGCACCGGGTCGAGGCCACCGTGCGGCCGGAGAACGCGGCCAGCCTCCGGGTGCTGGCCAAGCTCGGGTTCCGGGATGAGGGGCTGTTGCGACGCTACCTGGAGGTGGACGGCGCGTGGCGGGACCATCGGTTGCTCGCCATGACCCGGGATGAGGTCGGCGCTGGGCTGGTGTCACGCCTGGTCCGGTCGGGCCGTGCTCGTCATCCCTAGCTCCGTCACCCCTAGCTCCGTCACCCCTAGCCCGGCGCGCCTCCGGCGTTCGGGTGACCGCTGTGACTACCGTGATCCGGCAATGGTGCAGGCAGTTCGGGAACGGCGGACCGAGGGAGGGGGCGAGGAGTGCCCAGCTCGCTGATCTTCGCGGCGCTGGCGGCGGCATGGCTCGTCGTCCTTGTTCCGATGGTCGCGAAGCGACGGCAGGAGGTGGTGCGCATCGCGGAGTCCGCGCTGGCCTCGCGGGTGCTGCGCCGACCCGGCCCTCCTCGAGTGGCGCCCCAGCACGGTCAGGAGATGCGCATGGTCGATGGACGGGTCGCGCAGCGGGAGCCCGCTCTGGACGAGCGTCGGTACAGATCGGGTCGCGGTGGCTATGACCCGGAGCTCGCCGCGCAACTAGCTCAAGCGAAGTACGCGTTCCGGCAACGGGTGGTCGTTGGTCTCGCGGTCGCGGCCCTCGTCACGCTGGCGCTGGCCTACGCCGTGTCCGGCCTGCTGTGGTGGGTGCACGCGGCGCTGGATATGGCGATAGCCGGTTATCTGGGCTACCTGCGCCGGCAGGTGCGTATCGAGGACGAGGTGCGCCAGCGTCGGGCCGCCCGGCTGGCCAGGCCGCGAGCCCCCGGGGCGCACACTCCCGGGGCTGAAGAAGCCACAGCGCCCGGCTCCCCCGATACGGAGGAGCCGGCGGTGCCTCCAGCGGCGACTTCCGTGCCTCACCCTACCGCCGTCGCGCTGGACGTGGACGACGAAGACCCGATGTTCGACGAGCTGCGGCCCGCGTTCCAGCCGCCCTACCGTCGGGCGGTCGGCGAGTAGCCCATGACCGGCTGCTATACTGGATGCGCATCGTGGGGGGCTGTAGCGCAGTTGGTAGCGCGTCTCGTTCGCATCGAGAAGGTCAGGGGTTCGATTCCCCTCAGCTCCACCAATGTAGTCGGTGTGCGAACCGCTCCTTGGGAGGGTGTTTCTTCTGGTAGGGCGGTTGTGGCCTCGTGGTGGTTTGGGGGATGCGGAAGACTGGGGTGAGCCGGTCGGGTGCGGTGATGGTGACGTGATCAACGAGGGCTTCGATGAGGGCTTTGCGTTGGTTGGCGCTGCCGGTGTTGATGATCGTGGTGATGTGGTTGGTGATCTGGTCGAGTGTGGCTGGGTTGGGGGTGGTGGGTTGATCGTCGAGGGTGAGGGTCAGTTCGTCGCGGCGGAGGCGTAGTTGTTTGGTTTTGTCGCGTAGCTGGATGAGTCGGTCGGCGACGAGTTCTTCGTCCATGGTGCCGCGCTCGAACGCCGCGAGGTAGCGGTCGATCGTTTGCCCGGTTTTGGTCAGTTCGGCTTCGATGGTGGCTAGTTCGGCGTGTCGGTCGGCGTGGGCTGCGTGGTGTTGGCGTTGGGCGTCGGTGATCAGGGGCGTTCCAAGATCATATGAGATTGAGGATCTTGAAGGACCGTTCCATGACCCGGGTTGCCCATCTGGTGGTCTCGGTGATGTCTCGTCGTCCGATCAGGTGGATCGCGCC
>Ga0213882_10000257_pt1 | contig 20539 bp, 16 predicted proteins | sample BarmaccoBMER_R09_FD_160106 | JGI IMG/M metagenome (GOLD analysis project Ga0213882, IMG submission 160106) | Barbacenia macrantha exposed rock microbial communities from rupestrian grasslands, the National Park of Serra do Cipo, Brazil - ER_R09 ...
TCGGAGTTTCTGGATTATCCATGATAAGACATATATCCAATACGACAAACCTCCTTGCTTGAAAGAACTGTATAGGTGCGATAAATCAAGTTCCTACAGACGCTCATACTCCTGTATAGCTTTCTGACTGTCACGTTCAACTAGTAATGCCTGACGCCGCCGAGCACGCTGGAAACGGGCCTCGCGCTGCATCTCTGCCCGCTTTGCAGCGTGAAGAATGTATTCCGCGACGCGTGAGGAAGCCCCTGGTACTAGGCCGAAACTAGGAAAATCATTGATGTCCACTACGATCAGCCCTTGGGCCGTCTCAAGAACATCCACACCGTAAATATCCAGTCCGAATACCTTGCCAACATCGAGGGCAATTTTGCGCAATGCCGCTGTAACTGGAATGAGTTTCTCCTCTACAGCAGCATGAAGCACTGACTTTTTCGCTACCGCTCTCACCTCTTTGCCCGTGACGTAGAGTTTGATATCGAAGCCTGTGTTCTCTACATAATGTTGTGCTAGAAAGAAGCTGTCCTTAACATCGGCCATCTCTAACTTCTCCAGGTCAGCAGGACTCTCTAGTCGATAGATACCTCGTTGGGAACTACCATTGGTCGGTTTCACAATGAGAGGGTAGTCCTCTGCAGATATCTGCCTGAGCAGGCGTGGATGTGTAACAAAGTAGCTCTGCGGAAAGGGCAGGCCCCGGGCCCGAGCGACCGCTGCGGCAACCGCTTTATCGCGTACTAGGCGAATAGCACGCGAATTATTGATGGTCGGGATGCCTACCGCCTCTGCCGCTTCCAAAATGCTCAGCCCTGGCCCATCGGACACTGTCTTGAGTACGTAAGCATCGTACTTACGCGTCACTAGATCAGATAAACTGGTGACCATTGCTTGTGGTTCTAGCAAATCGACTTGGTGGCCCCACTGGGTTAGTTGATCAGCAACTACCATTGGCATGGGTTCACGCCGATATTGTCTTTCAATAATGAAGCAGAAAAGCATCAGGTTCTCCTCTCGCATATCCAGCAAAAAGTAAGTTTTCGATATTATATATGTGTTTTTTTAATTTACTATGGATTGTGTAAACGCCCCTACCCCTACACTGTTCCTTGGGAATTGTAGTGTTCAATCCGCATAACAGGTCGATTACCAACGTCCACGAGCGGAATATAGAGGTTGTGATTACTATCGTCGACTGCGATGCTATGCGAGGAATCTGTACTGACAAGATAGTCGTTGAACTTCTTCAGTGATCCACTGGACGCCTTACTCTCGTCGAACACAGAAACCCCGGTAGCACATCCGACAAAAAGAATGTGCAAGGTGCGATCTATTGCCACGATATCTGGCTTGGTGGCCAGCAGGAAATTGTTGGGGTCTCCGATAGCCTTCATTGTCCGCAGGCTGACGACTGCAAGATTGCGGCTATTGACACAGGCGACAAAAGCGACCTGTTGAGCTTCGTCTATAGCCAGACCATGCGCATTACTACATGTAGGCGGTAGCGCAATATGTAGCGTGATAGTATTGGTGATAGGGTCGATAGCGTCTAGTTCATTGCCTGCACCCGTATCAGTAGTAACCACGATGAAGATGAGGTGTAAAGCTGAGTCATAACGAACATGCCCCAAGATGGAAGGGACGGGTATCGTTTTAACTATGCTATCGGTCTGGGTATCGAACACATCTACGACACTCTTTGACGGTGTGTTCTTGTCCGCTTCAGAAACGAAGACTTCGTGATCGTCTAGATCGTATTCCAAACTGTCCGGCGTTTGCAAAGCCTTGATGGCTTTGGCGACGGTACACACGTTTTGACCAGCATTGATAGCGGATTGACAAGCTTGCTCGTCAATCACGTCGATCACTTGGTGATCGGCATCAGCAGCATATACTTTGTGAATGTCAGACGCAACCGTGATGCCATGCACAGTTGGGCCGTTAATGCTAGCGAGGTACTTGTTGTGCCTGGCATCGAAGATCACTATACTAGGGTTGATGGAAGCACTAATAAGTTTGCTGGCTTCGTGTGACTTATTAGCACTTGGTCCATCATGGGCAATAAACAACAAACCAGTCCGTGTATCTAATGCTTGGAAGTCAAAACGATCAAAATGGACGGACTGCTCTCGACTCTGGTGCGATATCGCTATGCTGGGTAATGCCACATCCCGTAACAATTGCAAACGGCGAATCGGTGGAGGAACCATGAATTGCATGATAAGCTGTAACAGCAAGGAGGCTAACACTCCGAAGCATAGTAGCCTGAGCAGCCACTTGACTATTGTGCCCACCCCAATGCTTTGAGGTAGCGCTGATGTTATAGCTTTCGCAGGCATTTTTTCTCCTCTCTATACCTCACAATACCCTTTCTTCAGAGTCATTAACACTCTTCCTTTTTGATGAGTATATACCTCTTCAGTTAAAAAAGTCAAAAAGTGGGCTTTCGTTATTTCACAGAACTAGAGCGACTCTAAGCCAGAGAAACGGTTTTCTACGTGGTGGTGTAATGGCTCTCTTAAATAAACGTTAACTATCGATTAAATTTTACTATAACATATTGGTGAGAAAGAAAAAAGCTTTTAGCGACAAAATGCAGAGTTTTGCCGTGCTCCATGGTTCTGGGAGAATGGGAAGGCCACTACTTTTCCAAGAGGGATGTGTGAGGATGTACTAAAAAAGATGCCTCAAACGGGTGCGCCCCTGTCATGACTCCGAGTTTGCCAGTGAGGCGAGTTCATGGCAGGGACGCACCCGCAGGTTGGTCCAGTGAACCAGTTGTCTATCAAAGGGTGGCCCGACATATGTGTGCATCAGTACCACCTCACAATAGAAGGGGTTACTCCTTCTAGAGTCTGCTGCATTAAAAAGTGCGCTACAGTCTGCAAACTACTACTCTGCTCGTAAACCGCGAGTTGGCGGTCAGCACCTGTGCCGCGTGGATCCTCGAGCAATGCGCGTAAATAATTGATTTCGCGCCGATTATTGAGGTCATCAAGCACATCATCCACGAAGTCGAGTAATTCTGCAATGGCATCGCGCATGCTCATACGGCGATTCTGCACAAAATCGATACACTCAGCGTCTAGACCATAGCGCATTGCACGCCATTTGTTCTCCTCAATAAAATGGCGCGGCAGTGTGCATGTTACTACATTGCGTTTGTACATCCACGTCAGCTTCGCCACCAAAGCCTGACAGAGTGCAGCAATTGCCAGTTCGTCTTCGATGGTCGCTGGCATATCACAGACACGAAACTCAAGCGTATAGAAGAACGGGTGGGGCCTGATGTCCCACCAGATACGCTTGCCGTTGTCAATACAGCCTGCTTTGATCAAACTGTTAATGTATTCGTGAAAGTGGCCTGTTGAGTTAAATACATCCGGCACACCTGAACGAGCAAGACCCTTTGCTACTATAGTACGATAGGATTTGAGGCCAGAGTTGCGCCCCAGCCAGAAAGGAGAGTTCGCTGAAATTGCCAGCAGATGAGGTAGCCATGTGCGCAATTGGTTCATCAACGGAATAGCCATCTCATAATCTTCAAGACCGACATGCACATGAAGTCCGCAGACTATCATGATGCGTGCTACATCCTGGTATTCTTGCTCCAACTGCTCATAGCGTGTACCCTGAGATCTGACCTGCTCCCAGTAGTAAGCGCTGGGATGTGTTCCCGCACTGATGAGCGCTAGGTCTTCGGTGTCCACCAGTTCTGCTGTCTTGGCTCGCAACCTATACAGTTCCGTGCGCAGAGCTGCTATGTTAGGACAGACATCAGTGATAACCTCAAGCATTGATTGGAGAAACTCTTCTTTGATTTGATCGCCCAGCACAGGGGTGCCTTTTTCGAGGACTGTATGGACACGAGAGGCTAATTGACCCGTATGTTTATTGACCATCTGAAACTCTTCTTCAACTCCGAGTGTAAAACACGATGCTGCCATAGCATGCTCCTTTCTTGTTGGATATCATTTGGTCAGTACAAAATTTAGTATTTACAAGAAATGAAAGAGGAATAAAAAGAGGGAATAAAAAGAGATAGGGGAATAGATTCATTGAGGAGTGGTACGCTGTCGCGCGTACTAGCATAATAAGCACCTCTCGCGAAACTATTACATTCACCTTGTATCAAGTTACTACGACACAAAAAAGTGTCAGGAGTTATAGTGTACACAAGCAATATATCATCTGTCAAGAGGAAAGACCCGCAATTTGAAACTTAACCATAAAATGGGGGACGAAGGTAAAAGCATATCAAGGTAGAAACACAATTTGGTATGAGGGGATGCGCAAACACGTTCTGCTTGTTTCTAGCCCAAATTGTATCATAATGTTACTGTAATTATCTTCATCGCGTTATAACACAAGAGGATATAATTATGGACCCTGCGTGCAGAGATGTATGTATATGCTTGTATAATAAATACGGGTAGGAGGAGCGCGAGTGAAAATCATGGTGGCAGATGATGACCGCGATATGGTGGATATGCTGAGTTATTGGCTCAAAGGACATGGCTATGAGGTAGTACGAGCTTTTGATGGAGAGCAGGCAGTAAAGCGCTGGCGCGAGACATCGCCGGACCTTGTCATTCTTGATGTTCAAATGCCTAAGCTGGATGGCTTTGAAGTTTGCCGCCAGATGCGTAGTGAAAGCAATGCGATGGTCTTAATTTTGACCGCACATGACCGTGAAGATGATGAAATACGTGGGTTAGAGATGGGAGCCGATGATTATTTGCGCAAGCCGTTTAGTCCAAGGCAGTTGCTAGCACGCATCAAGGCAGTCATGCGCCGCTCAACTAATGCAATAGGCACCGCTGGTTCATCGACTATCACTATCGGACCTGTTACCCTTGATGCGATGCGCCACGAGGTGACGCGCGATGGTATGAAGGTAAGACTCACCCCTACGGAGAGTCGTCTCTTTCACTTGTTACTCACCCATACGGGGCAGGTGCTGACCACGGATATGATCATTGAGCGTGTCTGGGGCTATAACGAAGTGGGCGATACTGGCCTAGTGAAGACACACATTCGTCACCTGCGACAGAAGGTCGAGCCGGACCCAAATAGCCCGCGTTATATTATGACTGTGCCCGGTGTGGGTTATACCTTTACTCCTCCTCGTTGATTAGCAGCCTATTTTTGCTGGCACCTACGGAGCTTGTAAACTGAACATGTGGTGTTTTTTGTGTGCTGAAGAGCATTGCCCTTTCAAGTAATATTCAATTGCACATTTTCATTTTGTTCATCTATAATATATATTTGATTCCAGCCTTCGCTCGGTGCTGCGAGCAGTGTTTGTTGCAGCAATTGTGTATGACGAGCTATCACCCGTTCACCGACACTACGCTTACGTTCTAGGTCTCGTTGTAGACATGTCGACGCTGAGATAGTAAAGATGAGCAGCAGGGATGAGTAGTGGTTGCTCCGAGCCAATTCGAGTAGTTTGTGCCTTGCCGGCGCTTGCAGAGCGGTACTATCCGCGATAGTAAAGCGCCTCTGTAAGAGACGCTTCTGAATAATGAAGTGGAACAGGTCAAAAGCATCACGGCTCACTTGCTGGTTTGCCTCATCATCACAGACAAGAGCACGACAATAGTCCGACGATACAACCGTTGTCGCTCGTAAGCCGTAATGGCTGTGTTGCTCTACAAGGCGTTGGGCGAAGGTGCTCTTGCCGCAGCCCGCGGGTCCACACAGCACTAGCAACGTTCGCCACGGCGTCGTGATGGTGGGGAAATTGCGCGTGCAACTGCTTTCTGGATGCCGCGTGTCCATTGCTATGATTCCCCTGTTCTGATATAATGCCGATATACACTATCATATAACAATTCGACAATACTTCTGCGTGTAGAACATGATATAGAGGAGGAAGTCGTGGCTGTAAAAATACCCATGACCAGTGCGGAAATCCGCACGCGCTACCTTGAGTACTTCGTACATAAGGGTCATTTCAAGGTTCCCAGTTCATCACTTGTGCCACATAATGATCCGACGGTGTTGCTCACTACCGCTGGTATGCAGCAGATGATTCCCTATTTTTTGGGCCGCGAAACTCCTCCCGCAGTACGTCTGACTTCAGCACAGAAATGCTTCCGTAGCACAGATATCGACAAGGTTGGCAATGAGCGCACGCTCACATTTTTTGAAATGTTGGGCAATTTCTCGGTGGGCGACTACTTCAAGCGCGAAGCGATTGGTTTCGCCTGGGAATTTCTCACACAGGTTGTTAACTTGCCCACCGATCGCCTGCATCCCACAGTCCATCCAAAAGACGATGAGGCCCCCGTTTACTGGCGAGAGATAGCGGGCATTCCCGACGAGGCAATTGTGCGCCTTGAGGACAACTGGTGGGGGCCACCTGGTGCCTCTGGTCCCTGTGGTCCCGACTCCGAGATTTACTATGATCGCGGTGTTGAGCACGGTTGTGGTCAGCCTGACTGCAAGCCAGGCTGTGATTGTGAGCGTTTCCTGGAGATATGGAATCTAGTATTCATGCAGTTCTACCAGGACTTAGAAGGGTTGCGCACTCCCCTGCAGAAGAAGAATATTGATACAGGTATGGGCTTGGAGCGTCTCGCTCTGGTAGTGCAAGGCAAAGAATCGGTCTTTGACACGGACATGTTTCGTAGCATCATCGACCATTTCGCCTCGCTCGCCAGAACCTCCTACGGCAAGTCAGTTGAGGCTGATACCTCGCTGCGGGTTATTGCTGATCATGCTCGTTCTCTCGTCTTCCTTGCCGCCGATGGTGTACTACCAAGTAACGAGGGACGGGGCTACATCTTCCGTCGTATCCTACGGCGGGCTGTGCGCCATGGCAAACTGCTAGGGTTGGAGAAGCCATTTCTCTCGCAGGCCGCTGACACCGTGATTGATCTGATGGGCGATCACTATAGCGAACTACGCAGTCGCCGAGGGCTTATTAGCGAGATACTGAGTCTTGAAGAGAAAAAGTTTGGGCAAACACTCAACAGTGGGTTGCAACTCTTGAACGAACTGCTTGACAAGTTGAAGCACCAAGGAAAGACAGTGATCACAGGCGAAGAAGTGTTCAAACTCTACGATACACATGGCTTTCCCGTAGAATTAACACAGGAAATTGCAGCGGAACAGGGATTTACCATTGATACCTCCGGTTTTGATCACGCTATGCAGCGCCAGCAAGAGCGCAGTAGAGTAGCGAATGTGTTTGTACAGGCACAGGACGATAAGGCTCTTGCCGAGATTCTCCAGCGTGTCGGACCTACGAAGTTTCTAGGCTACGATGGCATTACAGGTAGTGCTAAAGTGGTTGGTCTAGTGGTTAATAGTGAGCAGGTCGAGAGTATAAGTGCGCCCCAGCAAGCACTAGTCATACTTGATGCTACTCCATTTTACGCTGAGAGTGGCGGCCAGATCGGGGATCGTGGTGAGATCACCGCCCCGATGGGGGTGTTCCAGGTAGGTGATACGAGCCGCCCGTTGAAAGGGCTGATCGTACATTATGGGACGCTGACAGAAGGGCACCTACGCGTCGGTGACAGTGTACAGAGTAACGTCATTGAGCAGCGGCGCGAAGACACCATGCGTAACCATAGTGCCACTCATCTTCTGCACAAGGCACTGCGTGACCTTATCGGTCCGCAGGTAGAGCAGCGTGGTTCGCTTGTCGAGCCTGAACGTCTGCGTTTCGACTTTGCCTGTCCGCGTCCGTTAACGAAAACCGAACTCGTGCAGCTTGATGAACAGATAAACCGTTGGATTCGGGCCGATTATCCTGTTCATACGAACATCACACCTTTGCAGGAGGCAATAGCTACGGGAGCGATGGCTCTGTTTGGCGAGAAGTACGACGATTTGGTGCGCGTCGTATCAATGGGTAGTAGTATTGAGTTATGCGGCGGAACACACTGCACTTCTACAGGCCAGATTGGCCTGTACAGTACAGTACAGGAAGCCAGCGTTGCGGCTGGCATCAGGCGTATCGAAGCGCTCACTGGACACGGTGCTGAAGCGTACCTACGCCGTCGCAACACCAGCATTGAAGCGGTGGCGACTACCCTACAAACAACGCCAGATTTGCTTGAAACACGTGTGAGCCAGCTTGTACAGGATTTGGCTCAAGCTCGTCGTCAGATTGCGCAACTTCAGCATGACGAGGCGTTGCGTCAGGCCGAGAGCATTGCCGCACGCAGCCAGGAGGTAATGGGCATACCCGTGGTAGCAGCGACCACGCATGCACCAGACGACAAAGTATTGCGCGAAATGGGCGATATGGTGCGCAGCAAACTCAGCAAACCAGGGGTTGTCGTTCTCGCTAGCATACTAGAAGAGCGAGTCGCGATCCAGGTAAGCATCGACACTGTTCTCACCAAACATGGGCTACACGCGGGCAAAATTGCCGGACTTGTAGGAGAACGCCTGGGCGGCAAAGGTGGTGGACGCCCAGAATCGGCCCAAGGCGGCGGTAAAAACAAAGCTGAACTCGGTGCCGCCCTCGACCTAGTTGCTCACTATGTAAAGGAACATTTTCAGTAAAAAGCGGGGTTCTGAGGCAGAGGCCCTTTTGCCAAAACCCGGGCTTTTGTGCTATAACGTACACGATATGCACATCACACACATGTATGGCAGTGTATCAGCAGGGTTTGGAACAAAGACATGATGGATCTTCTTCAACGTCTGCGCAACCTCTTCCCAGGGAGACACGAAGAAAATGGACACTATGAGTATGATGATCAGTTCTCCCCTGATGAGAACGGTCAGCGTCAACTCTTTACTGCACTCGATATCGGCACTGCCTATGCGAAAGCGATCATTATAGAAATACACGGAGACGTTGCTGAGGTATTAGGGGTAGGGCGGCATCCACAGAGCTACACCCATATGTCCGATGGCATTGTCACCGATATTCCGGGAGTGATCGCCAACTGTAACGAGGCTTTACTCAAGGCGGAAAAGCAGGCAGGTTCTATTGTAGCTCCTTCGGCTGTAATCGGTATTGCTGGAGAACTGGTAAAGGGCAGTTCAACAATTGTAAACCGGACACGGCCGAAAGCTGATAAGCCAATTACTGCAGAAGAGCTGGAAGCGCTCATTGAACAGGCACAACAGAAGCTGTTGAAGAATGCCAAAGGGCGCATCGCAGCGGAGACGGGCTATCCAAACATTGAGGTTCGCTTAACAAATGCGGCCGTCATTTCCGTTCGCGTCGATGGACAGGCCGTGAGCAACCCGATAGGCTTTCGTGGTCGTCACTTTACCCTTACGCTCTTCAGTGCCTTTGCCCCTCTCATGCAGTTAGGGGCATTACAAACGGTTGCAACGGGACTAGACTTAACACTCCACGCAATTGTGGCAGAACCGTACGCTCTGGCACGCTGTCTAAGCACGAACGCAAGTGACGATAGCGGAGCCATCTTCATTGACATCGGTGGTGGCACTACCGATATCGCGCTGGTACGACAGGGTGGTATCGAAGAGACACGTATGTTTGCGCTGGGAGGCCGTACCTTTACGCGCCGCATAGCCACAAGTAAGGGTATCTCGGTCAAAGATGCTGAACGCTTGAAAATTAGCTATAGTAACGGAGAGATCAAAGGTACAGGCCAGGATGAGTTGCAGGCTATTCTTGCTCCAGAGTGCCAAACATGGATGGACAGTGTTGAGCTACTGATCGAAGAATTAGCTAAAAACGAGCTTTTGCCACCTGCTATCTACACCGTTGGTGGTGGCTCTGCTCTGCCTGACTTGCAGGAGAAGCTTGAAAGTTTTCCCTGGACTAAGCGGCTGCCCTTCTCCCGTCCTCCGATCATACGCACTGTTCAGCCTGAAATGGTCGGGGCCATCATTGATAACAAGGGGCTACTTGTCAACGCACAGGATATTACACCCATGGCACTGGCCTATCAGGCGATTGAATTGCAGAACGAGAACAATGTCTTGGATAGGGCTTTGGGCCGCGTGATTGAGAACATGCATATATAAATGCAGGAGGCTTTCAGTCGATTGAAAAGGGTACAATAGGTTTATGAGCGATGAGCAGACAATCTACATCAACCCAGAGGATGATTTAACGACGGTACGTGAGCGTCTTGAACAGACCCCATCGCAGCGTATTGCTCTAGTGATTCCGCGCCAGACACAATTGCGCAGTCATGTCGCTTGGCACAATCTGTACCGACGTGCTCACGATTTGAATAAAGACGTGCTGATTATTAGTTCCGATGCGCAAATTCGCTCGGTAGCACAAGAGGCGCAATTCAGAGTTGCTCATTCGCAACAGGCTACTTCTCCTAGGGACAGAGCGAGTGCTGGCAGTCTTCTAGGCCGCAGAAATGCAACAAGGAAGAACCGCACGGATGTGACACAATCACGCTCAATGGCAACGCGAAGCACTCCAAATACGCAAGCTGAGCGCAACGTGCAAAATTCTCGTGGCACCGACAACACGTATCAGGGAAATTCCGTTGTTGATCGTCCCAGCGTTGAACGTGTACCCGACAGCAGACCACCGCACCAGGACGATGCTACCACATCCAGCAGCACGAGTGAGCCTGCTTCGTCTACTTTTGGCGAACCCTACAGTCGCCCGTATAACTTTCGTGATACTGTACCGCCCATTATGCCGCTTTCACCGGAGCCTATACTTGAAGAACCCGATTCACTCTCGGAAGACTTCAATCAAGCGCTTGACATCCGACGTGCGGCTATGGAAGGCCACGAGGGAAGCAAAGCTCAAGCAGTGGAAGAGCCATTCCAAACCAACAAGATAACTCCCTTACCAAATGAAAAGCAAGATCCCTTTCTTGAGATGGAAGACTCACTGACACCACCAATACCGGAGCAACGGGGGGCAGCCTCAGTAGACTTTGGCGCAGACGACTATAATCTTCACGATCATTCAGAGAGTCCTATGGATATTGTTGATGGCCAGATCGAGTATCAAGGTGACCAAGGTGACTTCGTCATTCACTCCGACACGCCAGAAACCCCCCCTCGCTCTGCATCTGACCCGATTCCAGAAGACACGCAAGACACTGCTGGCCCAGCGCATACGCTTCCTACGCGCCGTAGCCGCAGCATCAGGAGAAGCCCTCAACAACCACAACAAAGCGCCGACCTTGAGAGCCAAGAGGCCCTTGCTCCAATGCAGCCAACTCCCCCACCGAGTACAAGACCGCCCTCTAGACAACTAGCCTCGGCCTCTAGCCAAGAGCAAGTTCCACAGCAGACACCTTCAGGACGCAATCCCCGGCCAGTTCCACGCCAGACAGGTCAGCAGAGGGCGGCTCAGGCAGGAAGGCCAGCGCAGCCTCTTACACCAAGAAGACCAACAGCACAGCGTAGAGGTGTGACAGCAAACAGTGTGCTAATTGCTCTGGTTATTCTCTTACTCGTGCTGCTTGGCAGCCTCGTCTATTTCGGTCCTTCGGCCTCTGTTACGCTCACGCTGTTCTCACAGAATTTCTCTGCGCCCGTCAAGTTTGTTGCTAGCACGTCTCATGCACAAGGAACCGTCCCTGCTGTCTTACTGACTCATTCCTTCACACAGAGCAGCCAGATCAACAAAGCCACAGGCACGACGAAAGTGGGAACAGCACCAGCGACAGGTACAGTAACTTTTACGAATAATGGTACCGATCCAGTAGAAATTCCCACTGAGACTGTCGTCAGCACGAGCACTGGGGTGCAGTTTGTGACCACAGCCGATGTGGTTGTACAAGTGAAGGGTAGTAGTCTAGGCAATACCATCCCCGTTTCCATCCAAGCTGTGAACCCTGGAGAGAGTGGCAACGTTCCTACTGCTAGCATCACGATCATTCCAGATGACAGTTTGAATGCTATCGCCACCTATGACAAGCTCTCTGTTACAAGTCTAAAATTGCAAGTCACCAATGATGCTGTCACCAGTGGTGGGGGAGTTGGCACCGCTAGCACCGTTACCGCTAATGATCTAAAGACAGCCCAAGATGCACTGCGCGCCGATCTGACCACACAGATTAGTGATTGGGTGAAGAGCCGAACGACCCCTGGTGACATAGCCAGCAATCCAACTACCACTGAAACGGTGACAGGCGCTCCCCAGGTTAATCAGGTTGTCCCTGTTGGTACCTTCTCTATGACCCTGTCTATCAATGTCAAGGTGCTCGTCGTACCCAAGGCCAGTATCCAACAAGAAGCAATTGCGCAATTGGACAGTGCCCTGCAAAAGAAGCAACCTGGCTACATCATTGCACCCGATGCCGAGGTGACCGTGGCCACACCTACAATAACGGGAGATACCAACTCCCTCACGCTCGCCTTTACGGCGACAGGTAAAGCTGTGCCTGCTGTCGACAAACACCAGGTGCAGAGTCTGATCGCTGGCAAATCGCTCACTGATGCTAAGTCGCTACTCAAGGCTGCTCAAGTCGAGAACGTTGCTATCCGGGTTTTCCCCAGCTTCTTCACGTTTGTGCCCTGGTGGACTGGCCATATCAATGTCAGGGTCGTACCAGGTATAACACGATAGTTACCCAGATGCAACAAAATGCACTGTGCTTCGTTACAATGTAGGGGCATGATTTATCATGCCGTACAAAGCGCATATCAGTGCAGGTAAAGCTAGAAGAGAACACAATATGACACGATTAATGGCATTGGACGTTGGAGAGGCAAGAATCGGTGTAGCAGTCTGCGATGCAAGTGGCATTCTTGCTTCGCCCTATACCACCTTACATGTAACTCGTGATGAGGAGCAGACATGGGTTGCTATTCAACGTTTGATCGCCGAAACTGAGGCGCAGGAACTTGTAGTTGGCCTGCCGATCAGTCTGGATGGTCAGCTTCATACGCAAGCTAAGCAGGTTCAAGCCTTCGCTGAACGTCTGAAAACACATATTAGCATTCCACTCACCTTCTGGGATGAACGCCTCTCGACCGTCGAGGCACAGCGCCTTCTCGCACAGCGCGCTGAATACGAGGGCAGTACACGACGTGATAGAAATCAGCGGCACCATGCAAGGCGACGCCGTAGGGTGCAAGAGATTGATGCTCTTGCAGCTACCGTCATCCTTGAGGACTATCTGGAGCACCTGAGGCGCAAGGGCGAGGACAAGAAATGATCAAAGAAAAGGGACCGAAAGTTTTCATTGTTGCGACGCTTTTGCTAGGCGTATTCATCTTTGGTGTTGTCTACTACGCGTGGATTACTGCTACTGATATCTTTCGGCCTGTAGATGCTAGCGGTCATGGCCGTACCATTTCCGTTGAGATTAGCAACGGAGAGAGTACCGCCGATATTGCTGATAATTTGCAAGCAAAGGGGCTTATTCGCAATGCATTGGCGTTTCGTGTGTGGGCACGCATTAAGAATCTGGATACCCATCTTCAAGCTGGCATCTATAACAAGCTCAACACGAGCATGACTATTAGTGATATTATCGACCAACTGCTCGGTGGGGAACCTGATAGCGTTCGCGTGGTGATCCCAGAAGGATGGCGTATTGAGCAGATTGCCAATCGCTTTGCCTCCCAGGGCTTGATCAAATTTAACGTCAACGATTTCCTACGCTATACCAAGCACATTGACCAGTTCCCCGATGCAGCCAAGTATCCTATTTTACGCTCTGTGCCATCTGGTGCTAGTATGGAAGGACTGCTCTTCCCTGCTAGCTACGAGGTTCCGCTAGATGCTTCAGCACGCGACGTCGTCAATATGATGCTGACTACAGAGCAAAAAACCATTCAGGAGCATCAACTCGAACAAACAGCACAACAGCACCATCTCACCCTCTACCAGATGCTGATCCTGGCCTCAGTGGTTGAGCGAGAGGTGCGATTCGACCAGGACCGTCCAGGTGTGGCTGCTGTCTACTGGAATCGTGTGAACATACCCAACAACGAAACGGCAGGTTTCCTTGACGCTGATCCAACTGTGCAGTACGCAAGAGATACGCTTACTCCACCCAATGCGGACTACTGGGCACCACTCATAGATAGTGCCAAGAACATTGCTGCCGATAATCCCTGGAATACGTACACTTTCAAAGGCTGGCCACCCACGCCCATTTGTAGCTCGGGACTCGCTAGTATGGAGGCAGCCGCCGCGCCTCCCACTAGTGATTACTTCTACTTTCTCAACACCAAGGATGGACATACCTTCTTCGCCAAAACTTTTGACGAGTTTCAAAGGCTACAGCAGCAGTACCAAGGAAAATAACAGAACAAGAGAGTAAACGATGAATCTGATCTTTTGGCAAACTATCTTTCTCGCTCTGCTACAAGGAGTAACGGAGCTTTTCCCTATTAGCAGTCTTGGTCACACTGTCATCCTACCAGGGCTGCTTGGATGGGGGAATATTGAGCTTGGTACCGCTTGTGATGGTAAGAGCTGTTTCTTGCCGCTTCTTACTGCTTTACACTTGGGCACGAGTATCGCGCTCATCATCTATTTCTGGCGTGAGTGGCTGCAGGTAGGACAAACACTCGTCAAAAGTGTAAAAGAAGGCGAAGTGCGTGCTGGTACAGAGCAATGGGTAAGTTGGCTCATCATTATTGGCTGTATTCCGGCGGGCTTGCTTGGTCTTTTCCTAAAAGACCCTCTGGAGCAACTTTTTGCCTCACCCTTGATCGCAGCAACTTTTCTCATTGTAAACGGCGCTGTACTCTTCGTTGCTGAGCAAGTGCGCCGCAGAGCAGAAGCTCAATTTAGCACGCTTACTGCTAAAGAGCGTGAAGCGAAGTTCCGTCCACTTGCTTCTTTGACGTGGAAAGAAGCCATTGTGGTAGGAAGCGCCCAGGCTCTTGCACTTATCCCCGGCTTCTCTCGCTCTGGTATGAGCATCGTTGCTGGTCTTGGCGTGCGTCTTACCCACGAAGATGCAGCGCGTTACTCGTTTCTGCTGGGCGCTCCCATTATTCTAGCGGCAGCGCTCGTCGAAGTGCCTCTTCTGTTCCACCAGAGCATATTCAGCCCGCTGTTAATTATCGGCGGCATGACTCTCTCTGGCATTGCAGCGTTTTTGAGTACTAAATTTCTGATGAAGTACTTTGAAACAAGGCGGCTTGATCCTTTCGCCTACTATTGCTGGATAGCAGGCGCACTCTCGCTCATTTTGTTTCTTACTGTCTTGCACAGGTGAGCGCCATATTGCCCCTGCGCATCTTGTACCGTTCCCATCCTACCCAAATTGGCTAGACATAGGTATATATCCGTCCAAAAGCTTGATATGTTTGATACAATGCAAATAACTGTTCGGGTATCCTGAAAAGTGTTTTTTAGATTTTAGATTGAGGTAGCTTACGATGAAGAATCCTGCAGTTTTCTATGCAGTTATCGCCCTAGGTGTCGTTGTTCTGATAGCAGGTGTCTACATGCTTGTAGGTATGCACTTTCATGGCAAAGCCTACGCCGTCATAGCCCTTGGCGTTGTGTGCTTAGCCGCTGGTATCAGTGCCATTTTCGTCACCAAGTCCAAGGCTGCTACTGCAAAGTAGCTCTAGCACAAAGAAGGACATTCTGCAATGGTGCGTTCAAACAATCCCGCCCTCTTTTTTGGGGCCATTGGCGTCGCTGTTATAGCCATCGCTCTTAGCGTGTACTACATCATCCCTGGCTATAATCATATCCTTGTTACTCATGATGCAACGGCGGGTCATCCCACCCATGCTCTCGGCTTTGCTGCCATTGCTATAGTCTGCATTATAGCCGCGCTGGTAAACCGTCCAAAGTAAGAGTATGTGAGAACAACCAATATGCCTGGGCATAAAGGTCGTTCTCACATAGGACGTTAGCCTAAGACTTCGCCATTGATCTGGGAATAGCCGCGTAGAAATTCTTCTGCGCTCATTGCTTTCTTGCCTTCGAGCTGCACCTGCGTTACTATGAGCAGGCTGGCACCAGTGACAATGGCAAGTACTTGGTGGCCTGCCTCTTCGCGCACACTTACGGTTCCTGATGGTAGCGCGACAGCAGGTTCCACCAATGCAGCGTGGGCAGCAATGATTTTGAGTAGCTTGCCGCGCCAGTAGGTATAGGCACTGGGCCAGGGTGTATAGGCTCGTACCTGTCGCGCCAGTACCATAGCTGGTTTGTCCCAGCGTATCTCTCCGTCTTCCTTGCGTAACATACGTGTATGCGTGGCTTGCTGTGAGTCCTGTGGCTCTGGAGAAATTGCTCCTGCAACCCAACGAGGAAGTACTTCCAGCAATGCCTGCGCACCGAGGTCTGCAAGCTTGAGAGTAAGGCTAGCAGTCGTCTCGTCATCGGCTAGCGCAATGCTGCGTCTGTGCAGCAGCGGTCCGGTATCTACACCCACGTCGAGCAGCATGATGGTGACACCTGTCTCACTATCACCTTGCAGAATGGCCTCAGCAATAGGGTCGGCTCCACGATACTTAGGTAATAGTGATGCATGAATGTTCAGTGTACCGTAGCGTGGTTGGTCGAGCACTACCTGTGGCAAAATCTGTCCAAAGGCTGCGACGATAAAGAGGTCGGCATGATAGGCTGCCAGTGCCTCGCTATTCTCCTGCTTTTTGAAAGAGCCTGGCTGCCAGACAGGGATACTATGAGCTAAGGCCGTACGCTTGACTGGTGAGTGGACGATATCCTGTCCACGTCCTGTCGGCTTGTCAGGCCGCGTAACGACGGTAACAATCTCGTAGCCTTCTGGCAACAGCGCGCCAGGAGCGGCACTATTGAGCAGCGCTTCCAGTGCGGGTACTGCGAATTGTGGGGTGCCCATATAAATAATACGTAGCATGAACTTATTCCCTTTCCACATAGCACATTATGACGTTATATCAGAGCAAGGTCAAGTAGTAGATACAGTCAAAAAACCTTGACAAACAGAGACTTCTTCTGTATATTTGGAAGTCATGTTTAGCAGAAAGTCACACACTATGTCTATTGGCACTCCTAGTTCCAAGGGAACGCAGGTCGAAGAAGGCGTGGTAGCTTCAACTTCAGGACGTACACTACAGAGTTGGTTGCTCATTCTTCTGGTATTTGTAGCAGGAGTAACCTCGCTAGCTGTCGAGTTATCTGCCTCACGCCTGCTCGCTCCCTACTTTGGTACTTCGCTGTTTGTCTGGGCTAATCTGATCGGACTCATTTTGCTCTACCTTACGGCTGGCTACTATCTGGGTGGACTAATCGCCGACCGCTATCCCTATCCGAGGGTGCTCTATGCTCTAACGTTGGTGGCAGCCCTGCTCATCAGCCTTATTCCGTTGCTGTCACGCCCGATTCTCAGTTGGTCACAGGTCGCCTTTGCTACCTACTCCATCGGAGTCTTCTATGGCTCTTTACTCTCGGTTATTCTGCTCTTTGCCTTACCAGTCATTCTCCTTGGCTGTGTTTCGCCTTTTGCCATTCGTCTATGCGTCAAGCAAGTGGGAAGGTCAGGCCGCACGGCTGGTCAACTGTATGCAATCTCCACAGCGGGTAGTATCCTGGGTACCTTCTTGCCCGTGTTGCTGCTCATTCCGAACATCGGTACCTACCGCACCTTCCTCGTTTTTGCTTTTGCCTTGCTTCTCGTCTCGCTGCTTGGTTTCATCAGTTCAGGAAATGCACGCTCACCAAAAGCTAGTGCAGGCAATCTACTGCTCTCGTTGCTGCTGCTAGTATCAATGCCGCTCACGTTGTTGGGGTTGCAGGGACCGATCAAGCCACCAGGTGGCACAAACGGTGGAGGCACACTGATTACAGAGCGCGAGTCAGCCTATAATTACATTCAAGTGCTACGCGCAGGAGATGAGACACGGCTAGTGCTGAACGAAGGAGTAGCCATTCACTCGGTCTACAATCCTCATCAGGTACTTACACATGGACCTTGGGATTATTTCGCGGTTGCACCTTACTTCAACAATGCCCCCTTTTCGCCAGTCCAGTTGCACAACGCATGCATCATTGGCCTAGGTGCAGGCACCATTCCACACGAGCTAACTAGTATCTATGGAGCCATACCCATTGATGGCGTCGAAATCGACGGGGAGATTGTTCACCTGGCACGACAGTATTTTGCTATGAACGAACCAAACCTGCATGTGTTTGTGCAGGATGGACGCTACTATCTGCAAACCACACAGCGGAAATATGATCTCATCGGCATTGATGCCTATCAGCAGCCCTATGTTCCATTTCAACTCACCACCGTTGAATTCTTCCGTACTGTGCGAGCACATCTCAGCCCAACAGGAGTAGCAGTCGTCAACGCAGGGCGCACGAGCAAAGACTTCCGCCTAGTCGAAGCACTAGCACAAACCATGCATGCAGTTTTCCCGAACGTCTACATCATAGACGGTGAGCGCTTCGCTAACAGCATCATCATCGGCACAAACGCGCCAACCTCATTGAACAACTTTTTCGTCAACACCGCTACTCTGCAAAATCCTTTGCTACAGAGTGTTGCGCAGGCCAGCATCGATTACGGCCACATACGCGAGGAGCAACGATCCAATGCGTATTTCACCGATGATCGAGCGCCAGTTGAACAACTGATTGACCAGATCATCTTCGACGCGGTGACAAAAGGCCAGTAGGGGACACCACAAAACAGTCAGCGTAAAGATTCCCTCATCGCTTGCTATTTATTTCGTCCACTATTTCCTCAATCTCATGCGTTCAAGCATACCAGAAGCCAGCGGTGCATGGTCATAGCCCTTCCTACGTCCAAAGCGTTGCATCCGGTCGAGAATGATGTGATCAACCAGTGCGGGAAAATGACGAGCTAGGCCAATCTCAAGCGCTCCTCGACGAGTGGTAGCAAGGTCACGTCTCGGTTTTCCTATACAAGCTTGCACAACGGTTTCCACTACACAGTTTAAAGACTCCTCGCGTACTAGACCTGAGAGCGATAGACCCGCTTCCTCGGCATGCACATGAATAGGAGTTTTGACGTAGCCGGGATAGATAGTCGTGATGCCGATATGGCTGCCATATTCCACGCGCAGCACGTCTGACCACGCCGAAAGTGCGCGCTTGCTTGCTGAATAAGCGGCCGCAAACGGTACATTGGCGAATGCTAGACCAGACGCGATGTTGATGATACGTCCGTGGGATGCAATCAGGGCCGACATGGCGTAACTCGTCACTCGCCAGGGACCAAGTAAATTGATGTTCAACGTTTGCAGTACGCCATCGTCAGGAGGTGCGCCCGCATCCTGGGGAAATCCAACGCCTGCAGCATTAATGAGGATGTCAAGTCCATTGAACTTGGTAAGAATATGCTGCACAGCATCCCGTGTGGCTTCATCGTTGGTAATATCTGCCTGCAGGATTTCCGGACCGCCGATGAGGTCAATGCCCATGATCCGTGCGCCATACTTGCGTAATGCTTGCGATACTCCCTGACCGATTGCTCCTGCTCCACCAACAATGAGAACACGACTCTGCAATAGAGTTCGTTTGGTAGCTGTTCCTGGCTGTACGGCTTTCAACTCTGATATCCTCCTACTTGGTATGACAGAATTTTCGAGCTGCCTCCCTAATTATTACCGTCATTTTATACATTGACTATAGTTCAAATATACCCCACCGTATAACAGAGAAAGAGCATATCACAAAGTAGTAGGCTATTAGGGTTACTTCGTCAAACTACGATGGCGTCGACTAACCTTCGTTCCGCAACTCTTGGAGTTGCCATTTCAACGGAATCTTGAATTTAGCAACCAGTTCTTTACCGGATTACAACCATCTTGCCCTTCCTCGCATTCATCATATGCTTTTATACTTAATACCAATCAACATATATATATTCTTCATATACTAGAGCTATTATCAAGCTTGTTTGAGTAGTGTTGAAAAATGCGACAATTCAGGGATTGCAAGTCCCTTGCTGCTGTCCCCGAAACAAACATTAAATGTAGGTCGCAAGACAGTTACAGGTCAATCGAAGGAATGTCTATAGATATGTCCGACATGTCATCACTCTCTCAAACCATTCAGCAATCGATCTTTGCGGGAAGTTTGATAAAAAGCACGCACCAAGACCTAGTAGGTATCTATGAGGATGCTACTGTTCTCTCTCGTTCGACACCGAGTGGCAATCAGATTGGCTTACTGTTCGGTTCAAGGAAGGCTACTGATCAATATTCATCTGCCGTACCTGAAACACTTCATCTCCTATACTTCTATGGAAGAGGGAAGTGTTTATGCAACTCGCACTTCGAGTTCACACGGTTTCGGCAGCTTGGACTCAATGTTCTCATCCCTGAGTATATAGGTCATGGCATGAGTAGCGGTGCTGCAAGCGAATTTGGATGCTATGAGTCTGCAGATGTTGCCTATCGCTATCTGACCAGAGTTCTACATGTGCCACCTTCACAGATTATTGTTGGAGGATGGTCACTTGGAGCCGCTGTAGCAATTGATCTAGCTGCCCGAAAGTCTGTTGCTGGTTTGGTTACTCTCAGTGCGTTTACCAACATTGTTGAGCAAGCCACCACCATACTACCTCGGACATGGGCAACGACGCTCCTACCATTGCTTACGGAGCGGTTCGATAATCTGAGCAAGATGCAGCAGATCAGATGTCCGATCTTTATTAGTCATGGTATGCAGGACGAATTT
>Ga0213882_10000260_pt1 | contig 20396 bp, 19 predicted proteins | sample BarmaccoBMER_R09_FD_160106 | JGI IMG/M metagenome (GOLD analysis project Ga0213882, IMG submission 160106) | Barbacenia macrantha exposed rock microbial communities from rupestrian grasslands, the National Park of Serra do Cipo, Brazil - ER_R09 ...
AGCGCCACTAATGATCGAACGACGTGTAGCAAGCAAGCAGTGAGCGTAGCCAGCAGTCCAGCACCCGCTGGGAGAATGGCTCGGCAGGTCGGCAAAATTGAGGTAATCGCTTGAAGCAAAGAAAAGCAGTTCTGGATATCAGAACTGCTTTTCTTTGCTCATTCTTGTTTTTTTGCATTGGGCAGCAACGACGGTAACTTCTTGGCGATTATGAAAGAGTTGACGAGCTTGTACAATGCTATAGCTTGTGTTAAGTATGGCTATGGCATCTCTGAGGATCGCCAATGGATTGATTTCACGTGTTGCATGTGGCAATTTGAATATACTGATAACAACGCCATCGTTATGTAAACAATGGGATGCAAGTACTAAAAGACGAGCTGCGTCACGAGCGTCCATACGCATGTCGTTGGCAATTACGTCAAAGTGCTTATGCCTCCTGACAGCTTCCTCAAGGTAACTCTCGGCATAACCAAAGTAATGCTCAAGGTGTTTGTTCCCCGCCAGTCGTGCATCAAGACGAGCGGGATCCACAGCTATGACATTCATCCGTGCCTCTAAAAAAAGGCGCGTCCAACCACCCGGCGCAGCACCTAGATCAAGTGCGCTTCCCTTGGGGGGAAGGGAGAGATCAAATACTTCCAGAGCCTCTAGAAGTTTGAACTCGGCACGGCTGATCTGCTCGGGCGTGTTTGCAAAACGCCTTGCGCCACCAGGCCAACTGCTAAGATTTTCCTCGGCACTGGAGATGCCAAGATAGCATGTGTGTGCTGTGCAAAGTAGAGAAACAATTATGCGAGGTTTCTTGACAGATTCTACAGCGTTGGTTTCGGCCGTGAAAGCCTCTGCGAGAAGCTGATTTAACTGACCACTACTGTACGATCTCTCTACTTGGTTACCGTCTGTGGACACGAAGCGTGACTGCACTGCAAACTGTATACCTCGTTCCAATTGTGTGAATGTCGGCAATGCTGCGGCAGTTATAGCTATGCGTCCTATGTCTTGCTCCTCATTAGTAATATGTACTACAGCTTGTACTGGGGCGAGATGACGTACAAATGTGGGATGTGTTCTAGCCGCTTGATAAGCCAGTAATGAGAAATCGGACGCATCGCAAAGGGTAATACCTGGCGCTAGATGTTCAATAGGGGTAAGCCGTTTGTCGATGTGTCTCAATTCTGCGAGTGCTGCTTGTGAAAATTCAGGGTTTGACGTAACGATAAAGGTTTCTGTGCTCACAATCCTCCCAATTTTGCAAGGCGACCACAAGGGATCGCTACGTGCCTTGCGGTTGCCTTGACCTTTACTTCTAAAAAGGTGTGGTAAACTATTTAGTGCTGAGTGACACGTAGAGCCAACTTGTAGACGAATTGTACCATGAAGAAATACGAAGGCAAAGATGGCAGCACATATCCTTCTTGAAGGTGGTGCGGAATTCGGGGGGCAGATGGCGCATGCAGACCGCCGCGCTCTAGAACTTGCTGGCGGAGTTGATGCTTCCATTAGCATCATTCCTACAGCCGCCGCTCCTGATAACAATGATAAGCGCGCTGGAAATAATGGTGTTCGCTGGTTTCAGAGCTTAGGGGCGCATAATGTTGAAGCGCTTCCTCTTATCGATAAAACTGCGGCTAATGATAGTGCAATCGCGCACAAGCTACGCCAGTCGCATCTCATTTATCTTCTGGGCGGCTTTACTGGCTATCTCAACGAGACGCTGAAAGGCAGCACGAGCTGGCAAGCGATGTTAGCCGCCTACGCATCAGGCGCAGTCATTGCTGGCAGTAGTGCGGGAGCCATGGTGTTATGTCAATACTACTATGATCCGGGCAAGCGACAAATGGCAGAGGGTCTAGGACTCGTCTCCAACACCTGCGTTTTGCCGCATCACAACACCTTCGGCAAAGACTGGGCGCAACGGCTTGGGTATGATAAATTAGGCTCCTATGCGCATATTGTCTTGCTGGGCATCGATGAATACACAGGCATGCTTGATGATGCTGAAGGCGGCAAAAAGATAGGCTGGCGCGTCTACGGACAAGGAGCGGTGACTCTTTATCATGCTGGCAAGGCAATGGTATACACAACAGGCCAGACGTTTAAGCTGCTCTGAGAGAGGACCGACGGACTTTTGCAGTCGCCTGCGTCATAGGTCGTGTGCTCTGTCCCTACATGGGTTCACCATGCTCGTCTAAGAATCGCTAACAGCGTCAATGCCAAAGCAATCGCTAATGCAGTGAACAGTGCTTTTTGGAGAAGTCCCGTGTTGTTATCTGTTTGTGCTGATACTCCAGAAGTTTGTTTGTGCTGAGTTATGTTTGCTGCAGGTGAGGGGGTCGAAGGAGATTGTAGTGTATTCCACGCTGGTTGGACTCCATCTACCTCTTGTGTATGACTTGTGTTATCTATACCTCCATTGCTGTTACTATTATTTCCGCTGCCCTGACGGATACCTGGTGTAGACGTCGTCTGTACTGAAGACTGAGCATTATTATTGCTTGCATCGATAGTTGGACTATTCGTAATCTGCCAGTTGGGAGAGCCATCGGGGACGCGAGCGTATGCTTCATCTCCAGAGAGTGGCGGTACAGTTACCTTGTCGATCACTATGCCATCAATAAGAAGCCGCAGTTCGGTCATCTTAGATAGCATGTGCTGAGGCAACATGTGTAGAAAAACAACCAGAAAATTATGTGGAGCAATAGCAGTACCCAACGGCAAGAAGAAAGGATTGGTTGAAGGACCGCTATCAAGACGGCTGTGGACCGCGTAGAGGTCAAATGGCACATTCTGTGAATTGTAAATTTCGACCCACATATCCATTGTTGTCGAATAGGTAGCAGTTTCTGCACAGTTCCATCTAGAAATGGGATACAGGAGAACCTCATTGATGAAGAGTTGACCGTGCAAAGCTGCTGGTTGTATAAGTGGACCCGCTACTGCAGGCGACTTGGAAAATGCGCAGTTGTGTTTGGCGCTTGCTGATATGTCAGGAGTGGTTACGCTAGAAACGAGAAAAACCATACATATACTTACCAAAAACCGCACGTAACCACCTCTCTGACACTTTTTGCAATGGCGCAGCAATATGATATATCACGCCCTGGGGGTGGAAGTTATGAGGAACTTAATCCCCTCTCTGCCCCCCTTTGGGCGAGATTTATCAGACCTCTACGTATGACTGAAGTTCGTTTTCTCTTTGCTGGAAATCCTATTGGGATAGATATTTAAATGGCACCGTATGAGTATGTGGAAATCTCTCATTTACTATCCGCCGTATCACTTCTATGCTACTCTCCCCGAATATAATGGCGATGATAGACCCGATAATAATTCCACACACGCCACCTAGCGCAATACCTTCAAGAAACATACGATTACGAAAAAAAGTCATCATTGTCACCTTTTTTCTCTACGTTATTGTTCATATACTACCGCTTTGGCTTCATTCCACAAACGTTCAAGTCGATAGTATTCCCGTTCCTTTGGCGCGAAGATATGTACGATGACATCGCTGAAATCGAGCAAAACCCAGCCAGTCTCGGCGATACCCTCGCGGTGAAACACCTTGGCTCCCTGTTTCGCTAATTCTTTGTCGATTGCGTCTGCAATAGCCTGTATCTGTCGCGGGTTGCTGCCACTACAAATGACGAAGTAGTCACCGATAGTAGTGACATCCCGGACATCAAGTAGCAGGATATCCGAGGCTTTTTTATCTGACGCAATATCTACAGCAGTTCTTGCTAACTGCGCTGAGTCCAGTAGTACTCCTTCCACAAGCGCTCCCTATTGACAAGGTGGCTATGGGTAAGTGCTACTCATAGCCAGAAAAATAAAATTCTATATGCGCGCATTATAACATGATAACACAAGTTTTGTTAAGTGTATTAAACAATCTTCTTGACGCCTTGCTGTGAGAGGTAGCACAGTAGCTCTTCGGCTGTGTGTCCACTTACAGGGTCAACAACATGCGGTGAGATTTCCACCAAGGGAATCAGTACAAATGCGCGTTCGGCCATACGGGGATGAGGGATAGTCAAGTGTTCTTGTTGTAAGCGAAGATCATCGTAGAGAAGGATATCAATATCAATAGCGCGTGGAGCATTACGAAATGATGGTTTTCGCCCAAGCGCTACTTCTATTGATTTAACATACTGTAAAAGTTCTTCGGCGGTAAGCCAAGTTTTACCGCAACATGCCATGTTGAGAAAGTGTGGTTGATCGAGATATCCCACAGGTTCTGTTTCATAGACAGAAGAGATGCTCTGAAGTTCTATTACCTCGCGTAGGCGTTGTAGCGCGGTAGTAAGATTGTTACGCCGATCTCCCAGATTAGAACCCAGCGCAAGGTAGACTGTGTGGGCTGTTACTTGCAAAAGATATTATTCCTCCGACCATCGTTATAGATTTAACCCTTAAGTAACACGACAAAGTGTGTTTTAAACTCAACATTTCTGTCTTGCGGTACGACACATACCACTGAAGAGACGGCTATTACCCCAAAATTATACAGGAAAATGTACAAAGATGCGATATTTTAGATAACTATAGATCAGCCACCCACTCTACAGAAGACGGCCTTCAAATACCCCGTCTCAGGCATCGCTATATTGATCGGATGATCAAGAGCATGTGTGTACAGTTCAAGCAGTTGTATAGAGCGCGAGAGGCGTTGCGCGCTCTGCGCCAGCACCCCAAGCACGTCATCCAGCCCAACAACGCCGGAGCAAGAGCAGGAGAGCAGAATACCACCGGGCTGTAGTACTTGCATAGCGAGGCTGTTGAGCCGTCGGTAGGCCTTGAGCGCCTGTGTGCGGGCGCTTTGTGTCTTAGCGAACGCGGGCGGGTCCAGTATAACAACATTGAACAAGGCTCCGCTCTGGTGTGCCGCCTCCAGATACTCGAACACATCGGCAGTGAGAAAGCTATGCAGTTTGGGATCAAGGCCGTTCAAGGTAAAGATGCGCTGCGCAGTCTCTATGGCGGAAGCCGAAACATCTACGCTCGTGACGTGGGTATCCTGACTGACCAGTGCGGCATAGACCGAGAAACCGCCCGTGTAACTGAAGCAGTTTAGGACGCGCTTGCCTGATACATATTTACGCAGTGCCGCACGCTTGTCGCGTTGGTCGAGAAAAAAGCCAGTTTTTTGACCCTGCCAGGGGTCAACCAAGAACTGTATTCCATTTTCACGAATGCTTACCTGTGTGGGAACGTCGCCAGCCACAACCAGCGGCTCCTCTACCTGTAAACCTTCACGACGGCGCGCTTGACTATCGTTACGCAAAAGCAGACCACACGCCCTTGTCTCTTGCATCAATACCTCAACCAGCAATGGGCGTAGGCGCTCCATACCAGCAGTATGTATCTGAGCAACGAGCACATCAGCATAACGGTCCACGATCAAGCCGGGTAGACCATCACCCTCTGCATGAATCAGGCGATAGGCGTTTGTTTGTGCTACATCGAATGCAAGCCGTAACGCCATTGCACTGCTAATGCGTCGTTGCAGAAACGCATTATCAATATCCTCTTCTACATTGCGCGTGAGGATGCGAATGGCGATGTCGGTGTGTGGGTTGTAGTAGCCGCGAGCGACAAATTGACCTGTAGACGATTTTACATCAACAAGGCCACCTGTGTCTATCCAATGAGGCTGCTGTTGCAACGCACCAGAGAAAATCCACAGATGCCCACTTGCCAGGCTCTCCTCTTTATGTGGCTTCAAGCTTGCGCTGGGATAACGGACGGACGACGACACAAGACTCCTTGATATGCAACCAAATTTTGTCATCTCGAAAGCTGGCAAAATTTGGTTGCATATTGCCTTTCTCACTTTTGCAGCCGAATTGCCGCAACGACAGGGTCAGTATGATGCTCAGCTAGGCGCATCTCAGCCCTCTGCAGGTTGATAGCGCTATTAATAAGTGCAAGGTGTGTATAGGCTTGTGGATAGTTGCCCAGCGCCGTGTTGTTGCGTGTGTCGATCTCTTCGGAGAATAGCCCTAGGCGACCGGCGTATTGTAAGAGACGTTCAAACAACGAACGTGCCTCCATAACACGGCCCTGCATTGCCAGATTATCAACAAGCCAGAAGGTGCATATGGCGAAAGTGCCCTCTGACCCCTCTAGTCCGTCATCGGAAAGATAACGGTAGACAAAGCCATTCTCATCAGTAATTTTCTCGATAATACGGTCAACCGTTGAACGCATACGTGGGTCATCTGGCGGGATGAAACCGACCAAAGGCAACAACAAATTTGAGGCATCCAGGGCAGTACCCTCATAGGATTGTGTAAATGCCCCAATGCTTGTGTTATAGCCATGCGACAAGACATCAGTACGAATCTGGTCTCGTACCTGCGTCCAACGTGCAAGGTCGGCCTCTAGGTTCAGTTCTTGAGCGGCACGGATACCGCGATCCAGAGCAACCCAGCACATCACCTTCGAGTAAACGAAATGACGTGGACCTCCACGCACCTCCCAGATGCCATTGTCTAGTTCATGCCAATGCGTACACACATGGTCTACTAACGTGCGCATCATCTCCCACAACGGGCCTTCCAGTGTCTCGCCGTAGCGTTCAAAGCATCCCTGACGACGGTAGAGATGGATGCAATCGAGCACCTCGCCGAACACATCAAGTTGTTTCTGCTCTGCCGCAGCATTGCCAACCCGCACTGGCTGAGAATCACAGTAGCCTGTCAGGTGGGAAAGTTCGCATTCAGGCAAATCTCGCTCACCACGAATGCCATACATGATCTGCAGATCCTCGCCATTGCCATACGGCAGACGGCTGAGCCAGTGCGTAAATGCCCTCGTCTCCTCAGTGAAGCCGAGTGTATTAAGGGCGTAGAGTGTAAAGGTAGCGTCGCGTAACCATGTGAAGCGGTAGTCCCAGTTACGGATACCGCCCAGTTCTTCCGGTAATGATGTGGTAGCAGAAGCCACAAGAGCTCCGCTGGGAGCATAGGTCATCAATTTCAATGCTAGGGCGCTACGCTGCACCCAATCTGCATAAGGCCCATGGTAGGTGCTGCTGGCAATCCACCGGCGCCAGCAATGCAGCGTGTGTGCAAGTTCAGCGTCAAAATTACGCTTAGGCAAATCATGCTCCACCAATGTTTTGACAGCTTCTGCACTTTGTCCCACACCCAGAACGAAGCAGAGACGCTCGCCCTCGTGTAAGGTCACCTGTGCAACGATAGAGGGATGCCACACCTCTTCCTCTTGTATTACCTGCATGCAGAAGTCTGGTAACAGGATGGCTCCCACAACAGCCAGCCCAACGTGCTGTTGCCCACCCGCAATCAGTGCCCCTACGGGATTGGCTGTGAGGGAAACACTACTTGGCGCGGCTGCGTAATTCGGACTCACCTTGAGCGTCATCGTTATCGGCAATTCACCATGTGTGCATTCCACGATGCGCACTAGGCAATGGCAAGAGCCGTCCTCATCTGCCCACGTGTTATTATTCATGACTCGGTGAGGCCACCCGCTTAAGGTCTCTACTGGCATGAAATCTGTCAGCACCACCTGCCCCATAGTGCTAGCGAAACTGGTTTGCAGCACATTACTTCCGCGTAGGTAGCGCTGAGAGCCTGGGATAGAGGGATCGCTAGGGGCTATCTGGAAGTACCCGCCTCGCTCCGCATCCAACAGTCGGCAGAAGATAGCCGGACTATCAAAATCTGGGAGACATCCCCAGTCTAAAGACCCATCGGGTGCAATTAGCACCGCTGAGTGACAATCTCCAATGACGCCGTACGAATTAATTGGCTGATAAGTGCGGTTACGTACATTTGTCTCAACCATTTACGCGACACTCTCTCTACAATGAACTGAGCAACGAAGCTGTAAATCCCTTAGAAAAGTCTTAAAGCACCTTAGAGGTGCCTTATAATCATAGTAGACGGAGCAAGTAGGGGAGTGGTAACAGGAAATTGATTAGAACTTTTTTTTGTGGATTATTCACACCTACTTGGCTCACCCACATGTATATTCTTGATAACAAGAACTCTATGTGCTTTATTCATATAAACGTTCGTAGGTTACGCTTTTAACCACTGTGCCACATCTGGGGCAAAGTAGGTGATGATGATATCGGCCCCTGCCCGCTTGATGCCAGTAAGTACCTCCAGCACGATGCGTTGCTCGTCGATCCAGCCCTGTTGAGCAGCGGCTTTAATCATAGCATATTCGCCACTGACATTATAAGCGGCTATGGGAAGATCACAGCGTTCACGCACGCGGCGGATGACATCCAGGTAAGCCAGGGCAGGCTTGACCATGACGATATCTGCCCCTTCGGCAATGTCCAGCTCTACTTCGCGTAGTGCCTCGCGTACATTGGCGGGGTCCATCTGATAGCTGCGGCGGTCACCGAATTGCGGTACCGAGGCGGCGGCTTCGCGGAATGGACCGTAGAAGCCTGATGCAAACTTGGCCGAGTAGGCCATAATAGGTATCTGCTGCAAACCGTACTCATCGAGCGTACGGCGAATAGCTCGCACGCGCCCATCCATCATATCTGAGGGTGCTACGATATCTGCTCCTGCCTCGGCGTGAGAAAGGGCCATCCGCGAGAGGAGCGCCAGCGTTTCATCATTCTGTACTCCACCGTTGGCCACCACACCGCAGTGCCCATGACTGGTGTATTCACACAGGCAAACATCTGTAATCACCAGCGTGTCAGGCGTCTCGCTTTTCAGGCACCGTATCGCTTGCTGGATAATGCCTTGTGCATGGTATGCCTGAGACCCGACTTCGTCTTTTTCGTTGGGAATGCCGAACAGCAGCACTGCTGGAATTCCCAACCTAGCAATGCGCTCGGCCTCTCTACCTAAATGCTCTATAGGCCACTGCATCATCCCTGGCATAGCCGAGATTTTACATGGCTCAACTATGCCCTCTGCAATAAAAAGTGGATAGACAAGCTGATCAACGCTCAAACGAGTCTCTCGCACAAGACCTCGCAGCTTATCATTCTGGCGCGTGCGCCGCATACGCACAATTGGAAAACTGCTCATGATCTTTTCTCCTCCTGAAGCGCCCGTTCAACACACCTTACAGTCTCTTCAAGCATAGCATCGTCGAGAGCAAGCGAAATGAAACAACTCTCAAACTGTGAAGGTGGAAGATATATGCCCTGCTCTAACATATGCCAGAAGAAACGAGCAAAGCGTGCCGTGTCTGCTTTCTTAGCACTCACATAGTCGGTAACGGGGTCTTTGCAGAAGTAGAGGCAGAACATAGCTCCTATACGCGGCAAACGAACAGCACTGCCAGTATCACGAATTGCTCTTGTAATGCCCTCTGCCAGCACTTGGCTTTTGTGTTCGAGGAGCGCATATTGTCCTGGCTTGCGTAACTCATTGAGAGTCGCAATACCGGCGGCCATCGCCAACGGATTACCCGATAGTGTTCCTGCTTGATACATCGCGCCCACAGGTGCCACCAATTGCATTATATCACGGCGTCCACCATAAGCTCCAACGGGCAATCCACCGCCAATAATCTTACCAAAGCAAGTAAGGTCTGGCTTGATGTTCATACGCTCTTGAGCGCCACCCAGCCCAATACGGAAACCCGTCATCACCTCGTCGAAGATAAGCAAGGCCCCATAGTGTTGCGTAAGATGGCGCAACCGTTCTAGAAAGCCTGCTTGTGGCAGTACAAGGCCCATATTGGCTGCAACTGGCTCGACGATGATGGCTGCGATATCATCAGGGTAGGTGCGGAAAATCTGCTCTACACCCGCCCCATCGTTATAAGCAACGCTCAACGTATTTTTAGTCGTCTCAGTTGGAACTCCTGGACTATCTGGTAGTCCCATCGTTGCCACACCCGAGCCAGCCTGCACTAGTAACAGATCGGCATGGCCATGATAACAGCCACTAAACTTAATGATCTTATCGCGCCCCGTATATGCACGAGCCAGGCGCAGCGCACTCATCGTCGCCTCAGTGCCCGAGTTGACAAAGCGTATCATTTCGACAGACGGCACGCTCTCTATAACCATGTGAGCAAGTGCATTCTCGGCTTGAGTTGGTGCCCCAAAGCTAAAGCCACGCTCACTCGCCCGTACCACCGCCTCGACAACCGTAGGATAGGCATGACCCAAGATCATCGGTCCCCACGACTGTACATAATCCAGGTAGCGATTGCCGTCTACGTCATAGAGATACGCGCCTTTCGCATAATCAATAAAAACGGGTGTCCCTCCCACCCCACGAAAGGCACGCACAGGACTATTCACGCCACCGGGCAATAGTTGTTGTGCTTCTTGAAACAGAACGTGCGAACGAGTCAACGCGAGATTACTCATGCCCCAATAGCCTCTAGAATATCGTCAAGCGGCTGTGTGACACAGGTGAACATAGGCGTGTCGCGTAAGGTATAGCTGCTAGCCTCAGTCTCACGAAGAGACTGCACCAGATCAAGGAAATCGGCAACCTCGTCGGTCTCGAAGGCGACGACGAACTCCTGGTCATCTAGACCAAAGGAGTAAGTGGTATTGATCGTTACCGACTGATAGGTCAGTCCAACGCGGATATGCTCATTCATCATGCGCTTGCGCTCCTCTAGGGGGAGTGCATACCAAGCCCGCGTCTTCACAAAGGGATAGACAAACAGGTACTTCTTGTCATGTGGACTGATGACGAGGCGCGGATCGTGCGTGCCACGGGCATTCTTACCGACGTAGACAGAACGCTTGGTCATAGACAGGAATGCATGCGTCTCATGCAGATAGCATCCCATAGCGCTACAACGCAATTGGCTGCTCAATGCCCGTAAATCCTCAATATCATAGGTGGCCTGCCACAGCATAAAATCGCAGTCGCGGCGCAGACCATAGAGGCCGTAACTACGAATGAGAGCGTGTTGCCCGTAGTCTTCTACGATCTTTAGTACCTGCTGCTTGCCTCGTTCGCGTATGTCAGCAGGAAGCTGTAGCCATTGAGAATCAAGTTGATAAAAAGTAAAACGTACTAGTTGGCGTGGCTGCTTCGGCTTGGGCTTGGCAAGGGCGGGAACCTGTTCCGTCTGTACTATATCATGCTGAGTTGCAAAAGTTTGTTCTGTCATTCTACTTCCTCATGCTCAAGAATTGCCTTCACAAGACCGTCAATCGTAAACTCTTGTGCCTCGATATCTACATGCAGACCAAGTGCATGTGCTGTCTGTGAAGTAATAGGGCCAATACAAGCAATAGTGGACTGTGCGATAAGACTCATGGCTGAAGTATGCTCGTTCTGCTCGCAACTCTTCAGCCAGGCAACAAAGTTGCGAACCGTAGAAGAACTGGTAAACGTTAAGATATCGAGCTGCTGCTGTTGCAACAGCGATAGTACGTGCCGTCCGCGCTCGTCATCGTGAGCGGCTGCTACTGTGTGGTAGAGAGGCACTTCGTCAACGCGCGCACCAGCATGTTGTAATTCGGTGACCAGCACTTTGCGAGCTTCGGCAGCTCGCGCCAGCAGAATGTGCTGATCCAGCAGGGATGTGCCATGCTGGTGTGCATCGTGAACGAGTGCGCGCACGACTCCCTCGGCAATGTAGTCATCTGGAACGAGGTCTGCGCTCACACCATAGTGCTGCAAAGCCGCCGCTGTGGCAGGCCCAATCGTCGCAATACGCACATGCTGCATAGCACGCGGATCGTAACCTAGAGTTTGCAAACGATCAAAGCAGATAGTGACCCCATTAGCGCTGGTAAGCACGAGCCACTGGTAGGGGCATTGCCCGTGCTTGCCCTGCGCATGGCCTTCTCCAATAGGAGCAGAGATGTACAACCGCTCCATGGCCGAATCGAGTTGTGACCAATCCTCTGGTGCAACGATGCTAATCGTAGGAAACTCTACAGCAATTGCTCCCAGTGCTTGTAGCTTTTGGCTAAACGCGCTCGCCTGATTACGCGTGCGTGTGACAAGAACGCGTTTGCCTTGTAGAGCCGAGGTTGCCAAGCGCTGTTCAGACACGTTGACCCTCCTGTTCTCGGGCTGCTAACCCTTGAATAATATCAGAGGCTCCCAGAGCTAACGCCTGTTCAGCTAGCCTCACGCCGAGTTGCTCAGCATGCTCGATGTTTGTCGCTGGCGTCCAGTGCATGTGCTGCTGCACGCTGACACGGCGCTGACCATCAAGGCTAATAACTAACCCACGTAAGCTGAGAAGATCATCGACGATCTGTGCGTAAGCGGCTACAGGCAAATAACAGCCCGCGCCAAGTCGGCGCATAAACATGCGCTCAGCATTAGTCGTTGCCTGTACGCCCACATCGTTGAGATGAGCCAATAGGCTAAGTATCTCCGCTTCATCGCGTACCTCCAGAGCAAGCGCACCCTGCCCTGGTGCTGGCATCATCACTTCAACAGGCAGATAGGTGAGCTTATCAGTAAGATGCTCATGCATATGCAGTCGATGCAATCCAGCGCAGGCGAGCATAATGCCGTCATACTCACCCTGCTCCAATTTGCGCAGTCGCGTGTCTACGTTACCTCTGAGCGGTACAATCTGTGCATCTGGACATAGGTGCTGTATCTGAGCGCTGCGGCGTAAACTGCACGTGCCGATGCGTAGAGGTGCTGTATCCTGCTTATTGTCGCTAAGCGGGTAAAGTCCCTGTGTTGAGACAGCAAACCGCATAGGTGAAACGAGCACATCACGCACATCTTCGCGTGGGCCAACGACGATCAGCCGCAAACCTACAGGTTGCAGGGTAGGCACATCTTTCAGACTATGCACAGCTACGTCAATACGTCGCTCATGCAAGGCGCGCTCTATCTCTGCCACAAAAACACCATCGCTTCCCATCTGAGTTAATGGTACATTCGTGATGTGGTCTCCCTTTGTACGAATTGGCTCGATGGCTAGCTCAAGGTCGGGGTGCAACTGACGTAACCGCTCGATCACCCATTGCGTTTGTGTCATCGCCAATTTGCTGGAGCGTGTTCCTATCGTTATTCGCTTCATCCTGATCTTTCAAATCAAACAGATAGCGTAGCGCTTCGGCATACGTATGTCCCTGACCAGCCGCCGCCGCGTCTTTCAGTCGTAACATAGGTATATGTAACAGTTTATTCACTAGTCGTGTGCTCAGTTCCTGTATGGCGGCCGTCTCGCGCTCAGAGAGATGTGGAGCAAGTTGTCGCACAGTACGTGCAAGCTCCTGCTGCCGCAAGTCTTCTGCGCGCTGGCGTAGGTCGCTGATGGTACTCACAATGCTCAGCGAGGCGAACCAGCGCTGAAATGCAGCAACCTCTTCTGCGATAATTGCCTGTACGTGCTCGACCTCTTGCATGCGTAGACTGATACCACGTTTCACCTCAACCTGCAAATCGTCTACGTTGTAGAGATGAACTCCTGGCAATGTAGCGACAGCAGGCTCTACATCACGTGGCAAGGCGATGTCTATTAACAATAACGAGCGACCAGCACGTAATTGCATGACGCGCTGTATAAGTTCTATAGTAATGATTGCACGCGGCGATGTGGTAGAGCTAATCACCACATCCGCCTCTAGCAACGCTTCAGCAAGCTCAGTAAACGGGCGATGGCGCGCACCCAGAGATTGCGCGAGCTGTACTGCATTGGCTTGAGTGCGGTTGATAAGAACGAGTTGTCTCGCGCCATTATCACACAGGTTGCGCGCTGCCAATTCGCTCATTTTTCCTGTACCTACCAGTAAGATGCTAGCTTCAAGCAGGTTAGGGAAGAGGCGACGAGCCAACTGCACAGCTACATGACTTATCGAGACAGCATTGCGACTGATAGCTGTCTCACTGCGTGCGCGTTTGCCTGCTACTACTGCTGTGCGAAACAGAGCCGATAAGACAGGTCCTGCGTAGCCACCAGCCTGCGCAATTTCTAGCGCTTGCACCACCTGGCCTTGAATCTGCGGCTCACCGGGCACCAATGAGTAAAGACCGCTGGCTACACCGCACAGATGAGAGATAGCAGCCTCATTGTAAAATGTAGAGGCACATGCCTTAAGCTCTTCGTATGGCACATCGCGTGTCTCGCTCAGGAGATGCAGCAGAGCGAGAGCGTCCTCTTCTGATGAGGGCGCAGAGGATTCTGAGGGTTCTGGAAAAACTGCGTACAGCTCGATACGGTTGCATGTGGAGAGCAGTACACACTCCTGAGCTATCTGTGTTGCTGCATTGAGCACCTGGGGTATGTGACGAGATGAGCAAGCGAGACGTTCGCGTAAGGCGATGGGTGTCGTGCTGTGATCGACGCCAACGACAACAATACGCATGGAAACCTCATAAATCTCTGTAGAATGACAATTCTATAGAGATTTTAACGGTTTTTTGTGAATAGTCAAGAGGTAAATCTCGTACTTTCGTTACGATGGCACTGCATATTTTCTCAGGTGTTCACCTCACCCGAAAGTCCTGCTCAGATGCACTAAGAGGTAGTTTCCCGTTCTAGTAGAATAGAAGCCTCAGAGTAGGAACAGAAACCACCCGCATTCGATGCGGGAGAGTCTCAGCAGGAAAAGGGAACCCTCCATGTATAATTGTCCCAGGTGCAAAACTGAACTACCAGTGACAGCACATTTTTGCTATAAGTGCGGTTTCGATCAGCCACACATACCACTGATGGTTGCCGCCTCCATCCAGGAGCAACTAGAGTCGGAGCAAGCCATGTCCTCGTCTCCGACTCTGCCAACAGTAGCGAACCCCTCTCCATCCCCAGCATCGCCACCTGCTCCTACTAATAGTGCTGAGCAAGAAGCAAAGGGGCTATCGTTGATGCAGCGTTACCAAATAGACCAGCGTAAGCCACGATATATGCCACCACAGCGACCTAACGTATCCTTGAATCAAACAACTTTTAGCAATAGCCCAGTCCTTGGCTCTCAAGAGCAAGCAGCGCCACCTAAGCCAGCCCCTCCCCAGCCGACTCCCCAGCCAACAAACATACCTTCTCCCCCTATCTCTGTCAGGCCGGAAAGTCTCGTCGCTACTAGTAAAGCGGCTGAGCATTGGCACAACAGTTGGCGCAAGCGCCAACGTGCGGAAGCGGGACCGGCTGTCGGCATCTCGCGTGGCCAGGCGGCTGTACCTGAACCATTGCTTTCCATGCAGAACAGTATTTTGCGCATGCGTGCTGTGGTGGCATCTGACAGTAAACAACACAGTCGAGGCGGAGACCTAGGCTTCTGGCTACCGATTATTATGATGATTTGTCTGATCGGTGGGTTGGGTGCCTATATCATCTCCACTTTTCTTCCCAGCATGCCACTGCTCTCGCACCATATTGCTTCCACAGGGCAAGACCCCATCATAGCCCTTACAGGTACCCAAACGACTACGGTAGCTGCAGGGGCATCTTTGATCGTGCATGGAGAGGGATTTGCAGCACATGATAGTATCACCTTCACCCTGAACACTACTCCGTTGAACCAAAGCGTCACTAGCTCGAAAAAGGGCACATTTGATGTCACAGTCGTTATCCCTACTACGCAGCCAGCAGGCGAGTACGCATTACAGGCACAAGGTATGCATACAGGAAAGAGTGCTTTTTTGGACCTTCAGGTGCTACCTACTGCTACCACCAATCTTGCCAACACTACTCAACTGAATCTGTCTCTTCTTGACAGTCACACCCCGCTTTCCTCGTTGACTTTTAGAACCATACATGGGCAGGCTGATCCACCTAGGAAGACGCTGGTCCTGACCAACGCCAGTGACAACGCTCCCTTGCGATGGTCAGCAGCACCTGTGGCCAATGATGGTCTCAATTGGCTGCTCATCGATGATCATAGGACCAGTGGCACATTGAATGCCAAAGGTACTGATGAGGTTGGAATCAGTATCAACTCGACGGGGTTAGCGTCTGCTCCCTATAAACCCTATAAGGGCGATGTCGTTTTTACGGTGGTCGGCCAGGGGCAAGTTATCGTGCCCGTGCTGCTCTATGTACAGGATACAGCCATCGAAGTTGTGGTCAATCCCAATCCTATTATAACTATCATTCAAGGCGGTGGCACCTGTCTTCCTACAACGCTTACTTTGATTAATCTGAGCAATCAAACTATTGCCTGGGCGGCTAATCCTTATGATAAGGATCAACCATATATTCATCTTGATGGACAACCTACCGCTCAGGGAACCCTGTCACCATCGGGGCAAGATGGAGATAGCAAGGCATTACAACTCTCTTGCATAGGTGTTCACCTCGGAGAAAATCTCTATAATATAACCGTCAGCTACAACGTAAATGCTGGGGGAGCTTCTTTGAATGTTCCCGTGAGCGTTCGCACCGCATAAAGAGGGAATTGAACCACGTTCAATTCCCTACCTGCTGCCATGCGGCTTGAACACACTGTTTGAGTAGCATAACGTTTGTCAGTGGTCCCACTCCCCCCGGTGTCGGAGTGAGTGCCCCTGCTACTTCTCGTACCGAAGCGAAATCAACGTCACCAACAATCCCACCCTCCGGTCGTGTATTGATACCCACATCAATCACCGTTGCCCCTGGGCGCACCATCTCGGCAGTGACCATGTTGGCACGACCGACGGCGGCTATCAGCACCTCTGCCTGACGTGTCAACGCTGCTAGATTGTTCGTGCGCGAGTGACATATTGTCACTGTCGCGTTTTTCTGCAGCAACATCAGCGCGAGTGGCTTGCCGACAACGTTACTGCGCCCTATAACGACAATGCGTCTTCCAGCCACTGTGGTTTTACTGCGCTCAAGAATTTCCATCACTGCAGCAGCAGTTGAAGGAAGAAAACTCGGTAAGCCCAGAAAGAGATTACCCGCGCTTGAGGTGCTGATGCCGTCGATGTCTTTGCGAGCAGCGATGCTGTCAGCAACCATTTTCTGCGAAAGATGGGCAGGCAGGGGCATCTGCACAATGATACCCTGCGTTGCCTCATCCTCATTGAGCAGCAGCAGCCTGCAACGTAATTCCTCGGGTGAGGTGAGCGCTGGTAGGTGCTCTAATCTGGCAGAGACAGCAATGTCCTCTGCAATACGTAAAATAGCTCTGCTATATACAGCAGAAGCTCCATCATCGCTGCTCACATGGACAATCACCAGCCCAGGAGGCTGTCCGCGCTGTTGTAGGTAATGACGAACTTCGTCTCGTAGTTCGCTTCTGATCTCGGCTCCCATCGCTCGTCCATCCAGAATCACTGCTGTCATACTCTCTCCTCTACAATCTTCGTTGTGTGTTGGCTTGCTGTTGCTATCGTATCAAGTGCTCTATTGAGTCGCTCGCGTAAGACATCAACCATTGCCTGATCTTTCATCGTCTTCAGATTGATAAGCGCCATCCACGAAGCTGCTTTGCCAGCGCTAGCGGCCAACAGTGTACTCACCGCAACATCGCTGAGCACGTTGACATTGCCAATCTCGGCAATGCGCTGGCAGTAGCGTAGCAGTGTTGCAGCATACTCTGTCATCTCAAGTGGTACCAGTGCTGCATCAAGCAGTTGTTTTTGAATCGCACGTGAGCGTAATTCACGCTCTTCATCGCTTGCATGTGGCATCTTGAACGCAGCAGAGAGGCGTCCATATGCCTCAATATCTTGCTGCATCAGCCGTTGGAAGTGCATACGCAGTTCTTCTATGTGTTGGGCAATGCGTGCAAGCTCCTGCTCAAGAGAATCATCTTTGCTCTTGCCCAAAGTCAACTGCACCACCATATGTGCTAGCCCTGCCCCCATCGCCCCGCTCAGTGCAGCCGCAGAACCACCACCTGGCGTCGGCTGTGACGATGCTAAATCGTTTAGGTAATCTATGAGAGGTTTTTGTAAATACATACTTTGCTTCTTTCTGTTTAAAATTTCTTGCAGCCTCAACTGACAAAGTGTTGCCCACCCGCCAAGCCAGAAAAGTTGTACATGCACCTCCAAGTAATATATAATGCCCGTGTTGACTGCATTGGATGCAGTTGCCAGCATACGCAGTTCAGTTTGACAACGAAGGAGAGAGCTTGATGGTAGAGTCACTCCCGCCTGGTACGATACTCTGTGGACATTATCGTATTGAACGCGCGCTGGGTAGCGGAGGCTTCGGCCATGTATATCTGGCTATAGATACAGTAACAAACCAGCAATACGCTGTCAAAGAATATTTAGTCACAGGACCCACAGGCCAGGAGCAATTACAACACGAGGCCGATGTGCTCGGTCCGTTGCACCACCCCAATCTTGCTGCCTATCAAGATGTCTGTAACGAGCGCGGTCGCTACTATATTGTCTTGGACTATATCGAAGGCAGGGATCTTACAGATATTCTTCATCTCGCACGCCAGCGTAATGAAGTTGTACCCATTGCACGCATTCTAGAGTGGCTTTTGGCTATTTGTGATGCTGTGTGTTTTCTCCATAGCCAGCGCCCACCAGTTATCCATCGCGATATTAAGCCCGACAATATTCGTATTAAGCCCGATGGAACGGCTATTCTGGTCGATCTGGGTAATGCAAAGGCAGCCGATGGTGAGCGTACGCTCCTGTTCATTCGACATCAAGGAACTCCTGGATACGCTCCCGAAGAACAATATCCAGGGGGTAGTGGTACCAATGAGCGTTCTGATATCTATGCGCTTGGCGGAACGCTGTACTTTGCCCTCACAGCTCAGGAGCCACCAACTGTTTCAGCACGCAAAGATGCTCTTCAAAAGCGTCGCAATGATCTTGCATCTTTGGAAGAGCATCTAGCAAATAATCCGCCAGAACAGAGTCAAGAGCCAAACAAGTTCAGATTAGGTACCTCGAGGCCATCTAAACCTCTACCGCGCCATTCACGTCACATAGCACAGCTTGCAACTCTATCGCCCGAATTGCTCGCTCAACTCACTGCTATCATTCGGCGAGCAATGGCTATGCGGTCGCAAGACCGTTATCCTTCGGTAGCTGATTTTGCCGACGACCTTAAAATAGTTGCCTCTGCGTTGCTCACGGCCCAGCCAAGCTCCCCCGACCCCCATAGTACGCAACCCGACCTGCCCCATACCTACGAGGTAGTACAGGCCACTCATACTGCATCTGTGCCAGACATCTCCGACACTGATACAGCTCCCATACCGCCTGCACCAGTGTCCTATTGCCCAAAATGTGGTGCTGCTGTGTTGCCTAAGGCATCATATTGTCCGCGCTGTGGAGCATCTCTTACTCCCCAAGCCAGAGCAAACATTTTCCCATCGACTAGCAAAGCAGCTAAGACAACCATAAGGGTCTCACCGGAGGTAAGTACACCGCTACAAGCAGCCTTGCCAAAAACAGCGGCGACGCCGTCCTCATCTTCTGTGCCGCACTCCACTGCAACACAGGTAGCTCCCATGCTAGTTGCTCAGGACAACGTTGCTCATGTACCATCACCATCAACAAAGCCGAACATATTCTTACGCGCTCGCCTAGAGCCATCAACGCTTCTATTCATCGTGGCTTTCATCATTGTGCTGCTCGTCATCGTTGCGTTACTCCTGCTTAGTCACACTCACCATGGCATGATGCTATAGAGAGTATCCTTAGTAGCTGCCTTTTCAGCAATCTGAAACTATCCTTGAACATTTGACGTGTACTATACAACGTTTTGTCTGGCATGTATGTGGACAAGTTGCTGACAGACATTTTACAAAGTTACATCTACTGTCCTAGCTTACTAGGAGGAGAGAGTTGGCAAGGAAGCTTCCAAAGTCGGAGTAAGAATACACTTCCTTTCTTTCTATTTTCCTGAGCAAGTTTTTCTACCATCCTCACTCCTAGCATGTGATCCCTCTGGATAAGTTATCTCTATGAAACATGTAGACACAAATGTATGAGGTCAGAGCTTGTGGAATCATTCGACATAACCAACACAGCGAACATGAGCCTTGGGGACTATGCACAGATGTTTACACATCTTCTTAGCCTCAGTCAGATGTTGTGCAAACAAGCATACGGTGCCAGTGAGCGCCTCTGCCAGGAAGTGATACTCGCCACACAAGGAAGAGCCCGGCTTCTCCTTCGAATGCCGTCAGTTGCGCCACAGGTTCCCTCTTCCCTGTCCATCAGTTTTCCAATTCAGTTTCATGATCGCATCTATGGAACGTTAGAGATTACTGCCGACACAACACGCCCCACGTTCCCTGCACTTCCTCTCTCTGTAGCTCACCTCTTAGCTCATGTGTGTGGTTGGCTCTTGTATACGATTGAATTGTCGGCCTTCATGGAAGGCCAGCGCCAGCGACTTATTCCTCAGATTCCTGAACGTTTGACGAAGCGTGAACGGGAAGTCCTAGCGCTCATCTGTCGTGGGTACGACCAGCAGATGATCACCAAGACCTTATGCATCACATCGGCAACGGTACGCACGCATCGGAAGCATATCTATGAGAAATTAGGCGTTCATAACGAACGTGATCTTCCCCTCGCAGCTTACCAAGCGCATCT
>Ga0213882_10000261_pt1 | contig 20366 bp, 16 predicted proteins | sample BarmaccoBMER_R09_FD_160106 | JGI IMG/M metagenome (GOLD analysis project Ga0213882, IMG submission 160106) | Barbacenia macrantha exposed rock microbial communities from rupestrian grasslands, the National Park of Serra do Cipo, Brazil - ER_R09 ...
ATGTGGCGGAACTGGCAGACGCGCCGCGCTTAGGACGCGGTGGGCTTAGTCCCTTGGGGGTTCGAGTCCCTCCATCCGCATTCGTCGCCGCCGGGCGACGCAAGGTCCCGCCCCACCGCCGCGTCCATCGCGGTAAGCGGTTTATCCTTCCGGCTGGGTGGAGGCGACGCAGACCGGGAGCGGGACGTACATCGTCCATCCTAACCGCGAGAAGGCGGTCTCGCAGGCCACGAAGGCGACCGTGATGCTGCTGATGATCGCCGTCGCGGTCCTCTTCCTGATCGTCACGGTCGGCGGGTGGAGCTCACTCGAGGGCGTCCAGATCATCTCGATCGCCTACGCGCTCGTCTCGCTGCTCATGGCGTTCTACGTGGCGCGCTGGAACCGCGGCGTCCTGCCCGTCGCGGCCGGGCTCGGGATCATCTTCGCGATCGTCGCAGTGATCGCGGGGCCGCAGTGGTTCGACCGCGACCACTCCGGCTACCACAACCCGGGTCTGCCCCCAGGGCTCCTCGGGCTGATCACCGTGATCATCGTGCCGGTCGAGTTCCTCCTCATCGTCTTCTCGATGCGCGGGTTCAACCAGAAATGGAACATCGAGGTCGAGATCACGCGCGACGAGTACGAGAGCGGCGAGTGGCGCGACCGCGACCTCACGGGGGACAGCTCGCTGGAGGGCAGCACCGCCAAGTCCTAGCGCCGGTCCGTAGCCCGCGCACAGACTTATAGTTGCCCGCGCGCGGCGGTGGCGGAACTGGCATACGCGATGGACTCAAAATCCATTGCCCGCAAGGGCTTGTGGGTTCGAATCCCACCCGCCGCACTCAGGTGTCGGACCCCTTCGGGCCGGTAGCGGACGCCGCCAAGGGAAAGCGAAGGGCCGGCGATGTCGCCGGCCCTTCAACCCCTCCTCTTGGAGCGCCCGAGACTACGCTGGGCAGTTGATGCGCCCGGGGCCGTTGCCGGGCGGGCCCATGTGGTACCCGCTGGCGTTGAACCCGTCGGACTTCTTCGGACCGCAGCCCGGCTTTCCGCGGAACTGATCGACCGGGGTCGAGCTGGGCGAGCTGCTCGCCGGCGGCGAGCTGCTCGCCGCTGGCGACGAGCTGGTGGTGATCACCGCCTGCCAGTCCGGATGGTCGACCGCGCCCGCGCTTCCACTGACATCGGTGGCGCGAACGTTGCCCTTCGCATCCGACGCCAGCGGCTGCGTGTATGCGTCCTGCTCACCACTCCGGGTCGACACGAAGACGAACTTCTGACCGTCCGGCGAGAACCGCGGGGATGCCCCCTGGGCGCTCGTCAGTCGGGTGATCGTCCCCGTGCCGCTCACCGGCTGCATGTACACGTCGTAGTTCGCGTTGTCACGATCGCTTGCGAACATGATCGAGTTACCGTCCGGTGAGTAGTCCGGGCTCACCTCGTTCGAGGCGTCCGTCCCCGGCGTCAGGTCGGCGAGGCCCTGCTCGCTGCCGTCCGTCGTGGGATGGGCGTCGACGCGGTAGATGTCGTACTTCCCGCCCCGATTGCTCTGGAACGCGATGTAGTTGCCGTCAGGCGACCACGTCGGGTTCCGGTCGTCGGCGGTGCTGCTCGTGATCTGCCGCTCGCTGCCCTTGACGACATCGACGGCGTAGATGTCCCCAACGTTCGGGGTGGTCTCCTTCGTGAACGCGATCTCCTTGCCGTCCGGAGACCACGCCAGCCCACCGATGTTGTTCTGCACCGAGTGGGTGAGCTGACTGACATTGGTGCCGTCCGCGTTCATGACGTAGATCTGCTGCGCGGAGGCCCCACTCGTGGCGCCCGCGAAGGCGATCCGCTGACCGTCCGGCGACCAAACCGGATAATCGGTCAGCTGCGTCGATCCGTCGAGGAGGCCAGTGAGCGTGTTCGCGATGTTGCCCACGTTGGGATTGAGCGACGAAATGCCGAACGATCCCGACGTGCGCTCGAAAGCGATCAGCCCATTGCTGACCTGACTCGTGCTTGTGCTTCCGCTTCCGCTGGTGCTTCCGCTTCCGCTTCCCGCCGGGGTTGGACTGCCACCGGACGAGCCGTGGCAGGCCAGCGCGACGCTGGGCGCCGCAAGTGCCGCAACGGTGACGCACACGGCGGCACGCTTGCGAATCGAGCGCCGGCGGGGTGCGCTCGCTGTGTGATTGTTCCGACCATTACTCATAACGACCTCCGTGTCGTCAATGGCCGGCAGCTGGGCTACCTCGTGGCTACGAGGCCCCTGGCTTTGCGTCCCCGCCTCACGACGGGTTTGCCTTTATCAGCCCCTCCGTTGCGGCGTTTATCGGCGGTCGCGGCAAAGCTTGATACCCCGGACCGGCGATCTGGACGCCAGGACGATGCGCCCAGCCGAGCAGGCTTACGAATGCGGCGGGACTTCCCGGAACGTGCCCGGGATGATCTTGACCGGACCCGGCACGTTGAGCTGGCCCCACGCCCGCGGGTCGTACGTGAACGCAGGCGTGACCGTCGATGTGATCGACAGGCAGGTGCCCTGGTCCCCGATGTACGCGCCCTGCATCTTCGAGGTCCCGCTGATGAGGGTTCCCATGATCTCGCCGATGTAGCAGCTCTGGCCGCCCGCGTACCTCTCGTTGGCGTCGTAGACCAGGCCGTAGTACGTGTTGTTCGTGCCCTGGATCGTCAGCGATCCGCACGTGGCACACGGCGACGTGGTCTGCGCGTAGCCCTGTGTAAGGACGATCATCCCCGGGCTGGTCGCGCTGTTCCACGTGTAGTTGCTGGTCGCGCTCGGCGTATTGCACACCGTGCTGACCTCGATGAAGACATCCGGGCCGGTGAACTGCGAGGCGGTTGTCGGGCAGCTCGTGTAGTAGGTGCCGAGGGCCTTGGCCCTGTTGCGCAGCGCGATGATGTCGGCGCCTGAGTTCGAGCTGAGACACGACTGCTGAGGGAACCAGGTGTTGTTCGTCGTTCCGCTCTCGCTGATGCACGGGTGGCCGAGCGCGTAATTCATCTGGTACGTGGCGGGCTGCAGTTCGTTCTTGGACGGATCGAAGAACGGACATGCCTGGCCGATGCGGTGGTAGGCCCCGGCGGTGCAGTAGTCGATCACGGGCGCGGCGATCCCGGCCGTGCCCTTGGTGTCGATGACCTTCCCGCTCAGAGTGGTACCGATCGCGAGGTCGTTGTTCCAGATCGCGAACCGCGGATAGTTGAGCGGCTGCGGCTGGGCCCTCACCAGCGCGACCAGAATCCGGGTACGCCCCTGCACGGTCGCCTGCGCTCGCACCCAGACGGCTCCGTCCCCGTTCTTGTCGTACTCCGGGGTTGAGGCCGCGCCGGTTGTCGACTCCCGGTAGAAGCAGGACGGAGTCGAGCCGTCCGAGGTGCTCAGGTTGAGTGTCGCGGCACACGACGACCCGGCGGCCTGGATGTTGTCGAGCACGGTCGTCGACCAGGTCGAGCCCTGTCCGGCTGTGAAGTCCGTCCCGTTGAACCCGTTCGTCACGCTGCTCGGGTCCGGACAGGAGTCGCCGCTGGCCGAGCTGGGGCCGCAGACGCCCCCCACTCCGCTTGCGTACGTCGTCTTGTGCCCGTACGGCTGGTTCGATCCGTTCGCGCCGGAGTTCGGCCACTGGGCGTTCAGGTAGGTGACCGCGGACTCGAGCGCCGCCTCAGCCAGGCTGTAGGCGTCGTCGCGAATGCGCTCGTCTCAGCACGCCTGCTGCTCGCCCTGGACGAAGGCGTACGTGCCCAGGCCGAGAGCGAGCATCACGGTCACCACCATCAGCGCGATGACCATGGCCGAGCCTCGCTCGTGTCGAAGCGCCGGCATCACGAGACCGTCACCGTCGACGACGCCTCGGTCATCAGGCCGCCGGCGTCCCAGACGTCGAGGTAGAAGGTCTTCGATCCGGTGCCGCTTGCGACGTAGTCCAGCGTGGAGGTCGTTCCGATCGCCTGTGCGGCCGTGCACTGGGTCACCAGGCACCAGCGGTACGTCAGCGGCGAGCCCTCGGGGTCGTACGCGTTGGAGGCGTCCAGGTCGACGTGAAGGTTGCCGGTCGGGAGCGCGAAGAACGACGCGACCGGCGGCTGGTCCGTGTTGCGCAGGGTGACCGACGTCTGGAGCTCGGCGAGCTTCGCGCGTCCGGAGGGCGCAGTGTTCACCTGAAGGTCCACCGTGACCTGATGGACGCTGGCGGCGTTCGCCGAGTCGTAGCAGAAGATCGCCGGCGGGCAGCTCGTTGACGGGCTCGGATTGAGGGGATTCACGATGTTCGTGACGATCGGGGTGCACGTATCCGACGACTGCGCCGGCACGTGACACGTGGTGGGCAAGCCGGTCGACCAGCCGGTGTCGGGGCAGTTCACGGTCGACGGGATGCTCGGGGCCGGCGAGGTGGTCCACGTCTGCTCCTGGCGATAAAGGGTTCCGTTCGCCAGGCAGTACCGCACCCGCTTCTCACCGTCGGCGTTGGCGCCGCTCGGGGTCGTGAAGGGGTCCGCGGTCTTGAAGACGATGTCCGTCGCGGTCGCCTTCTCGATGAGCTGGCTCTGGCCGTCGATGCTTCGCAGGTCCGTGGCGACGCGGTCGATCCCCTGCCGCGCCTGCGTCTGCGACTGGTTCTGCTGCTCGTTGATCTTGTTCGTGCCCCAGAACGAGTCCATCATCGTCAGAACGGACCCGAGCACCAGGATGAAGAGCGTGCTCGCCATCAGCAGCTCCATCGTGGTGAAGCCGCGCTGGTTGGACATGCCTCTCATGCGTGCGGCGAGAGGGTGAAGGCCACCGGCGTCGACTCGTTCATGTGCGAGTCGACCGCGGTGATGAAGTATTTGGTGGTGGCGTTGTTCGTGACGCCGCCGCTGTTCGTCGACTCGTTCGTCGCGAAGCTCGTGACGGCGGTCGAGCTGCACGGCGAGGGCGACGCCACGCCACCCGTCGACCGCCAGCCCCGCTCCGTGTCGGCCGCCGGAGTTGTCTCAGTCGTGGCGTTGGCCGCGTAGATCCGGTAGGAGGTGATGCAGTCGGGCGCCGCATCCGGGTCGCCGCGACCGCTCGGATTCGTCCAGGTGAAGTTGATCTGCCAGTTGCCGGAGCCGTCCTTGAACCAGGCGGCGCTGAAGCCGGTCGGGGAGTTCGGCCGCAGGTCCTGTGTCGCCGGGTTGACGTTCGCTGAGGCCGCCTGGACGTCGTCTCCCTCGATCGTCGAAAGCCCGTCTGGACCGTAATTTGTGACCTTCAGGGTGTACGTGACCGTCCCCGACGTCGGCGCGCTCGTGTCCTCGCACGCAGAGTTCGAGTTCCGGTTCCCGTAGGGCGGCGCGGTGTTGTAGTTCGGCCACCAGTACGAGATGAAGCTGATCCCCGTCGTCGAGCCCGGCGAGTTGCACACGGCCGTGCTGGTCCCCGTCCGGTAGACCTTGAAGTTGAAGAAGTCGTGGTCGATCCGGCAGTTGCAGGCCGCGGGCGTCGACTGGTACCACTCGATCTCCGGGTAGTGCAGCGTAAAGTTGCCGGGCGTACCCGAGCTGCACGCCGAAGCGGAGGTCGGGAACAGGCAGTCCCTCCCCGCGTTCGGCGTTCCCCAGGCCTTGAGATCGGGCGAGAACCGGTTGAGCCAGAACGCCAGCTGCTGCTGGTCGATCTGGTTGTTGGACGAGTCGTACGCGACGGCCTTCACCGAGTAGTAGCCGTCCGGCGTCTGGTTCGGGTACGTGTTGGCAAGCGTCCACGTGTAGTTCCAGACCCGGTTGCTGCTCGGGTCCTGGGTAGCGCTGCCGAGCAGGGTCTCGACCGCGGCGGTGCTCGTCGGCCACGAGTAGACGTTGGTCGACCAGTCGTCGAGGTAGAAGTTCACCGAGGCGGGCGCCTTGGCCCAGATCGACTTGAACGGGACCGACGTGATCTGGTTGCCGGTGTAGTTCGTGCCGGCCGCGCCGTTGTACGTGGGCGCGCACTTGTCGGTACCGACCGTCGTCGTGAAGGTCTGGCACGGAGCCACGTTGTTGTAGTTGCTCCAGGCCGACTGGCTGCACCCTGTGCACAGGGGGCTCATGATCAGGGCCGACCCGCTGCCGATCCCCACGGCCTGCGAGCCGTCCAGGCGGCTGTTCGCGATGATCGCGGTCATCGTGACCGGGTCGGTTATCCCGCTACCCGATGGCGGGGTGACGGTGACGGAGAAGCGCTTGTAGTCGTCGTCCGTCGTGAGGCTTCCTGAGCACCAGTTGAGCGACGAGTCGTGGGTCGTGGAGTCGTTGGTCGTGTCCTTGGAGTCGTCGACCGAGCACGCGCTGACCGTGACGGTGAACGTGAGGGTCGCGCTCGTAGGGTCGGATGGCCGAACGTGCTCGATGATCTGCCAGCCGGGCGTGACGGGATCGGCGTCAGCGAGGCCTGGCTGCGACTGAAGCGCCGCGGCGACGCCGGTCGAGGTCACCGCCGAATAGGGAATCTCCCGGGCGGTGTCGACGATCTGGCGCGCGAGGTTGTTGGCGGCCGCGCGGTTCTGGCTCGCGGCGGTCGCCTGGTTCGCCCCGTCGATCAGGGCGACCATGCCGAAGATCCCCACCAGGAGGATCACGGTCGCAGCCAGCACCTCGACGAGCGTGAAGCCGCGCTCCTCCCGCGCCTTGTAAGCGAGGACGGACATCAGGAGCCATATCGGCAGGCGGCCCGCCAGCTTGATCGCAGGCGGCTCCGCGCCGACAGCGCAGGGGCGCTCGGCTTGGGAAAAACGTCTTTTCCAAAGTCGGCGAAGAATGAGGTTTACGCATCCCCCCTTCGTGGGATGCCAGGGCCGGCAAGTACCCCGCCACACCCCTACGGCCCAACTGAAGGAGGACTCGATGGACAAGGCCCGCTTCGCCCACCGCCTGCGCGTTCGCGAGGGCAAGTCCGCCCGCCGGCGCGCGCGCAAGGCCGCCGCCGCGGCCACCGCCCTCGTCGCCGGCGCGACCGGCGCAGCCGACGTCGGAACCGCCCAGGCCGCTTTCCCAGGCCGCGAGGGCCTAATCGCCTACGACAGCGTCGGAACGAACAGCCCCACGGGCGATTTTGACGTCTGGAAGATCGACCCGAACGCCGCCACCCCGCCGACGACTCAGACCGACCTCACCAACAATCCGGCAGAGGACGTGGAGCCGAACTGGTCCCCAGACGGGCAGAGCATCGGATTCGCATCCGGCGGACGGAGCGCCACGTCGACCCTTCTCCAGGTGTGGACGATGGACCAGAACGGCGGCTCGCTGGTCCAGCACACGACGGACACGACCCCGCCCGGGATCAACAACACGAAGATCGCCTACTCGCCTGACGGCCAGTTCGCCGCGTTCTCCAGCGGCGTCAGCGCCGGAGGCGGAAGGACAGGCGGCGGCGTCGTCGGAGACATCTGGGTCGTGAACCTCTCGACGGGCGCGCTCGTCCAGGTGACGAACAACCCGGCGGACGATGCCAACCCGAACTGGTCCCCGGACGGGAACTACATCGTCTTCGAGAGCAACCGCAGCGGCGTCTACCACATCTACCGGGTCAACGCCCCGACGGCCGCAAACCCGAATCCGGCGCCGGAGTCCGGGCTCGTCGACCTCACGCCGAGCGACACGTCCAACGACACCCAGGCGAATTACTCGCCGGGCGGCACCTGGATCCTGTTCTCGAGCGACCGGGACAACCCGATCGACGGGAACGTGTGGATCAAGCGGGCGGACACCAGCACGAACGAGTATGAGCTCACGACCGCGGGCGGCCACGCGCCGGTGTTCGCGCCCGACGGGCGCAAGTTCGCGTTCTCCTCGTACCGGGCGCCCGGCAGCCCGGGCGTGGGCGACATCTGGACGCAGAACCTCCTGCCCGACACGTCGTCGTATGCAAACCCGGTCGACATCACGCAGAGCCCGAACGCCGACGACGAGCACCCTGACTGGCAGCCAATCCCGGCTTCCACGTGCCAGTCGCAGCAGGGCGGCGGGTCCGGCGGCTCGGGCGGCTCCGGCGGCGGCGGCTGGACGATCCCGCCGTTGCCGATCGACCCGGGCTACCCGATGAACGGGGCGATGGTCAACAGCGGGACCGGCGCGCACGACGGGCCGATGGACAACGACGCGCAGGGCGGCGGATCGAGCGACGCCGGCATGGGCGCCCATCCGGGCGACTCGAGCCAGACCGGTGGCCAGATGTGCCCGGGCGGCGGCGGCGGGTCGAGCGACCACGCCCAGTACGCGGGCTACGGGAGCAGCCACTAGACCGCTGTGGGGATAGGCAGCGCACGGGGCGGGCCGGCTGGCCCGCCCCGTTGCGTGCTGTAGGCTCGGCGCGCTGCCCCGCATGCGCCGATGACGGATCCCGAACCGACCGCGCGCCTCAGCCGCGTCCCTGACGAGGTCCCGCGGGACCAGGAGCTCCGCTCCCTCGAGCTGCTGCTCGGCGGCGGAGCGCAGGAGGTGCTCACGCGCGCCGTAGCCGAGGAGGGCGGCGTCGTCCAGGAAGCGCGGCCGCGATTCGTCGCCTACCGCCCGGGACGCCGGATCGTCGTTCGGTACTGGGCGGACGTCCGCTGGCGGGACGGAAGCTCCAGCCAGACGACGATCGTCGCCACCGAGCGGCGGAGCGGGCCGCCGCCGGGCGCGCTCGAGGTGGAGGCGGCTGGGACGACGCTCGGCGTCTGGCGGTGGCCCGGCGATCCTCAGCTCCCAGGCCTCAAGGCGGCGGCGAACGCCGACTACGTGCGTGCGCTGCTTGACGCCTACGGGGCGCCGCCCGGCCGCATCTTCCTCAGGACGATGTCGTACTGGCCGGGCCGGCGGGCTGTCATCGAGGTCACGATCCCGCCCCGCGGCCTGAAGTTCGATCCCGCGCGCGGGCGGGTCGAGAAAAAGCCCGGGACCCTTCTGATGTTCATCAAGGTCGTCCGGCAAGGCCGGGCGCAGCCGCTGTACGAGCTCCACCGGACGCTCGGGGGCGCCCTCCCGATCGCGAGCTGCCCCGGCGGCTCCGACGAGCATGGCCTCCTCGTGCTCGAAGCGCTCGCCGGCCACACGCTGGGCCAGACCCTGACGAGGGCGCCCGCGTACGCGCCGGCCCCGGGTGAGGTGCTGCAACTCGTGCATCGGCTGGGGCGGTTCCAGCTGGCGCTCGATCCCCGGAACACGACCGACGAGAAGGTGGCCGGCCATCTCGAGCTCCTGAGGGCGGTGCTTCCCGGGGAGGCCGCGACGCTCGACCGCCTCGCCGAAGCCTACGGGGAGGGTGCGCCACAGCCCCTGACCACCGTCCACGGGGACTTCCACGAGTCGCAGATCCTGATCGATCGCGGTGCGATATCCGGCCTGCTCGACGTCGACGACGCGGGTCCGGGCCAGCTCGTCGACGACCTCGCGCTGCTGGTCGGGCGGGTGTGGGCCCTCGGGCATTTCGCTCAAGGCAACCGCGCCGCCATCCGGCGCTACGCCGAGCGCCTTCTGGACGCGTTTTCGGAGGAGGTGGACGAGGCCGAGCTGCGGCGGCGCATCGCCGGCGCGCTCATCGGCCGGGCCACGATGCCCTTCCGCGGGCAGGATCCGGGCTGGGCGACCGAGGCGAGCCTGCGGCTCAGGCTCGCCGAGGAATGGCTCGCGCAGCACGCGGGCGAGCGCGCCACCGCCTGATACGCCTGGAAGCGCCGGACTTTAGGCCGGATCGAAAGGTCTGGACAAATGTCCGGGGCCGGGTTATAAGGGTGCAAGGGCAGGAATTGACACGGGCACGGACGCCACGAACTCGAGCAGGGGGACTCGCTCTATGAAGACTTCGCCTACCCGATCCATGGCTGTGCGCATATGCGCGATCGCTGTTGCCTTCGCGCTGGGCGCGCTCGGCGTCGGCGTGGCACCCGCCGCCGCCAGCGGCGTGGGTCCGACGGCCGATTCGATCTCGATCATGGGCGTCTCCGGCGGCGACCTGGGCTACATCCGGCAGAACGAGACGTCCTTCTGGGTGTGCGCGAACAACGTCCAGGACCCGGCCGGCGTGAAGACCGTGACCATGAACGTGAGCGCCATCGGCAAGCGGTACCCGGGGTACGACCTGACAAAGGTCCCGATGACGCGCAACTGGAGCAAGACGAGCACCTGCCCGGGGTTTGCCTACGCGCCGGGCACCACGTGGGGCGCCACGTGGGCCTCGAACAACCCGTTGCCTGAGGGGACGTACCAGTACTCGGTCACCATGACCGACTACCTCGGCAACCAGACCACCCAGACCGGGTCGGTGATCGTCGACAACACGCCGCCGAAGGCGCTCGACGTCCAGTCGACCAATGGCGGCGCGACGGTCGGCGAGGCCGAGCAGGGCGACTCGATCACCTACTCGTTCAGCGAGCCGCTGCAGAGCTTCATCGCCCCGCCGGGCGGCCGCAGCGTGGTGGTCCACATAACCGACGCCGGCTCGAACGACGTGCTGTCCGTCTGGAACCCGAGCAACACCCACGACGAGGGCTACATGGGGTCGGTGAGCCTAGGCGGCGACTACGTTCCCGCGACCACGACGTTCGGCGCCACCGGGACGCCGTCGACCATCGCCCAGAGCCCGACCGATCCGACGAAGGTGATCGTCACGCTCGGAACCCCGAGCGGCCCGACCAACACCGTGACCGGTGTGCATCAGATGGTCTGGTCGACCGGGACTGGCGCGTTCGACCGGGCGGGCAACCACGAGGTTGCGGGCACGGTGTACCAGTCCAACCCGTCAGGGCCCGCTTTTTAAGGGTCCAGGCCGGGCGTACCCCACGTACTGAGACGGGCCCGCGAGAGCGGGCCCGTTTCGCTGCGAGGGCGCCCCAGGTCGTCAGAGTGCCGGCGAAGGGGGGATTGGCGCCCGGGCCCGCCGTCCCGGAGGGCGCGGGTGCGTTGATTGTTCGATTTCCCACGCCATGGTGTGGGAAATCCACCGATCAAGGAGCCGGGCGCAAATGGGGGCGTCCGGAGCCGGAGTCGGTTTGGCACCCCTCGCGTCAGCCCGAGGTGCGCTCAGGCGGTCAGGCTGAGGTGTGCTCGGTCCAGGCCGCGCCGTCCCAGTAGCGGAGCCGCGCAAGGCCCTGCGGGTCCGGGTACCAGCCGGCGGGCGGACCGGCGTGGGCCGCCGGGGGCTCGGGGGGGATGCCCGCCTGGACCGGCGTGGCCGGCTGCTGCACGACTGGCGTAGGTGGTGTGGGCGTCGAATAGGCGGAGGCCGGCGCGGCCGGTGCTGCGGGAGCTGCCGGCTGGGCGGGGGAAGCAGGGCCGGCTGGGGGCGTGGGCTGGGGCGCCATCGGCTGCGGACGGAGCGGCTGCGTGGGCGCCGCGGCCGTTCCGCCGGGCGTGGCGGGACGCGCCGGGCTTCCGAGTCCAGCCGGCCCCGCTCCCACCGGCCCTCCGGGCACCTGCCCCGCTCCGACAGGCCCTCCGCGCTGCCCCGGCTCCGACTGTCCCGGAGCCCGCTGCCCAGAGGCGCCCTGCGACCGGATGCCGTCCATGCCCGCGGCCCGTGCGGACTCGAGTCGCTCGGCCAGATCCGGCCGCACCACCAGCAGCCCGCCCGCGAACATCGCGAGAGCGCCCGCCAGCGCGAGGTATACGCCAACGCCGAGGCCGGTCGAGAACGCAGAGGCCGCGGGCACGAGCGGCGCGTTGTCCTGGTCGACCATGTAGTTGGCGATGAGCACGAGCGCGGCGAGCCCGCCCCAGCGCACCGACCCGCGCAGCCACGGGAGGTTCTCGATCCCAAGGAGCCACAGGACGCAGTAGGCGAGTGTCGCGACAGCGAGGATGGCCAGCAGGATGTCCACGGTGCTGAACAGCTCCCAACCGGTCTTGGAGAGCCCGTAGCGGCTTGCGGCTCCGGCAGGGAGGCTCGGCCCGCTCATCCACTCGAAGAAGAGCGAGAGGAAGAGCACTCCGCCGCCCACGGCGGCGATCAGAAACGGAAGCTGTCGATTCCCTCGGTTCACGGGCGCCTCCCGAATCGCAGGGGGTGCAGAACGGTCCGGCACTCTACCTGCGGTCCGGTCGCGGCGTGCATACTCCGCGCCCTGGACCCGCTGGCCGAGATCGATGCGCTCGTGGCCTTCGAGCCCCGTGCGCCGGGAAGCGACGCCGAGCGGCGGGCCGCCCGGCACCTCAAGGAACGGCTCGAGGCCCTCGGACGGGACGCGGAGATCGAGCCCATGGAGGTGAGGGCCCGGTACGAGCTCGTCCACCTCGTCCACGTGCTCGCGGCGATCGCGGGAAGCATCCTGCTCGTGGTCTCTCCCCTCGCGGGCACGATCCTGCTGCTCATCACCGCCGTGTCCCTCTATCTGGACCTGACCGCGAGCTTCGAGCTCGTCCGCCGGCTCACGCCGCGTCGCGCGTCCCAGAACGTCATCTCCCGCGAGGACGGCGGCAGGCCCGGGACGCTCGTGCTCGTCGCGCACTACGACGCCGGGCGCACGGGAGCCCCGTTCGGGCGGCGCCTGAGCGAGGTGCGGGCGCGCATCGGCACGCGCATCCGCCGCCCGATCGGCGCCTTCGAGGCGGTGTGGTGGTCGGTGGCGGTCCTGCTCGCATGCGGCGTCCTCCGCCTGATCGGGATCAGCATCACGCCCGTCGTGGTCGTGCAGTTCGTCGCCACGGTGGTCCTGATCGTCGCGGTCCCGCTGATCGCCGACATCGCGTTCTCCGGGACGGTCCCCGGAGCCAACGACAACGCGTCCGGCGTAGCCACGGCCCTGCGGCTGGCCGAGCGCTACGGGGACGACCTCGACCACTTCGACCTGTGGGTGCTCCTGACGGGCGCGGGCGAGGGGCCGCTCCTCGGGATGCGCAACTGGGTGCGGTCGAACCGGAGATCGCTCGACGCGGCGCGGACGGCGTTCGTCTGTATCGACGAGGTCGGGGCCGGGACCGTCCGGTACGTGTCGAAGGAGGGCTTCGCGCTCGCCTATCCCTTCCATCCCGCGCTGATCGACTGCTGCCGCCAGATCGAGCAGGAGGACGAGGCGGAGAACCGGTACGGCGCGCGCTCGCTCGTCTCGCGCAGCGCGAGCGACGCATTCGTGGCCCGGCGCGCCGGCTTCCCCGCCGTGACGATCACCTCCCGCAACGCGCTCGACTACGTGCCGCGACACCACCTGCCCGCGGATGCGCCCGACCGCATCGACGCCGACTCCCTGGACCGCGCCTACCGCTTCTGCTCCGAGCTGATCGAGCTGATCGACGAGCGGATCGGGCCGGACCTCGAGCGCGACGAGGCCGCCGGGTTCGAGGAGGACTACAGCTAGCCAAGCGCCGCCCGGATCGTGTCGAGCGCCTCGGGGTTCTCCGCGCTCGACATGTCGCCCGGGTCCTCCCCCAGGGCGACGGCGCGTACCGCTCGCCGCAGGATCTTGGCCGAGCGGGTCTTGGGCAGCGCGTCGACGACCACCACGCGCGACGGCTTGAACGGCCGCCCCAGCTCACGCGCCACGAGGTCGGCAAGCTCGCCGGCGATCTCCCGGCCGTCGCCGTCGCCGTCCACCACGACGAAGCACCAGACGGCCTCGCCCTTCGTCTCGTCCGGAATGCCGACCACGGCCGCCTCGGTAACCGCCCGATGCCCCACCAGCACCGACTCGACCTCCGCGGGTCCCAGGCGCTTGCCGGCGACGTTGATCGTGTCGTCCGAGCGCCCGAGCAGGAACCACTGGCCGTCCCCGTCCACGCGCGCCCAGTCGCCGTGGCGCCAGACGCCGTCGTATGTCGACCAGTACGTCTCGATGTAGCGCTCGGGATCGCCCCAGATGCCGCGGGTCATCCCCGGCCACGGCTGCTTGCACACCAGTTCGCCGACCTCGCCGCGCACCGGCCTCCCGCCTGCGTCAAAAACGTCGACGTCCATCCCGAGCGACGGTCCGCCGAGCGAGCACACCTTGATCGGTTCGACCGGGAACGGCGAAAGGAAGCAGGCGCCGACCTCGGTCCCGCCGGAGAGGTTGATGATCGGCACCTCCCCTGCCCCAGCGACCCGCTGAAGCCACCGATACGGCTCGGGGTTCCACGGCTCGCCGGTCGACCCGAGGATCCGCAGGGAGCTCAGGTCATGCTCGGCCGGCCACCCTTCACCGTGCGGCTTGAGCGCGCGGATCAGCGTCGGCGAGACGCCGAGCATGTTCACGCCGTGGCGCTCGACCGACGCCCAGATCCGGCCAGGATCGGGATGGTCGGGCGCACCCTCGTACATCACCATCGCCGCGCCGTTCGCGTGCGAGCCCACCATCGAGAGCGGGCCCATGATCCAACCCATGTCCGTGAACCAGAAGAAGACCTCGCCGGGATGGATGTCGGTCTGATACGCGCACTCGGACGCGATCTTCACGAGGAACCCGCCGTGCACGTGGACGGCGCCCTTCGGGCGTCCGGTCGTGCCGGACGTGTAGGCGATCATGAACACGTCCTCCGCCGAGGTGTCGGCGCATTCCACGCGCGCGCCCTCCTGCGCGCCGGCGAAGTCCTGCCACCACACGTCACGCCCGACGGTCATCGGGACCTCGGCGCCCAGGTTCGAGAGCACGACGACCGTGCGGACGCTCGGCGCCTCCGCCACCGCCTCGTCGGCGGCGGGCTTCATCAGCCCCTGCGTGCCGCGCCGCCAGGTCCCGTCGGCGGTGAACACGAGCTTCACCTCCGCGTCGTTCAGCCGCGCGGCCACCGCCGACGGCGCGAAGCCGGAGAAGATCGGGAGGTAGATGGCGCCGACCTTTGCGATGGCATAGGCCGCGATCACCGCCTCCGGCACCATCGGCATGAAGACGGCGACGGCGTCCCCTGCGCCGATCCCGTCCTCGACCAGCGCGGCCGCGACGCGATCCACCTCGGCCCGCAGCTCGCCGAAGGTCAGCGTCCGGGACGCGCCGGTCTCCGATTCGCCGATCAGCGCGACGCGATCCCGGGTGTCCTCGCGGTCGGCCCAGCGATCGACGCAGTTGTGCACCAGGTTCACGCGGCCGGCGGTGAACCAGGTCGCCCACGGGATGCCTTTCGAGGTGTCGAGCACGCTCGTGTACGGGGTCGAGAACTCGATCCCGAGGTCGCTCACAGCCGCGTCCCAGAACCACTCGACGTCCGCCGTCGAGCGCCGCCGCAGCTCGTCGATCGTGTCGATTCCGTGCGCTCGCATGAGGCGCGTGACGTGCGCCCGCTCGACGTACTCGGGCGTCGGCTCCCACGCGAGGTCGGCCATGCGGCGGCGATTCTACGGCCGCTGCGGTGTCGCAGACGCGGCGGTGCGCGCGTAGCATCGGCGCGGATGAGGAGGCGCCTGCGGCTGTTCCCGACGATGCGCGTACGGAGCCGCCACGTCCTGATCGCCGGAGTCGTCCTCGCGCTCAGCCCCGCCGCCACCGGCCCGCCGGCACTCGCCGCGGGTGCCTGCACCGGTACGGTCGTCGCGACGCCGAAGGCCGGCCCGAAGATCCGCTTCGGGATCACCCCGGGCGTGCAGACCGGACAGCTAACCGGCGGGCCGATCCCACCGCGGACGCCCGAGGTCCCCAGCAAGCAGCTGGCCGCGCTTGCGCAGCTGCGGCCCGCGGGGGCGCCGTTCGTGCTGCGCCTTCACCGCCTCTTCTGGTCGGACGGCGAGTCCGGCATCAAGCAGTTCCTCGCACTGGCGAAGCGGTACACACGCCACGGGTACCTCGTCGAGCTGCAGGTCCGCTACCACCCGACCGCGGCCCAGGCGGGTGACATCCCCGCGTGGGTGAAGTACGTGCGCCAGGTCGTGGACAAGTTCGGGCCCAATCGTCGCGTCGTGGCGCTTCAGGTGACCAACGAGGTGAACTTCGGCCTCTCCAGCGACTCGTCGGACAGCTCGTATACCGGAGCTCGCGACGCCTTGATCCAGGGCGTCGAGGCCGCCAAGGCGGAGGCGCGCAAGCGAAGGTTCCGCCAGCTCACGATCGGGTTCAACTGGGCGTATCGCGGGCCTCCCCAGCAGGAGGACTCGTTCTGGAACTACCTCCGCGACAACGGCGGCAAGCGATTCGTCAGCTCGCTCGACTGGGTCGGCGTCGACGCCTACCCCGGCACGTTCTTCCCGCCGGTCGACACCCCGGGGGGCGAGCGCGACGCGCTCGTCAACGCGTTCAGCACCTTCCGGTGCTACGCCGCCACGCCCGGCATCGCTGCGTCGGTGCCGATCCACGTGGAGGAGAACGGCTGGCCGACCGGCCCGGGCCGCACCTACGACAGCCAGGCCCAGGCGCTCCAGACGATGGTGCAGGCCGTCAGCGACTTCCGCGGGACGTTCAACATCTCCGACTACCGCTGGTTCAACCTGCGCGACGGCGATTCGACCAGCACGAACTTCCAGACGCAGTACGGGCTGATGACGGACGAGTACGTCCCGAAGCCGGCCTTCGGTCTCTACCGCCAGCTCGTGGCGCAGCTCACGATCCGGCCTCCGGCACGGCAGACGAGCAGGACGCGGGGACGGGGCGTGCGCTGAGCCCGCTCAAGGGTTCGCGCGCCACGTCCGACTAGTCCCATAACTGGAACCACTCCCCGGGGGCGGTTGTTGGCACGGAAGGCCTTCTCCCCGGTGCGGCGAAGCCCATCTGACAGCCGCCTGTCACCGGGTTCGAGTCCCGCCCACCCGGGGCAAAGGAAACGTGTAGATGACCTACGAGAACAACCTTGCCGGACGCATCGAGGGAGACCGCATCGACCAGGTGGCGGAATGGCTCGAGGCCACGCTCGGGCCACGCCTGACGGCGTTCTCCGTGCACATCCCCCCGCTCCGTCTGGGCCGCATCGCACACGGCGACGAGCAGCCGGGGGCCGAGGTCGAGCGGCGGCTGCGCAACCTCTACGCGGTCGTGCGGCTGCTGACCCAGCGCGACTCGCTCGGCCCGGCGCAGGACTGGCTGATGCAGCCGAATCCGGAACTGCACCACCGCGCGCCCGCGGAGCTGCTCCGCGAGGGCGAGTCGCCCGAGCCGGTTTGGTTCGCGGCGGCGCCGACCTTCTGATCATCAGTCCCCGCCGGCCCATAGGCCACGGGTACCACCTATGGCTGGCACTCGTGGACGATCACCGGGCCAGGCGCGGTGGTCGGGTGGCTAGACCGGAATCACCGGGTTGTGCCTGGCCGGCCAATGGCGCCGCTTCGTCGCGCTCAGCGCCAGCCGCCGCGCGATCTCCACGCGTAGGTCCTCGGGCTGGATGACGGCGTCGACGACCAGCTCCGAGGCCAGGTGGAGGATGTCGATCTCCTCCGCGTACTCCCGGCGCAACTCCTCGACGCGCGCCGTGCGCTCCCCCTCGTCCTCGATCGCCTGGAGCTGGTTGTAGAAGACGGCGTTGATCGCGGCCTGCGGGCCCATCACCGCGATCCGCGCACCCGGCAGCGCGATGCAGGCGTCCGGCTCGAATGCGGGGCCGGCCATGGCGTACAGGCCGGCGCCGTAGGCCTTTCGAAGGATCACCGACAGCTTGGGGACCGTCGCCTCGGACACGGCCGAGATCATCTTTGCCCCCGCGCGGATGATGCCCTGGCGCTCGACCTGCGTCCCGATCATGAAGCCGGGCACGTCCGCGAGGAAGACGAGCGGGACGTTGAACGCGTTACAGGTCCAGATGAATCGCGCCGCCTTGTCCGAGGAGTCGACGAACAGCACGCCGCCGCGCTGCTTGGGCTGGTTGGCCACGATGCCGACGACCCGACCCTCGATCCGCGCATAACCCACGACGAGCTCCTTGGCCCACCGGCGCTGGACCTCGAGGAAGGACTCGGCGTCGACGATGGCCTCGATCAGCTCGTGCACGTCGAACGGCTTGTTCTCGTCATCCGGGATCAGCTCGCGGATGGAGGTGTCCCTGACCGGCGCGGCCGGCGGCGCGGGCGGCGCCTCCTCGCGCCAGCTCGTCGGGAAGTACGAGAGGTAGCGGCGGGCGACGTCGATGCCCTCCTCGTCGGATTGCACGAGGAAGTGGCCGACCCCCGAGACCCCGGTGTGCATCCGCGCGCCGCCCATCTCCTCGAGCGTCACCTTCTCCCCGATGACCATCTCGGCCATCCGCGGCGAGCCCAGGTACATGGAGGCGTTGCCGTCGCGCATGACAACGACGTCGCAGAAGGCCGGGATGTAGGCGCCGCCGGCCGCGCTCGGGCCGAACAGGACGCACACCTGTGGCACGACGCCCGAGAGCTTCACCTGCGTATGGAAGATGCGGCCCGCGCCGCGGCGCCCCGGGAACATCTGCACCTGCTCGGTGATCCGAGCCCCAGCCGAGTCGACCAGGTAGATCATCGGCACCTCGTGCGTGAGGGCCTGCTCCTGGATGCGGATGATCTTCTCGACGGTCTTGGGTCCCCACGAGCCGGCCTTCACGGTGGGGTCGTTGGCCATCACGCAGACCGGGCGGCCGCCCACCGTCGCCATCCCGGTCACCACGCCATCGGCCCCGAAGCCGTCGCTTTCCCAGCTCGCCAGAAGCGCCTCCTCGGCGAAGGAGTCCGCGTCCACGAGCCGGGCCACGCGCTCGCGCACTGGCAGCTTGCCCTGCTGGGCCGACTTCTCGCGGTGCCGCTGCGGGCCCCCGGCGCGAGCGCGCTCCAGCGCTTCCCTCAGGTCGGACACGAGGGGGACGATATCCGCGCTGAGGGTCACTTTTTGGTCGCTATAGCGACCACAAATGTCCCCTCAGGTGGGAACGGGACGGCGTGACCCTGCCCGAGCCCCGGCGGGGTTCCGTACCCGGCCGTTACAAACCCGGGTCCACGGCCACGGGCTTGTCGCCCGAATAGTCGTAGAAGCCGCGCCCCGACTTCTGGCCGTAGAACCCGGCGGCGACCATCTTGCGCAGGGTTGGCGGGGCGGCGAAACGCCGCTCGCGATACTCGTCGAACATGATGTCGGCGATCGACTTCGTCGTGTCGAGGCCGACGAAGTCGAGCAGCGTGAAGGGCCCCATCGGATGGTTCGCGCCGGCCTTCATGGCGGCATCGATCTGATCGATCGAGCCGACGCCCTCCTCGTAGGCGCGGATCGCGTCGAGCATGTAGGGGACGAGCAGCCGGTTGACGATGAAGCCCGTCTTGTCCTTGGCGTGCACGCAGGTCTTGCCGAGCCGCTCGCCGAACTCGAAGCCGGTCTTGAGCGACTCCTCGTCGGTCGTCACGGTCTGGACGACCTCGAGGAGCGGCATCACCTGGGCGGGATTGAAGAAGTGGAGGCCGACGAAGCGGCCCGGACGCCTGGTCGCGGCCGCCTGGTCGATTACCGACAGCGACGAGGTGTTGGTGGCGAGGACCGCGCCGTCGTTCACGATGCCGTCGAGCTCGCGCCACATGTCGAGCTTCTGCTGGAGGTTCTCGGTGATCGCCTCGATCACCAGGTCGCAGTCGGCGTAGTCGGCGTAGTCGAGCGTGCCGTTGATCCGGCCGCGGACCGCGTCGGCGTCGGATTGCTCCATCCGGCCCTTCTCGACCGCACGGCCAAGCTGCTTCTCGATACGGCCTATCCCCTTGTCGAGGCGCGCCTGGTCGACCTCGCGGAGCACGACGTCGTAGCCGGCCTGCGCGGCGACCTGGGCGATGCCGTGTCCCATGAGGCCCGCGCCGAGCACGCCAACCTTCGAGATCTCCATTAGCCTCGTCTCCAGTCGTCGTCGTCTTAAGCGAGAAGAGCGCGGGGAGACTACATGCCACTCGTCGATACCGAGGACCGCGGAGCGGTTCGCCACATCGTCCTGTCACGACCGGAGAAGCGCAACGCCCTCAGCGGGGAGCTCGTGCGTGAGCTGGGAGCGGCCGTTCGCGACGCGGCCGGCGACGACTCCGTTCGAGTCGTGGTCGTGCGCGGCGAGGGGGCGATGTTCTCATCGGGCATGGACCTCGCCGACCTCGGGCGGCTGGCCGAGGAGCCCGAGACCGTGCGCGCCTTCCGTCGCGAGATCCTCGCGATCTGGAACCTGCTGGAGGAGATGACGAAGGCGACGATCGCCCAGATCCACGGTGCCTGCCTCGGCGGCGCGATGGAGCTGGCGCTGGCGTGCGACATGCGCGTGATGGCCGAGGACGCCGTGGCCGGCCTGCTCGAGGCGCGGGTGGGCCTGATCCCGGACCTCGGCGGGACCTCGCGGCTGCCGGCGGTCGTGGGCTCGGGCCGGGCGAAGGAGCTGGTCATGACCGGGCGCGTGATCGACGGCACCGAGGCCCACCGGATCGGGTTTGCGAACCGGGTGGCGCGCGCGGAGGAGCTCGACGCCGCGACCGAGCGTCTCTGCGACGAGCTCTTGGCGTGCGCGCCGCTGGCGGTGGGGCTCGCAAAGCGGATCGTCGACGCCTCGGCGCGGCCCGCGCTTGCCTCGACCCTGGAGGCCGAGATCGCGGCGCAGGAGCGGCT